>OGJC01000058.1_pt1 | contig 154277 bp, 96 predicted proteins | sample 1571941 | NCBI WGS metagenome assembly OGJC01 (sample SAMEA2582100, study PRJEB24529) | metagenome | biome: Human gut stool | place: China | collected 2011 | reverse complement strand
AAAAGGTCGGAGCACATTGCCGGAATCATAACGCACATTCTATAGGAATCTGTTACGAAGGCGGACTGGATACGGACGGACAAGCTAAAGACACACGTACGCTAGAGCAACGGGGATCGTTGTTAGCTTTGCTTCGTGAGCTAAAGAAAAATTTTCAAAAAGCGTTGATAGTGGGACATCATGATTTGAATCCGTGGAAGGAGTGTCCGTGTTACCCTTGTGTAGAAGAATATAGGGAACTGTAAAAGAGGAAGTCAATCACACTTATCAAACTCATTAATGATTTGTTCCAGTGTTTCTCTCAATTGGGGCAAATCATTTTTGATAACATCATAAACGATTTCAGCATCTAAATCAAAATAATGATGAGCAATAATGTCTCTCATTCCCATAACCCCTTTCCAGTCAATTCCCGGATACTGGGAAAACAAATTCTTTTCTGTTAACTTATCGACTCCCTTGACACCTTCTCCTATCGCAATTAAAAGCATACATGTACTTTCCAACCTTTCCATTCCTGATGGTGTCAGCAAATAGAAAGAAGGAGAATTGATAGTTTCTGAATTAGCTAATATACGTTCTACAGTCTGTAGAATCTTTCTTAATAAAGATAATATTATTTGTTTTCTACACATAGATCCCGTCTTTATTTATACAGTTTCTCAACAATTCATCCATGTTACTCCGCAATCGAACTACATCGACAGGACATTTAAGTAGTTTTTCCAATTCTTCCTTAATATGTACTAAAGTAAATATAGAAGGCCTATCTATCTCCACACATATATCAACATCACTACCATCATGTTGCTCACCACGAGCCACTGAGCCAAATATTCCCATACGAGAGATACCATATTTAGCAGCATTCTCCCGCATGTATTTACGAAGAAGAGATAGATATTCTACAGTACTTAACATAACAGATATATTTAGTCTATTACAAAGAAAGAGATTTTCCTTCAATAATCAAAGAGATATTTCTTTTTTCTATTCACAAGTACTCCTCATATTACTTCTCTTGCCCATAACCATATCCGTATCCATAACGTTTACCATAGCCATAATGCTTGCCATACTTGCCATAGCCATAGTAGTAACCATATTTTCTCTTCTTCAGGTCTACGCCATTAATAATGGTACAAAGATTAGGCAACTTCTGTTCATGGAACAACTCATTAATCAGTGTGTATTCCGCTTTATGCGTATAATCGGCACGGCATACGTATGCTGATAAATCCGCCACACGACCAATCAATAAAGTATCCGTTACCATACCGATAGGAGCAGTATCAAGGATGACATAATCAAAATTCTTCTTCAGAATCTCAATGGCCTTGTCCAGTCCATCACGTGCCAATAGCTCCGTAGGATTGGGAGGAACGGTTCCACCCGGAAGAATATACAGATTCTTATTCACATCAGATGACTGTACCAAACTCATCAAATCCATTTCCGGATTGGCAAGATATTGAGTAATACCTTTCTCCTTGCTCGAAAGATTGAAAACCTTATTCAATCCCGGTTTGCGAATATCAAGACCTACAATTACCACCTTTTTCCCTAGAAGAGAAAGACTGATAGCCAAGTTAGCCGAAGTAAATGATTTCCCTTCACCACTGACTGTTGAAGTAACAAGTATTACCTTCTTATCATTCTGAAGCATAAACTGGATATTCGTTCGAATGTTACGGAAAGTTTCGCTCATCAGGTTATTCTGATTCTCGAATACGGCAATAGAACCGTCTTTGGCATTCTTTTCATCCGTCAATGGGATATCACCCACAACAGGTACACTTGTCAGTTTCTCCACATCAGCACGACCTTCGATCTTGAACTTCGTCAGATCAATCAGGAAGATAACAACAACAGGTATCGCAATTCCTAAGACCAGCGCAGCCAAATAAATAATACTTCGCCTTGGAGATACAGGAATAACATCGGCAATAGCATCATCTATAATCTTCGCATTGTTCGCAGTAGCAGCCAGCATAATGGCATTTTCCTCACGCTTTTGCAACAACATCAAGTACAATCCCGCCTTTATTTCCTGTTGACGGGCTATACTCACATACTGACGCTCCTGACCCGGAGCATCACTGATACGACGCATATAGCGTTTGGCTTCACGGTCAAGGTCGGCTTTGGTGATGAACAACCCTTGCAGTGTACCTTCAAGAGTAGCCTGTACATTCGCCTTCGTGGCACGAATACTGGTATCCAAATTGATGATAGCAGGATTATTCTCCGTGGAAGTACGAAGCAGACGTTTACGTTCAATAAGCATTTCATTGTATCGGTCTATCTGTGCAGCAAGAGTAATGTCTTTTAGACCAACATTGCTGGGTAATATCTCATATTCGTTATGACCTAAGTATTTCTTCAAATCTTCCACTAAGCTAATTTGCGTACGGTTCTCGACCTGTTTCTTTTCATATTCAGCATTACCGGTCAGAGCAATTTGTGCATCACTACTCAAATCAGTAATTCCCGCATCACGTTTAAAAGTCTCCAGATCAGCTTCCGTACTTCCCAGCTCTTTTGAAATAATACCAATTCGTTCATCAATAAACTCTGCCGTTTTCTGCGCTATTTCATTCTTATCATTGTTGGTATTACGATTGTACATCTCGAGCAACTGGTTGATAAAATCCTGCCCACGCTGCAAACTGGAGTTCTTTAAAGAGATTGTTACTACAGAAGTAGTTTTTGAGGTAGGTTCAATAGATAGATTCTCACAATATCCTCTAGCCACATTCATAGGCTGGCTAATGGTAGCTGTGATATGTCGTACATCTTGAACAGGAGAACTCACTTCTTCATTTTTCTTCGAAGATATAGAATCCGTAGCCTGAAAGAAAGAAAGTGTTCCCTGATCAGTAGGAAGAATGGCAGGCAGTTTCTCAAAATGCTTTTGAATTTCTTTATCCTCCATTTTCACATTCACGTCCAAACTACCCTGTGGCTGTACCACCATTTCAATAACGATGTTCTTCTTCAGATTCTCTGCTTCTTGTGGGATCATACTAACCTGTACCGGAGAGGTCTTATACAACTCTTTTGAAGGGATCTGATCATCATCCTGATAAGTAACATATAAATTTAAGTAGTTGACTACTTCTTTCACTAAAGTTTTAGAACGCAACACCTCTATTTCATTATCTATGCTTTGCGAAGAAGTTATTAACCCACTAAGCCCTAATTCATCCAAGCCGGCTACATTGTTTGAACTTCCTCCTTTCTTATCATCTTTAATCAGGACTGTAGCAGAAATGTTATATACAGGAGTAGCAACATATAAGTAAATATAAGCAGAAATCAAACATACTATCACCGCTCCTACAAACCAAGGCCAGTGAATCAGATATTTAAAAAGCAATTCCTGAATATCTATTTCTTTATCTTCTGCTTCGCGCAATTTCTCGTTTGTTAGTTCTTCTTTCATTGTTACGAATGTTATCTTAAGATATTATATAATAGACTGGCGATGGATATCAGGATAGAGGTGGCAGAGAACCACAAACTAGTACTATTTCCGATATCAGAGTTACGTGCTTTAGCTTTATTGGGTGTTACATAAACTATATCATTCTGTTGCAGCCAGTAATATGGAGAAAGAATTGTCTCAGCTTTATTTAAGTCCAACGGGATAATCTCCTGTTTACCGTTAGCGTCCTCTCTTATTAATTTAATGTCATTACGTAATCCATATACAGTCATATCCCCTGCCATAGCCAATGCTTCCAGCAAGTTCACTTTTTCATTCGAGATAGTAAAGGTACCGGGACGGGCGACTTCTCCAATAACTGAAATTTTATAATTCACCATTCGTACAGTTACGATAGGCGTTTCTTTTATATAAGGCTTCAGTTTTTCCACAATCATCTGTTCAGTACCCTTCTTAGTTAATCCTCCCACATGCAATTCGCCTAAGACCGGGAAGTTAATCTTACCTTCATTATCAACCAAATATTGCTGTAGAGCAGGTTGAGTGGTAGTATAATTCGAAGCAATATTACCTTGTGTAGCAACTGTCAAATTGAAAGGTGCAGCTAGTTCAGGACTCGTACATGACACCACAATCGTCAACAAATCTTTAGGCATGATCTTTGCATCATACAACTGTTCATTCTGAACTCCATACAGCACCACTTCTGCATCCTGTAAATAAGGCACTTTCTTATAAGACTGACAGCTAGCCAATACAAAAGCCAGCAACACAATTAAAAAGGATTTATCCATATTACTTTTACTGTTATTATTAGAATTTCTTACCAAAAACTATATAGACAAAGGTTTTTACTAATATTTTAAAGTCAAACAACCAGGAGCGATGTTGTAGATAAAACAAGTCATAACGCAGGCGACGCAACATTTTTTCTATCGTATCAGTATAACCATTATAAAGAGTAGCATATGAAGTTACTCCCGGACGGATCTGATATAGAAATCTATAACGAGAATCACGCTCCATTATTTGATCAATATAAAATTTGCGTTCCGGGCGGGGACCAATAAAGGCCATCTGTCCACAAAACACATTCCACAGTTGCGGCAATTCATCCAAATGATGTTCCCGCAAAAACTTACCAACTTTAGTTAATCGTGGATCTCTACCGCCTTTATATAACTGAGGTCCCATAGATTCAGCATCCAGCCGCATACTACGAAACTTATAGATATAAAACGGGCGACCAAACCGACCGACACGTTCCTGCTTGAATATAGCAGGACCACCGTCCTCACGTTTCACTGCCAGGTAACAGATTAAGAACAAGGGGGAGAATATTAATAATAAAACTCCCGCAATAATACAATCCCCTACTCGTTTCACATTACGTTCAAAACCATTCATTCCATCCGGAATGACCTCTTCACTATACCCCATAAAATATTTAAATTGAAAGAATTACCTTAATACTTTTTCATAGACCAAACTCCTCAAACCAGTTGGTATCATACGGATAGAAAAACGAACACAAACATTTCTTAAAAATATATGCAAACTGATTAATCCCATTTGTAAGATTTTCCTTTGAAACCGTATTTCACTCTTCGCATATTTCCATCCCCCACGTCTTGCAGCCATAGCAGCACCGCCTCGTACATTGACCAGTACGTCCTGCACATTATACAACTTCACACCATTCTTTATCATTCTTGCCCACAACCAGTAGTCCTCAAACAAGTAAAAATGCTGGTATCCTCCTGCATTAAACACGTCTTTTTTACTAAACATTACCGTCACATGATTCAATGGATTTTTCAACTGACAAATTTGTTTAAGCTCTCTATCGGTTTGCGGCAGCTTTCGATATGAAATAATATCTTTAGGGTCCTTGTCAAATTCTGAAATCCATCCTCCAACTACTGAAACATCCGGGTATTCATCAAATACACGCAATTGAGCTTCAAATCGTCCGGGCAAAGACAAATCATCACTATCCATGCGTGCAACCAGTCTATGGGTACATGCAGATAAACCGACATTAAGCGCATTGCCCAATCCCATATTTTTGGCCAAAGCAACAATTTTCAAGTTCTTATAATGTTCTGCAAAACTTGCAATAACAACTTCCAATTCTGTACTCAAGGGACCATCTTTTACCAACACCACCTCAGAAGGAGGCACAGTTTGTTCAAACACACTACGAAGTGCTTCTTTTAAATAAACACTCTGCTCACGTGCGTAAACAGACATTAACACACTAAATTTTTCCATTATATAAATCAGACTTTATTCGAGAAGGAGCTTAGTATATATAGCCAGATAACGACTGACAAAATTATCGGGAGAATAAACATTTTCATATTTTAGCTTAGCATTACGGGATAGTTTCTCTTTTTCCAAGAAAGCACGTTCTATAGCATTTGGTACACTTTTCTCATCGTCCAAATCGAACATTGAGATTTCATCACCAGTAAATATTTCCTTAAACACACTCAGATTAGATGCAATAATCGGTTTCCCATATGCTGCCGCCTCAAGCATTGCCAACGGAAAGCCTTCACTATGACTAGGGATAGCATATACATCAAAATAAGGTAAATATTTATATGCATCATTTTTATAACCTAGAAAAAGCACCCGGTCAATAACTTCTAGTTTTACAGATAGTTGTATTAAATCGTTTTTTATTTTACCATCCCCAATAATACAAAATTTTGTTTGTGGAAGTTCCTGAAGGGCTTGGATTATCAAATCCAAGCCCTTCCGGGGCGAAAGCGCACAGCTGGTCCCGACCAGCCGTGCGCTTTCGCCCCGGAAGGCTAACAATTCACGTTCTTCTTCGGCTGATAATTTTTTCGAAAAATCACAAACTCGTGTATTATAAACATAGGATAACTTACGAGAAGGTAAAAAACTTGAATAATAGCGCTGAGCATCCTTACTTAAAGCGATTATTTTATCCGCACGTAAATTGACCAAAAGATACAATGAGCCATAGATCATTCCCTTAAATTTACCATAGGTATATCCAAAGTCACTAAACAAATAATTATGCATTGTAGTAACGAATTTTGCACTACTCTTATTCCATGATTTATGCAAAAAAACATAAAGTTGGGGGCGATAACCATGTGTATGTACAATGTCATAATCACTAAAGTTTAGCTTTTGCCCCATCGAAATCTGCACAACCTCACAATCAAATTTAAGTTCCTCTATCTTATCAAAATAGCAAACAAAGCATTTGTGCCCACGCTTTATCAGTAAATGAACCAAATCATAGACAACAATCACAGGACCTGCATTTTTCAATGAAGGAACGATAAATAAGATTCTCACTTTTTCCGAATATCTATATAATAGAATAACAAGCCTAAAGGATAGCAACAATAACTCCAGCCAATAGGAGCCAGCTCTCCTGCTCTCTCTCCTTTATATTTTATAGTATAACGCCAATAATTAACAGCGGCAATCAAACGTTTTTTCAGACCATTTCTTTCTTGCCGAATCATTTCATTATAAAAAAGCATTGTACCCTTAGGACTATTACGATGATGTTTTCTGATAGATTTCGTTAACCCATCTTCTAAATAATCACATATATATATGCCCTCATAGAAATACCTTAAATTATATTTTTGAGCTATACGACTCCATACGGTTCCCTCTGAAATAAACATTTCACCATCGAACTCAGGAAATGGATATTGCTTCAAAATTTCCGTTTTAAAAACTTCTGCCATATCACCTTTCACATGAAATTTTTCACGTATACTAATAGAGTCCGTATCTAATATAGTGTACTTAGCTTCTCCGCCTACTTTTCTCCCATCCGGATATATTCTTAACCCAGAAACTCCTGCTAAAGCGTCCTCACTCTCAATCTGTTTAGTAAAAAAACTAACTCGTTCAAGTGCATTACTAGGCAAATAATCATCACTATCAACAATAAAAAAGAAGTTTCCCCTTGCCAATTCAAGACCTTTATTTATTGCACGATGCTTTCCGCCATTCTTTACTTTTGAATAGTGAATCTTTATTTTCCGCTCAGCAATAAAAGATTTAAAAAGTTCCTCGGTATCATCCGTACTTCCATCGTCTATTACCAGCCACTCAAAATTTTTATAACTTTGCAATATCAAACTATCATAAAGTTGTTGTATAATATAGCCCCGATTATAAGTAGGAGTAAAAACTGTTATCATACACATTGTCTCTTCAATTTGTCATATTTAAAAGCATAATTAAATAGAATCGCCCAAAAAATAGCGTTACCTATCATTGATACTTCCAGCAAAGTACATTCTGTCAGTCCAATCACCATAGAAGCAAAAACTACCGGAATGAAACAGTCATTATAATTAGGGTTCTGTTTCTTTTGAAACAGAAAATATTTCACCGCCTTAATATATATATTGTAAAAAAATAGATAAAAGACTATTCCTCCTTCAAAAAGTAAATGAATATGGGAACTATCAACATAAAAATCCTCAGAAGCCATATTGTTAGCGTCACCCAACAATAAATCTATGGGCGTTATTGTGTATAAGTAGCTTAGAGTAAAGTGTGGTCTAGATGTAAATATCAAATTCAAGACAGGAAGTTTTTCTGATAAGAGCGCAACCACTATAGTTAATATCAGTAGAAACAAAGGAGCATAAAACAATATAATACGTTTCTCTAATATTTTTTTTGTAATTTTTATACTGTATAATAGATTAAAAAAAGCAAGCCCCAGTCCACCTACGAAAGCTGTATTAGACCCCGTCAATGTATAACACCAATATACCAAAGCAAAACAAAGAATAGACAACAAATATTTATTCATCCTTCCTGACAATACGATATATAAATTCAAGATGACTGAAAAGAAAAGTATAGAAAAACGGTTATAACCGATTCCTAAGGAATGCCTTTCACGAAGTGTATCTCCCACATTATAAGTCACATAAGACTCATCTGTCAAAACTCCCGTATGCAGCAGATAAAAAACCGTCCCAATCATAAAGAAACCTGTAATCGTATTAACTAAAGCCAGTTTTTTTATATTGATGTCTGTAGAAATAAAACACAATAGGACAATCAGACAAACACGAATAGCTTCTACATTGAAAAGGATAAGACAGGATAAAATGACTAAATAAACAAGATACTTTCCCTTATCACGGAAATTTGTTAAGTATAGTACCATCGCATATATAAACAAATCAAATACTACAGTATCAATATGCAATATTGCTTTACTCAAATATCTGATAGCAAAACAAATAAAAACAATATAAACCAATGTGGTCTTACGCATAATAATCAGTCAAGTGAGAAGCCTTACTATTTATTTCTAAATAAACTCTTCTGAATTGGTTTATATATAAAAGTTATAATTCTAGCAGCCACATAGCTTATCAAAGTAAGTACTATATAAATTAATATGGGATATTTAAAAGAGTAAATAAAATTGTGGCAATAATAATAGCAGAAGAAAGTATGTATGAGCCACATATTAGTACTTTCTTCTCCCAGTTTTCTCAGAAAACAATTATTTGTATATTTACTTATAGTCAATATTACACAACAAAATAACATAGCAATAAAGGCATCAAATACTCCTTTCTGAATAAAAAAGATTCTGATATATATCAAAAGAATAAAGATCGCAATTGTCACAAGTCTAAACAATATGGATTTCTGTCCCTTAACCTGAAAATATTTCAACACCCCATATTTAGCACAAACAGCCCCTAAAAGGAAAGGAAGTATTAATATAATAACCACTTCTATTTCATAGAGTAAACGTATAGGACCATTAAGCCAATTATCAGTTCCCCCCGATAAATAGATTCCTAAACGTAAAATAAACCAAATTAAAATTGACAATAAAATATTTTAACTTTTCCATATCTGTTTAAAACTCTCAACATTACTCCTGAACACAGACAAATAATCATCCATGGAAAAAGAAACCACCATTCTGCATTATAAGGATGGAATCCAGATAAAGTGGATATAACTCCAATTACATCGAAAGTCCAATTTAAATTGGGATATGCTATTGACAAAGGATAAAACAAGATTGCTACCAACACTACATTACTCCAAAGCAACATAATACGCCTTACATTATTCATTTTACTATGCCGCTTGAATACAATGTATAACCCATAGCCACTTAAAAACATGTATAAAGAAACACATATTGTAGCAAATCTTGTCAGCCAATAGCACAGGGGTATATCTTTTATGTAAAACCATACCTCTAGAGTACAATCTAATTCTTTATTATTAAACAGATGCAAGAAGAGCATAATCAATATAGCATATCCTTTTAAAGCCCGTGTATCTTCTCGTGTTACAAAAGGACTTCGTATAAATTCATATTTGCTGACTTTCATAATATACAATAAGTTAATTATCTCAAAAGTTCAGTCCATTTATTAAATATCGACCTTTTGGAAAAACGACATTCGAAATCTTCCCTAGCAGCCTCTCCATACTTATTACGTAATTCCTGATCATCCATTAACAACAATATCTTTGCTTTCATGTCATCACAATCATTCAAAGCTATTAAATCTCCGTCTATCCCGTTGCGAACAATATTTTTGGGTCCATGTGGACAATCAAAACAAACGATGGGCAGTCCAAAAGATTTAGCTTCGGCAAGCACTAGTCCCCACGATTCAAATTGTGATGCAGAGACATATATAGATGCAGTTCTATAATAATCTTCAATATTACTTACTGCCGGAATCATTTGTACCTTTTCCTCCAAATGCAAATCCTTAACCTTATTCCATAAGTTTTCCTTTTCTTCGCCGGAACCCACTATTTGAAGAATCCAGTCATTATGTTTTTGAGAAATATCCGCCCATATGTCCAAAAGGATATCAAATCCCTTAGTACGTACCAAGCGCCCCACACTAAGAACTTTCTTATTCTGTAAGTTAGATTTAACTTCCGCATCCATTACGAAGTTACCAATCACAGTAACCTTTCTCTTTATTCCTCTCGGATAGCTATTTCGATCCTGTTCTGTTAAGACAACTGTTTGATTAGAAACAATTGCACTAAATATCCGAAACAAAGTGCCCCAGTGAGACCCTGCAAATAAAGTAAAATGATCCCAAGTCATAATTTTCCCTTTCATCCCTAAACACTTGGCTAAAAAAGATACTTGCATCATAGGAACTGCTACATTTATTACATAATCCGGATTTATATCACTTATTATCTTTTTTAGTCTAAAAGCAGCTCTCAGCTTGTATTTATTTTCAAAAGGAATACCTAATAGTAATACTTTTATCTTATCATTAAGAGGAAAGGCAGAAGTTCTATCTGTCCCAAATAACACAACAATTACTTGATACCCTTTATCAACCAATTCATTCATCACACCTGTTGATATACGCTCCGTACCGGCAGCTGCCCGTAACTGCTCCTGAAGAAAAACTACTTTCGGTTTCATTGTAATATATCCTCCCATTTTCTCATTACATTATCAATAGAGAAACGTTTTATATTCTCTTTCGCATTTTCTCCCATTTCTAAACGTTCAACAGGATGTTCTATCATATACAGCATTGCATTTGCCAGACCTTCTACATCCCCCACCTTATCAACTAAAATACCATCCTCACCATGACGAATTATTTCACTCGGACCACAGTTACAATTATATGATATACATGGAAGACCGCACGACATAGCTTCTCCAAGAGTTAACGGAAACCCTTCATACCGGGAAGACATTACATAAAAAGCAGATTCCAAATATTTACTTCGAATATCTTTTACCGGCGCACAAATAGTTACAGAATCTTTCACTCCATTCTTTTGAATTAAGTCATTGTAATATTCTTCGCGTCCATAACCATAACCATAAATTTCCAAACTCCATTCAGGATATTTAGCAGCTACAATAGACCATGCCTGAAATAAATAATCGAATCCTTTTTGTATAGAAAGACGTCCCACAGCCAGCACTTTCCTAGATTCTTTAACAGGCATAGAACCTGATGATTCTATCGTTACAAAATTGGGAATCACAATCATGTTAGAAATATTACCCCGTAGAAGTTTATCTTTCTCAGTTAAGACAATAAATCGATCATAATGCTTATAGATACGTTCTTGATAATACATTCCCAAATCGTATATCAGATTATAGAAAAATGAATTTAACTGATGAAATTCATTTTTTGCCTGACTTGAAAAATGTATCTCAAAATACTTCTTACTACCATCTTTTAGTTTGGGAATGAAGCCCCTATTTATCAATGTTATGAAATAATCACAAGAATGAGACTCCAAATATTTTTCTACTTTCCTCTTATGATCTATCCGGCTTTTTATACTATAATACACACTTTTCAAGGCCCCCCACAGATTACGTTTCTCATCATAGGCACTACCTCGAAAGATATGTAACGCTTCTATTTTGACCTTAGACGACAGAGGGAAAAAAGATTCTGTAGAATCGCTCATTGAAAGCATTGTTACTTGATAGCCATGTTCAGCCAACCAGTTCGCTTTCAATACAACAATACGCTCCATCCCTCCGGGGTGGCTTATATCACCAATATGATAAATTATTTTTTTAGGCATTCTGCTTTTGTTTATTCTGACAAGAATCCAATAAGGACAAAAGATTCTCTAATTGAGAGATATTCTTCTCATTACATATTTTACATAAATCATAGAAAGGACGTAACAAGAAAGTAAACTTCATCTCTGGAAAAAGATAACCATTATACATAGCCGTGGAAGAAAAGAACGTCACAATTTCCTTAAATTTCATATATTGCAAATAGTACTCGACTGGTATATTCATCTGAGCAGACAATACATGAAAAGCCAAGTGATATTTCCTTGCTATCTTGATTACAGCTTCTCGCTCTTCTTCTTGTTCACGAGGATGAAATTTGATAAATAGAATCGAAGTACTATCCAATGTTGAAAAATAGCCTTCAACAACCTGTAAATACAAGTTCAGATTACCCAACGACTCATAAATATTCTGGGACATAAATAGAATGCAATTTTCTATATCAGAGAATTTAGTAACCTCGCCATCCAGGAATTGTGCCAAATCACTAGAGAACAATCTTTCTACACGTATTTGCTTATCAAAATCTTCATGATAATAAGGTACCACACTATAGCGAAGGTCAATCGGCAATTCAGAAAATGGTAAATCTTTTAAAAAACAGTAAGTAGCAAAACGAAAATGATAAATAGGCAAATAATAAAAACAATCGAAAAAGATCGCTAATAACTTGTTCAATAAATAACCGCCCTTTCGTGGATGAATTTGAAAATTATAATGACTAGATCCCTCTTCAAAAAATACTATTCGATACCCCTTCTTCTTAAATAAATTTGCCCCAAACTTACAGGAAAAATTATTCATATCACCTAGAAATAAAGTATCAATTCGATGTGCCTTTAATAGAGAACATATTTCTTTATATCTTCGGAATGCACGTAGTGCCGTTTTTAATAAATGACGTTTTTCTATTGCAGCCCATCCTGCGACATCCGGCATAAGAACACTTTCCATCCACATAGATGGAATAATAGTCAAACGATAGGTATCAAGAAAATGCTTATTTTCTCCTACATAACCACACAACATTACATTATCAGTCAATTTTTCCTGATTGATAATTTGTTGCGCAATTAACAATTCAAGGGGAGTATGAATAAAAAAAAGATTTGCCATAAGATATTACAATGATTTTACAAACGGTAACTTAGCCACATATTTCTTTACATAAGTCCGTTCTGGCAAATTCAATCCTAACCAATAAATACATATACCAGAAGAAATGCAAGATGTAATACATACTACAATTAAACGATAAAAGTCATCCTCCTCCATCATTACATAACATATTAATGGTGGCAATGAAGCTATAATTAGGACACGATAACTGACAAAAACAACTTTCCATAAGTACTGACGCACCGGTAATGCTACAAATTTGTGAACAAAGTACAACCTAGGGAAAAAACAAAGTATTGAAACAAGAATGGAAATAACAAAAGGTATTTCCGGATATTCCGCAACTTTTAATGCTAAATACGACAATGGAACAATCAAAAGCAACAAAGAGCTTACCCATATCTGAAATTGACGAACTCGTCCGGAAGCACCTAAAGCATTATCCAAAGGATTATTGAATATATCAATAGTTAATTCTATGATAACCAAACGCGTAAACAAAATGCTATATTCAGGAACTGTTCCTAACCATAAGTGTAGTATATAAGGAGTTTCTATTAACATAGGAATAGAAAAAAACATAATCAAAAAAAATGCCAGTTTAGAACTCATGAATACTAAACCCATCATTTCTTCGTGGTGCTCAGAAGAATACAATTTAGTAACCCGTGGAGATACAGCATTATAAAAGTTCACCCTCAAACCATTTACCGCAGCTTGCATTTGAAAAGCAATACCACGAGCTGCATTTATAGCCGGGTTAAAAAAAAGATTGATTAACACATTCAATCCTTGACTTCTCATAGCACCTGCCAAAGTTCCCATCATACTCCACATTGAAAATGACAGAATCTCTCTCATTTTCGACTTATTCCAATAAAAAGCTAACCTACATTCCTTAAAGTTCTTTCTGCTATAGAAAACATAAAAGCTACTAATAGTAACTTGCGAAAAGAACATCAGCAAAGCATATATTTTCAATTTATCATAATAGACAATTCCTAATAAATATACTACAATCAACTTCAATGAAACTTCAATTATAGCGACATAGCCATATACAGTCATTTTCTCGTTAGAAAAAATAGCAGAAATATAAGGGCTAGTTAATATAGACACTATAAAAGAAAAAATAGCTGATTGATATACCCAATTAGCAGCAGACATTCTTTCACCGGATATTGTCATTTGGGTATTCAGGAACCAAAGTCCAATGGTTTCACATAATATTAACACCAAAAAAGCAATTCCTATATATGCATACATTGACAAATTAAAAATTCCTTTCAATGCACCATAATCTTCACGGCCTAACTCAAAAGAAAGATATCTTTGAGAAGCAGATGCCATCGAATTGACAACAAACGACAATAGAGAAACAGTACCGCCTACCACATTATATATTCCATAATCTTCCACACCCAATATTTTCAGCACCATTCTAACGGTATATAAACCTATCCCTAAAGTTAGAATCATACGAAAATACAAGACGATTGTATTTTTAGCTATCTTTGAATTTTGAGATGTTAAGAACATTATCAATTATACCAATCTATTAAAGAGTGCTTTACTATTCTTTCCAGATATTCTCTCCTTTAATACAAAAACTAACCTAGTTATTATCATTAGCTTAAATATTTCAATTCAAACGGAGTCCCTTTTTCCAAATTACAATTTACTGTTCTCCCCAAACATTCGTATAAATACTTAGGATGCAATCCATAACCAGGACGAATAGAACGAAGATTCTTAACTGTCAAAATATCTCCTTTATTCATATTCTCACAAATAAATAACGAACGACAAGAATCACGCCCACTAATTACATCCACATCCGTAGGATAAAAGACTGTACCTTTAGCTAGTTCAACTTCCCGGATCATTTGCACCATATGGGCAAACTCTGCCGGTTCCATTGAGAAACCACTATCTGCTCCTCCCATACTACGATCCAATATCAAATGCTTTTCCACGACTATTGCTCCTAAAGCAACTGACGCTACTGCAATCGCATTCGTCATAGAATGATCTGAAACTCCAACTTTAACACCTAAATGTTGCTCCATATCCGGTATGGTAAGTAGATTTGCCTTCTCCAAAGGCGCTGGATAAGCCGAAGTGCATTTCAATAAGGTTATATCATTATTGTTTTCTTCCCGACAAATCTTCACAGCTAATTCAATATCTTCCAACGTAGCTACTCCAGTCGAAATAATCATAGGCTTTTCCTTGCTCGCGGCATAACGGATCAGATTCGTATCAGTGATTTCAAAACTTGCTATTTTATAAATTGGATTTTCTATACTTTCCAGAAAATCAATGGCAGAAAAATCAAAAGGAGTTGAAAAACATACTAGTCCTAAAGAATGAGCATAATCAAACAGTTCTCGGTGCCACTCCCAAGGTGTATAAGCCTCTTTATAAAGCTGATATAAAGAATAACCTTTCCATAAACCATTTTTTTTCTGAAAGTAATCTTTATTCGAATCAATAGTAATTGTATCAGCCGTATAAGTTTGCAATTTCACGGCATCTGCTCCAGCCAATTTAGCGGCATCCATCGTTTTCTTAGCAATCTCAATGCTACCATTATGATTAGCCGAGAGTTCAGCCACAATAAAAGTTCTGTTATCCATCATTATATTTCTATTAAAGAAGTTATTTTTCTATATTTACTCCCTAGGTGCTCTATATTCATTGAAGAATTTTGTTGATGATTAATCCATTCACTAAATAACTTAGGAACATTAATACCTGCCGCTTCAGTAAACATATAGCCACCACCAAAACGAGGATTCATATCTATAACATATAATTCACCACGAATCTCGATAAAGTCACAATCCATATTTCCTCTATGTTGAAATAGGATAGAAAGTTTTTGAGCCAGATTTTCAGCCTCAGGAAAAGAGACAATTTCTGCAACATCCGTTTCACCTCCCCTCATCTCAATCTTCTTCTTTATGACACACAACTGATAATTTCCGTTCAAATCATTGATTATATCCATTCCATATTCATTAGAAGATAATAATTCCTGAAATATTATCCCCCTTTTTTTATCTCTAACTTCGCCTAAAAATGAAGGAAATGATACATTGTTAATATTGTAATACATATCCAATTCATCATCTGAATGAAGAATAGACAAACCTCTTGAACCCATTCCCCAACGATCTTTAGCTATTATAGGATAAATTATTTTACCCAAACTAAGGTCCCATTTCAATTTATTGATATTTATATATGTCAAGGGAGTAGCAAGACCATTTGCCTTCAAATATTCATAAAACAAATATTTATCCAAACATATCAAGGCTTTTTCGTAAGGCAAACCGATTAAAGTACATCCTATAGACTCTATTATATCTTTGTTTTTGGATAAAATAACGACTTCAACATCACTTAATGTCAAAACATAATCTATTTTTTGATTGTCTATAAATGATATCAATGTTTCAATGTATTCAGCAGAACTATAACTCGGCATTTTTATAGAAATAATATTCTTGTAAGTAGCAAGGACCCAGTTATTACGATCGCCAATATATACTTCAAAATATTTCTTAAATAAGTCTACTAAGTATACTTGATGTCCAGGACTTAAAATCAAAATCTTTTTCATATTCTTATTTAGATATAGTCTATAATTTTTCAAATATTTCTCTAATTTTTGTAACCTGACTTTTATAATCAAAAACAGGAGAAATTACTTTATCCATAGAAGTAAAAACTTTATTAATATTATCTTCCAGATCATCTAACAGTAAATTACCTAAGGGATAGATCAGACGATTATTCTCCAAAAAATGATAATATTCAATTTGATTATCGACATAATATCCTGCTGCTATAGGCAGCTTACAAGCCATAGCCTCATTGCAAATTGTGCTGGCAGAAAATATGCCTAAATCTGACAAATTAAATAATTCAGCAATCTGTTCTGCTGAAATTCGAGAATAAACTTCAACATTATTTTGACAAGGAATATTCACACGTGCCGTATCACCAACAATTACTTTTATCTGAATCTGTTTGTTTTGTAAAACAGCTAAAACTTGATCTGTTAAACTATAGGGATCAGCTCCCCCTAAAGCAATCACAACATTAGTAATCTGATTGTTTTTACGTTTGCGAATGTTATTAATAAAAGGTTGCCGTAAAAAAGCCCACTCAAGACCAATATACAATTTTGTAAACTGTTCCACAGAATAATCTTCCGGTCTACAAAAATCAGGATTAAATATTATATCACAATAAAAATGCTGGGAATGGATACCATCAATACAAACCAGTTTACATCCTTTTCTCTTTATCTGCTTTTGAAAATTAGTGTCATAATAATAATTATCCAATACAACTATTTCATCTCCATTCAGTAACGATAAAAACTCTTGAAATTGATCTGTCGTCCCCATTAAAGGGAAGTATTTACAAACTTTATTAATTTCATCTAATTGATAGAATGTTGGTTCAAATGTTGAAAAATAACAATCATAACCATCTTTCAGCATATCAGCCAAAGCTAAAGTGCGTATAAAATGTCCATAACCTATATGCTTACCTGCATCCGCCTTAAATATTATTTTCTTGTTCATGACATCTTAATAATTGGAATTTCATTTCCGCCAATTTCCAATCCGTATCAGTATCTAAGTCCTGAACTTGTAGTTCGTTCATAATAAATGCGCCTGTCTTTTCTCCCCAAAAACCATTGTACTTTAAAAAAGCTGTTACTGTAGATATATAAAACTGCCCTGCATCATGATACATAGTTTCTAAATCTTGCGACCTTGAATTAACATATTCAGACCACTTCATACGAACATAATTATCAGAATTTAAATACAAACATCTTTGTATCGGATAAGAAAAAGCGACTAAAGAAAATATAGAATCCCAGCCATTCACCATGAGTTCATGAAAAGATTGTTGCAATATATCTTTTGATATAAATGGAGCTGTTGAGTAGATACAACATACTGTATCAAATATCTTTCCTATATTTTCATAACAATCCAAAACTTCACAAATTACATCAGCAGTTGTTGCATAATCATTTGCCGTCTCTGCTGAACGCATAAAAGGTACACTGGCACCATACTCTCGGGCCACCACGGCGATTTCCTCATCATCTGTAGAAACCATCACTTCATCAAACAATCCGGACCGCAAGGCTGCTTCTATGGAATATGCAATAATCGGTTTTCCCATAAAAAGTTTAATGTTCTTACGTGGTATCCGTTTGCTACCACCACGTGCAGGAATTATAGCTAAATTCTTCATCTTTTTACAAATGCCAAGACCTTATTAATTACATATTCTTGTTCTTCATCTGCCAAAGTCGGAAACATCGGAAGGCTCAAACAATGTTCATAATATTCCTCAACTACGGATAAATCACCTTTTCCATTACCCAATTGCTGATAATAAGGCATCAAATGTAAAGGGACATAATGTACTTGGGCATAGATATTATTCTCATGCAGATAATCATACAAGCCCTTACGGTCCGCTACCTGAATGATATAAAGATGGTAAGCATGATAGACTTCATCCGCATTATAAGGTACCTTAATTCCTTCTACGATTGAGAAAGCTTCATTATATCGCATCACAAGCTGGTGACGACGATCAAGCCCTTCTGCTGCACGTTTCAATTGAGAAACTCCCAATGCAGCCTGAAAATCTGTCAGACGATAATTATATCCCAGTTCCTGCATCTCATAATACCAGCCACCATGATGTTCATGAAGTTTGGTAGGATCTTTAGTGATACCATGTGTACGATACAAACAAAGTTTATCATAAAGCTCCTTGCTGTTTGTTGTCACCATGCCCCCTTCACCAGTCGCAATATGCTTCACCGGATGGAATGAAAAGACTGCCAGATCGGCAAAATTACCATTACCGCAATATTGCTTATTCCCATTGCTATCTAGGAAATAGCCTCCGGGAGCATGGCAGGCATCTTCCATGATCCATAAGCCATATTCATCCGCCAATTCCCGAAAAGCTTCCAGATTCAAAGGATAACCGGCAAAATCTACGGGAACAATCCCCTTATAGGTTCCTTTAGGAGCAGCCTTCAGCATAGCTTTAAGCTTGTGGATATCCATCAAATAAGTATCCTTATCGATATCACAAAATACCACCTCACCACCGCAATAACGAATACAGTTGGCACTGGCAGCGAAAGTCATTGGAGTTACAATGATTTTATGGCCAAGCTTTACGCCTAACACAGTAGCAGAAAGATGAAGACCGGCAGTTGCATTGTTTACCGCAACTGCATATTTGGCACCGACATATTCTGCAAATTTTATTTCAAATTCTTTTATCTTAGGTCCTTGTGTCAAATAGTCGGACTTAAGAGTTTCGACAACAGCCTGAATATCCTCGTCCGTTATATGCTGGCGACCGTAAGGAATTATTTTATCGATCATTTTACCTCAAAATCAGGATCAACATATTTTTTTATCTTCTCACGCATGGATTCTACTGTTTCCCATTCCTCGTTTTTATCGGAACTGTAGTGGAAACCTTGTGGAACCAAGGTCGCATGATGATGGATGATGTACTCTTCCTGTGTATATTTATAAGAAACAGAAGGTAATATCGCATAATATTTACCCAAATCAATTGTGTTCAAAGCATCGGTCACTGTTATCATCTCTTCATGCAGTTTTTCACCCGGACGAATACCAATCTCTCTCAACGGAAGATTAGGAGCGATTGCTTTTGCCACATCTACAATATGATAGGACGGAATCTTAGGTATAAAAAGTTCACCGCCTAAATGGTGTCCGATAGCAAACATAACCAACTTAACTCCAGCTTCGAGGGAAATATTAAAACGTGTCATTTTCATATTTGTAATAGGCAATTCTGCCGCACCTTGATCCCTTTTATTAAGGAAAAAAGGAATGACAGAACCACGAGATCCCATTACATTCCCATAACGCACCACGGAAAACCTAATGTCTCTTGAACCGCTTATATTGTTAGCCGCAATAAACAGTTTGTCTGAAGTCAATTTGGTTGCCCCATATAAATTAATGGGAGCACAAGCTTTATCAGTAGATAAGGCTACCACATCATGAACATTATTAGCCAAAGCGGCTTTTATCACATTTTGGGCACCATGGACATTCGTTTTAATACATTCTTCCGGATTATACTCTGCTGTATCAACTTGTTTGATAGCAGCAGCATGAATAATAACATCCACTCCTTCACAAGCACGAGTTAACCGTTCTAAGTCACGGACATCACCAATAAAATATCGCATCTGACGGTATTTATTCTCAGGATATTTCTGTTTCAACTCAAATTGTTTTAACTCATCACGAGAGTAAATTATGATTTTTTTCACTCGTGGATAATCGCGAAGAATTGTCTCCACAAACTTTTTACCAAAGGAACCTGTTCCCCCAGTTATTAATACAGATTTGTTATTAAGCATCGTATAGTAAGTTTATTTCATTTTTATAAAAAAAGATTTTATCTTAATTTTCACGACATCCGATATCTACACTTTTTCAGATAGTAATTATAAAATAGAACTGGAAATATACTTAACGAAGTAGTCAATACGATCCGAATCAAAACTATCACGTATGAATTTCCAATAAAAGCCATATCAGCAGCAGAAGGAAAAAAGGTAAACACAAACATCTGCAGTAGAAAAATCTCATAAGAACACTTCCCCATCAGACAAAACAAAGACTTTAAATATCTGCTTGACCATTGATAAATTTTATGAAGCAAGTAAACAAATAAATAAGCGACATAAAAATAACATACCCAGTGGCAAATTTTCCAATCGTTATGAAAGAATAGGGGTTCTAGATTAATACTAGTATACGTAAACATCAGAATAAATAGAATACTTATAAAAGATAAAAGTATTGTTCTCTTATTTATTTCTATACCGCTAATCGTCCATATATATCCTAGACAAATTAGATACACATACCTTATAGCTAAAAGTCTATATAATCCTGCCGGAATATGAATATAGGTACACAACATTTCTAAAGCGATGCATAACACAGTAAATATTAACAACAAATACCCCCCCCATAATTCGTTGATTCACAAATCCAACAATTGGTAAAAGAAAGAAAAACTGCACATAAATCCATATATAATATGATCCAGGGCCTATCCCCCCAGACAATATTGCATTTTTTATAGTAACAATAGGATTCTTTTGTTGAATAAATATTAGCAACAACAATTGTATTACAACAAGTAATAGAAAAGGTTTGAATATTCTATGAAATATTTTTTTCAAGTCATAAGACACCGAAATATAACCAACACCTTTCTTATAAGAGTGAAACACTTGTACAAGAAGAAAAAGTGGAACAGCCTGTGCTCCCCATAATGAAAATAACATGTATTCTTGCAATGGAAGACAATGAGCTAATATAACAAAGAGTATACTTACTCCTTTCAAATAATCAATGAAAGGATCATATCCCTCCTTACTCAACAAGATAGTCTTATTGACTAGACGAATGTTCACTATATTATGATATTTGGCAACTTAGACAAAAAAATAATAAATTGATAGCAATATCACTTTATGACTTAATATTGCTCCTGCATCTTAAAGCAAATTTCAAATAGCCGTTGTTTCAAAAATGAAGGTGAAAGAACTGGAAGAAGTTTTCTAGAACGTCCTAAAACAGATTGCTTCTGAACTTCGTCCTCCGAATTTGCATACATTGACACACTGTATCCCATCAAAATAGCTAAACACAAAGCTGCCTCCTGCTCCACTGTTTCACCTCGCTGAGGATAAAGTTCATTAATCAAATCATAAATACTTTTATTCAATTGAGCTAAATCATCAGAATACACATATCCCATATTACCCCCATCAGGAAGCAATAAATGTACGGAATTCAACAAACGATCAATCTTCTCTTGCAAAAGAATAGCATTCATCCCGCTTTATCGACTTAAACAGCTACAGTTATCGGTTCAACATACCCGATAGGCATATCTACACATGCACACCCCAGCATATTCAAACGAACGGCAATCTTACTTTTACCATCCACATTAACCAGTTCACCAACTAATCCGGTCAGAGGACCTTTGATCACACGAACCTGTTCGCCACGAGCCAAAGGAGAGCTGTTCATGCTAACTGATTCTGCGGAATAATCAAGCATGAAACGGAAACGAGCCATCTGCTCGTCAGGAATTACAGCAGGACTACTCTCACCGCGCATCACCATGTAACGGCTGACAGTAGAAAAACTCAGAACTTCCATACGTTCCTTTGGGTCTACATGTACAAAGACCATCATCGGAAGTAAAACGGAGGTGATCATCTTACGACGATCGCTCCATTGGTGGAGTTCTTGTTGAACAGGAATGAAATTCTCGATTCCCATCTTGTCCAAACGTTCGGAAACCTTCTTTTCATGGTGCATCCGAACCAAAGCTACATACCAGCGTTTTGAGTGTGCTACGCCTTCCCCTGTCCCATAAATAGGCCCAGCATTGAGTGATTTCTCTTTTCTTAAAATCATGTTTTTTTACCCCATGTTTATCCGTTACTTCTTAGGTAACGAACAAACATAAGACAAGCTAAACAGGGAACTTTTTTCAACGAAACGATGAAAAGATGACTATAAACTTGGAAATAGAGCAGATGTGAAGGTGTTTTTCAAAAATTAGAATAAAAAAAAGACATAACACGAATATTGCAATATTCATCAGTTATGCCTGCATTTGATTCATTTTCCGAAAATAATTTCATTTTTGTTTGCGTATTTTCATAAATATGTCCATCTTTGCGCCATAAATCATTCCGCTACCTAAGAAGTAACGCACACCTATAAGCACTGTATATCAGCTATATAAATCATTTCATCCTATCTAAACAACATTTTTTAGCGTAAGATTAATTCTTCGATTTACTTCCGTTCGATCTTTCAATTCAAACCCTTTCAGGTAAATTTGCGTCGTCTTGATCGATTTATGCCCCAGCGACTCACTGATCATCTCGATAGGAACCCCGCGATACTTGGCGGTAGTGGCCCATGAATGACGAAGCGTATAAGACGTGACGGGAGATTTCAAGTGCAGAGCTTTCGCTAACCCCTTCAGACAATAATTGAACTTCCGGAGGGCAGACTGATATTCGCGATAAGCACACTCATCTTTCCGTTTTTTATCACCACGGAGAATGCCGAACAGATAATCCGGACAATTCGGACGAGACTCCTGCCTGTTCCGAAGTTGGTTCAACAACTCCTTAGCACTATCCAATACTTCAACACTGATAGGAGTCTTCGTTTTGATACGATTATAGCGCAGCACATCGCTGTCCAAAGCCGATTTTTCCAAATGTGCCAGATCAGCGAAAGACATCCCGCAAAACTGGAACATCAGGGTAGCAATAGACTGCGTACGACGTAAACGCTCCGATTGAGGATCGTCATACAGAAGCTTATGCAACTCCGACATAGGTAAAGCCCTTTTCTGCCGTACGTCCACTCCCGTATAAACATCGCGAAACAGATACGGGACATAAGGCGCACTCCCCGCCTCTACCCCACGGTTGTAGACACTACGCAGCATACGCATATACGTAGAAATCGTATTTGGCCTCAAGCCACACTCGTAAAGATGCTGCTCATAACGTCGCAAACGCTCACGCGTCACTTGCCTGAACGACACACTATACCCTCCACAAAACTTGGTAAAAGAAAGAAGGGCATTCTGATAGACATGCGCTGTAGAATAGCGCCCCTCCTTTCGCAAACGACCGATATAAATATCGGCACATCGACTGAATCCATTTTTATTCATTATTTGCATCACTAGTTAGATTACACAATACAAATTAAGATGAATAAACAGGAAATCTTAGTTTTATGTTGTTTGACTATATTAAAATTACTAAAAAGCTTTTTCGATTATCCAATCTCCCAGCGTGCAACTTTCACTATCAAGATTGACTGCCACCTTTACCACAGGCAATCCACACAGGGCAAAACGTTCGGGATAATTTTTCAAATTGATCTGTTCCATACCGATTGTCGCACTCTTATCCAGTTTCAATTCCAAGATATACAGTGTCGTTTGAGTGCGTAATACCATATCCACTCGTCCACGGGGAGTACGCACTTCGACATCTACATAATAATCCAACAAGCTGAATATGATATAAAATATCTGCTGGTAATGGCCTTCGTATTTTGTATTATCGCATTGAGGAATAGTAGACAGGAATGTCTGCAAACGAAGTAATGCCGCATCCATATCGCCATTCCGGATATCACGGGAAAGATAAGCCACCATGGTCGTAGCTTCCGATGTCTTACTTGCTACATAATCAGGAAGGAGGCTCTCCATCAATCCCAAACGTACCTCCTTATTAGGGATATCAAGTGTGTAAAGATCCAATTCTTCATCATATCCCTTAATAGTGATATAACCACTTTGATAAAGCAGCGGGATAATCGTAGTCATCGTTTCCGTAGGAGCATCGAAAGCAGAAGACTTTGCAGCCAATGGTCCTATCTCAGAAGGCTCTACGCCAAATTTGTTCAGCATCTTTATCAGATAAGTAGGCGTACCGCTACCAAACCAATAAGAACCAATCTTTCCCTTCGACATAGCAGTAAGCAGACTGAACGGATTATAGATATCAGGTGAAGGATAGGTGAAATGATAACCGTCATAATTCTCTTTCAACTTCGTCAATACTTCATCTGCAGTAATATTCAATTGTTTTGCTAACCAGGCGACATCTTCTTTCATCTGAGTACCTACTTCATCCTCAGTTATGCCACAAATAGCAGCGTATGGTTCATCCATACTGATATTTTCAATATTGTTCAATTCACTAAAAATGCTGAGTTGTGAGAATTTAGTAATACCAGTCAGAAACACATAACGCAAATAAGGGTCACAGGCTTTCAACGGGCTGTAAAAGTTACGCATGATATTGCGCAAAATGCTAAGATTCTCATGTTCATGCACCACATCCAGCAAAGGAGCATCATATTCGTCAATAAGAACAACTACCTTCTTGCCGGTCTGTTCATAAGCACGCTTGATGAGTCCTTCCAAACGCTGATTAGGAGTAACCTCCTCATTCAGCTTTCCATAAATCTGTTCATATCCAAACAGCTTTAAACTCAATTCTTGCACCAACTTATCCTTATCAGTATGCTTGGCAGTACTCATATCGAAGTGCAGCACCGGATACTCCGTCCATTCCTTCTCCAGCTTCTCTATCGCCAATCCCCGGAACAATTCTTCACGACCGGAAAAATAACTGTGCAATGTAGAAGTTAGCAATGACTTACCAAAACGGCGGGGACGACTCAAAAACATATATTTAGAGGAGGAATGCGTCATCCGGAAATGTATGCTGTCTTATCTATATAGAGGTAATTTATCTCCCGAATTTCCGAAAATGTCTGTATTCCGATGGGATATAATCTCTGCAAATCTTCCATATCAGCTTTCTTTTTCACAAAGCTACGAAAAATTATCAGATTCACCTATTTTTTGATGCTCACGAATCCGTAACCCCATAAAAAATGTGAGAGAAAACCTTTCAATTTTCTCTCACATTTGGAAAACAATAAAATTAAACTCACTTACTAATTGCCAATTCGTTCGCTATTGCTTTCTTTTAAAACAGCAATTGGCATCATTCTCCGTTCTTTTCAAGAGACTTCTTCTCTTAAGCAATCTAATTCTCTACCTAATTATTAATTTACTCCCCTTAAAATTCTGTCTAGCCATGGACAGTTCATCCACCTGTTATCTATTGTCTGTTTATAAATAGTTCCTTATATTTATAAGAGGAGCTTTCTTTCCTTTTTTACCAAGAAAAATAGAAGAAAAAATAGATTTAATTAAAAAACGCCTTTCAGAGCACTCTGAAAGGCGTTTTTTAATTGCAGAAATATTTCACTTCCTGCTTTATATCAAGGATAATTTCTCTTTTTTACGGCTCGGACTTCTGTTCCCGTCTATTCTAATATGACTTTCTGCCCGCTCAACTGATAATTGATTCCCAAAGAACCAAATACTTTTTTCAATGTTTCGTGCAGATCTCTCGTCAGGATGGTTCCGTTATAGTACAGTTCATTATATTTTTCACACCCTACCACTTCCACATCAAAGATATGCTGAATATCTGCTACTACATTGACCAGCGGATCATCTTCATAACCGAGTACTTCGGGCAGTTCTTCCTTTTCCTGAACAGGACCAATCTTATTCTCATCACAGCGTACACTTTCACCGGCATTCAATGTCTGTTCGCCGATTGGTGTCTCTACCTTCACTGTTCCCTCTTCACAATTGACAGTGATCGTTTTTCCTTCCTGCTCGACCAAGAATTTTGTACCTAACACCGTAACATCTCCGGCTTCCGTTCGTACAGTAAATGTTTTACCCGGAGTCACGTCAAAAAAGGCCGATCCGAGCAGATTCAGTTTACGCCCCCAAAGCCAACTCACTTTATTATAAGACAAAGTTGAGTTTTGCATCAGCTTCACAGAACTGCCATCCGGTAGCTTGTAATCGACAGCTACTGCTTCAGACGTAATCTTCTCTTCCGACAGATAGTAATAACCGCCTATTCCGAAAAGCAGGATAAACAGGGCCGCTACTCTCCAGTAGATACAACTGCTCCTAAGAACAATCAGTTTCTGTCTTCCTGCAGCGTTCGGTCTGCTTGTTAATGCATCCGCACGTTTTTCTTCACGAAATTCTTCTAACTTCCCACCAACTACAGACTTCCGTGCAAACAACTCACCTTTCAGAGGAAGTTTGCCGTCTTCCATATATTGTTCCAGAAGTTCTTTCCTATTCTCCATATCCTCACCTCAATTAAAAATCCATAAATTAGCAGCTACAGTCAACAGGAATGATTTGCTCAATCGCTCTCTCAGTCTGGATATTGCCATGTGGGTAGTATTATAAACAGTACGGGAAGTCAGTCCCATCACTTCGGCTATTTCGTCCGAATTCAGTTTTTTATAATACTTCAAGTATAATACCTCTCTCTGCTGCTTTGTCAAGCCATTTATTTCTTTCTGCAGAACTTCTAACTGCTCTCTTTCAAGTTCGGAACGGACAATCGCTGTTTCTATGTCTATCTCCAAATCGAATCTATATTCGCTTGAGTTAACTTCGTCCAATGATGTGAATACGCCATTAGCAGTTTTCTTCAACTCATTCAGCAGCATGCGTTTCAGCGCCACACACAGGTAAGCGGATATGGACTGAGGCTCGGAACAACTCTGCCTCTTCTCATACAGATAAACGAACAAAGACTGAATGGATTCAGTTACCAGATCATCATCACCGGCAATCTTCATCCCATATCCGTAAAGTAAATCCGAATATTCATTGTAGAGTTGCCGGAATGCTTCTTCATCCCCCTGCTGGATTTTCTCCCAAAATGTTGTATTCATTTCTCCTTCCCTTATTTACAGGTAACATAATTCTTCCCCTTTTACCAATTATTTTTGTTAAATTCCACCAAGCAGACTAAAATTCACTTGTGAAGTGGAATTTAATGTGCTTGAAGTCCATTTGTGCCATCTGAAGCACATAACCTGAATCGGCAAGGAATACGTCACGTCCTTCCCTGTCTTTCGCCATATATTGGTATTTACGTTTCTTGAAAGCTTCCAGCTCAGCAGGATCATCGCTTTCTACCCAACAAGCCTTGTACAAACTTACCGGTTCCCAACGGCAAGAAGCATTATACTCGTTCAGCAGACGATACTGGATAACCTCAAACTGCAACTGTCCGACCGTACCAATAATCTTGCGGCCGTTGAACTGATTGACAAACAACTGTGCCACACCTTCGTCCATCAACTGGTCGATACCCTTTGCCAGCTGTTTCTGCTTCATCGGATCGGCATTTTCGATATACTTGAACATCTCCGGCGAGAAGCTGGGCAAACCGCGGAAATGGAGCAGTTCTCCTTCCGTCAGCGTATCACCGATCTTGAAAGTTCCGTTGTCCGGCAAACCGATGATATCTCCTGCATAGGCTTCGTCAATGGTCGTTTTCCGCTGTGCCATAAACTGGGTGGGCGATGAGAAACGCATGGTCTTGCCATGACGGACGTGCTGATAGGGTGCATTACGTACAAATTTGCCCGAACATATCTTGCAGAATGCTACACACGAACGATGATTCGGGTCGATATTGGCGGTAATCTTAAAGATGAATCCGGTGAATTTCGGTTCGTCCGGTTTCACTTCACGCTCTTCTGCCTGTACAGGACGAGGACTAGGAGCAATCTCCACAAAGCAGTTCAACAATTCCTGTACACCAAAATTATTCAAGGCAGAGCCAAAGAATACAGGTGCGCAATCTCCTGCCAGATAAGATTCCACATCCAGTTCCGGATAAACTCCTTCGATCAGTTCCAGATCGCCACGCAGTTTGTCTGCCAGCGGCTTACCGATCTGCTTATCCAGTTCTTCCGTATGTATGTCGACTTCTACCTTCTCCGTCACCACTTGTTTGGAAGGTTGGTACAAGTCCAGTTTCTTCTCATAAATATTATATACTCCTTTGAAGCGGGCTCCCTGTTCGATAGGCCATGACAGCGGGCGGACCTGAATCATCAGTTCTTCTTCCAGCTCGTCCAGCAAGTCAAACGGGTCCTTACCTTCACGGTCCATTTTATTAACGAAAATGATGACCGGAGTTTTTCTCATACGGCACACTTCCATCAGTTTACGGGTTTGTGTTTCCACACCTTTCGCTCCGTCTACTACAATGATAACGCTGTCTACAGCAGTCAGCGTACGGTATGTGTCTTCGGCAAAGTCCTGGTGACCCGGAGTATCAAGAATATTGATCTTGTAGTCCCGATAGTCAAATTCCATTACGGAAGTTGTCACCGAGATACCACGCTGTTTCTCAATCTCCATCCAGTCGGAAGTAGCCGTTTTCTTGATTTTATTGCTCTTGACCGCACCTGCCACCTGAATCTGACCACCGAAAAGCAATAACTTCTCCGTCAATGATGTCTTACCGGCATCCGGATGCGCAATAATGGCGAATGTTCGCCGTCTCTGTATTTCTGTATTATCTGCCATATTTATTATAAAGTATCGATGCATCTTTTCAGGCTTTCCTCCCAATGAGGTATTTCGATGCCGAACGTTGTTTTTATTTTTGTTTTATCGAGTACGGAATATGCAGGGCGGTTCGCTCTTGTAGGATATTCCGCCGTATGCAGCGGTTTCACTTTGCATGAAGTGATTCCTGCCAAACGATGAATAGCTACCGTAAAGTCATACCAGGAGCAGACTCCTTCGTTGCTGAAATGATAGACTCCACGAACGATGCCTTTATTAATAATAGCAAAGATGGCCTGTGCCAGGTCATTGGCGTAAGTAGGAGTTCCTACCTGATCGAAAATGACTCCCAGACTATCACGCTCTTTGCCCAGACGGATCATCGTCTTCACGAAGTTGTTGCCAAAAGTGGAATAAAGCCATGCGGTACGGATAACGACTGACTTTTCGCAATGATTCAGTACCTCATATTCTCCTTCAAGTTTCGTTGTTCCATATACCGAATTCGGACATGGATCGCATTCTTCTGTATAAGGAATATGAGCGGTGCCGTCAAAAACATAGTCGGTAGACACCTGAATCATCGCCGCACCATTAAACTGCGCTGCACATGCCAGCGTTTTAGGAGCTTCACTGTTCAGCTTGTAAGCCAGTTCCGAATCATCTTCCGCTTTATCTACTGCTGTATATGCCGCACAATTAACAATAAGCTCAATCCGCTTTTCAGCAATATATGCCCAAACAGCGTCCTTATTACAGATGTCCAGCTCCTGCACATCTGTGAAATAATACGTATGTTGCGGATTCTCTTTTGCAAGAACTTGCATTTCATTGCCAAGCTGACCATTGGCACCCGTCACTAAAATTCTCATTTATTCATCAAGTTTTAATTCCCCTTTCAGGTCTTTATCGTAATAGTTTGCCAACATGGAAAGAAAGCTGCTGATAGCTTCTACCGCCTTCATAGTCCCCTCGCTGACAGGCTTTTTCTGCAGACGAAGCAAAAGTAGTCCATAGAGTGCTTCGAAACAAGTCTCCAGTTCCGGCTCTTCTTTTTTGCCATTCTTATTCCGCAGTTCTACAATAAACGGCAATGCTTTGAAATAAGCGGCACTGTAGAAAGGAAATTTGGGAGAAGAAGTCAACGCATTATGAAGCTCTGTCAGATTGATGATGATGTTCTTGTTAATCTGCAAATGACCTTTTTCACGTACCCCTTCCTCATTCATCATGGTGATCAGGTTGCCGTACCACTCTCGCAGGGCAGGACGCTGATCTTCCGGATAACGGGCGATCACATTCGCCTCGATCTCCTCCAGCTCACCATGATTGGCGCGGATCAGGTCTTCTTCTTGCCACATATATATAAGGTACTCGGCAATGTTTTTCTCTTTAAGCTGTCTGGCTATCTGATTCATAAGTTTTCTTCTTAATAAAGTGACTCTCCCAGCAACGTATAGATTAATCCCGCCACCGACACCAGCATCACAATGCTGCCAATCACACGATTCAGTATCCAGATGCCCCGTAAGTTAAACTTAGTGCGCACTTTATTCACAAAATAAGTGATTCCGAGCCACCACACCAGCGCCCCCGAAGCAATGGCAAGATACCCCGTAATTTCTTCGAACACCACGACACCGGGCTGCACAAAGGCAAAACGGGCAAATAGTCCGATAAACAGGAATATAATCAGAGGATTGGAGAGCGTGACAAAGAATGCGGTAATGAAATTGTGAAAGTAAGAACCTTTATTGGACGATGCCGGACGGATGGATTGTACCGGATTGCTGCGAAAGGTATAGATTCCGAAAAGTAGCAGCATGATGCTGCCCAACAACTGCAGATAAAAAATATTCTTATTAATATAATCGAACACAAAGCTCATACCATAACCTGTCAACAGAGCATAAGCTATGTCGCTTAATGAGGCTCCAAGCCCTGTCACAAATCCATACCAGCGCCCTTTATTCAGCGTCCTCTGAATGCAGAGAACCCCCACCGGTCCGAGAGGTGCGGACACAACAACGCCTATAATAAAGCCTTTCACTATTATATCGAATATTGTTTCAATCTGAATCATGCCGCAAATATCGCACTTTTTTATGAGAAGAGGATAGGATATTAACGTTTTTTCCACACAAGAGTCACTATATACACCAAAATTGCTTATCTTTGCGCCACAGAAAAATCGTAAAATCAAAAAATAAACATGATTCTTTTTTTCAGAACCCCTTCCAAGAGCGTGATTGCCGTAGAGAGCAACCATCAGCTCACCCCGGACGAAAGTAATAAACTCTGCTGGCTTTTTGGAGAAGCCGTGACGGAAAGTGAAGAAAACCTGAAAGGCTGTTTCGTCGGCCCACGCCGCGAAATGATTACCCCTTGGAGTACAAACGCAGTAGAAATCACCCAAAACATGGGACTTGAAGACATTCTCCGCATTGAGGAATATTTTCCGGTAAAAGATGAAAATGCCGACTACGACCCGATGCTGCAACGCATGTACAAAGGACTCGACCAAAACGTATTCACCACCAACCGCCAACCGGAACCTATCGTATCCATCGAAGACCTCGAAGCCTACAACGAAAAAGAAGGCCTCGCACTCTCGAAAGAAGAAATGGACTATCTGAAAAAGGTAGAAAACGATCTGGGACGCAAGTTGACTGACTCCGAAGTTTTCGGTTTCGCACAGATCAACTCTGAACACTGTCGCCACAAAATATTCGGTGGAACATTCATCATCGACGGTGTAGAACAGGAATCATCTCTGTTCCAGATGATTAAAAAGACCACACAGGAGAATCCGAATAAAATCATCTCTGCTTATAAAGACAACGTAGCCTTCGCCGAAGGTCCGGTAGTTGAACAGTTTGCTCCGGCAGATCACTCAAAACCTGACTTCTTCCAGGTGAAAGACATCAAGAGCGTCATCTCACTGAAAGCGGAAACTCATAACTTCCCGACAACTGTAGAACCGTTCAACGGCGCATCTACCGGTACAGGCGGTGAAATCCGCGACCGTATGGGTGGTGGCAAGGGTTCATGGCCGATTGCAGGTACTGCTGTCTACATGACTTCTTATCCCCGCACGGACGAAGGCCGCGAATGGGAAGATATTCTTCCGGTACGCAAATGGCTGTACCAGACTCCGGAACAGATTCTGATCAAGGCATCCAACGGTGCTTCCGACTTCGGTAACAAGTTCGGCCAACCGCTGATCTGCGGCTCAGTATTGACTTTCGAACACACGGAAAACAACGAAGTTTATGGCTACGACAAAGTAATCATGCTTGCGGGCGGTGTAGGCTACGGCACACAACGTGACTGCCTCAAAGGTACTCCGGAAGCAGGAAACAAAGTAGTCGTCATCGGTGGAGACAATTATCGTATCGGACTGGGTGGCGGTTCCGTATCTTCTGTAGATACCGGTCGTTACAGCAGCGGTATCGAACTGAATGCCGTACAACGTGCCAACGCCGAAATGCAGAAACGTGCCAACAACGTAGTACGCGCTCTCTGCGAGGAAGATGTGAATCCGGTAGTTTCTATCCACGACCACGGTTCGGCAGGTCACGTAAACTGTCTGTCGGAATTGGTGGAAGAATGTGGCGGTCTGATCGACATGAGCAAACTTCCGATCGGCGACAAGACATTGTCCGCTAAAGAAATTATCGCCAATGAAAGTCAGGAACGTATGGGACTTCTGATCAAAGAAGAAGCCATCGAACATGTACGTAAGATCGCCGAACGCGAACGCGCTCCGATGTACGTAGTAGGTGAAACAACCGGCGATCACCGCTTCTCTTTCCAGCAGGCAGACGGCGTACGTCCGTTCGACCTGGCCGTTGAGCAGATGTTCGGTTCATCTCCGAAGACTTATATGATCGACAAGACCGTAGAACGTCATTATGAAATGCCGGAATACGAATTGCCGAAATTACATGAATACCTGACCAATGTGCTGCAACTCGAAGCCGTAGCTTGTAAGGACTGGCTGACAAATAAGGTAGACCGTTCCGTTACGGGCAAAGTAGCCCGCCAGCAATGCCAGGGCGAACTTCAATTGCCGTTGAGCGACTGTGGTGTCGTAGCACTCGACTATCGTGGTGAAAAAGGTATCGCCACTTCTATCGGTCACGCTCCGCAAGCCGCACTGGCTGATCCGGCTGCCGGCTCTATCCTTTCGGTATCCGAAGCACTGACAAACCTTGTATGGGCTCCGATGGCAGAAGGCATGGACAGCATTTCCCTGTCTGCCAACTGGATGTGGCCGTGCCGCTCACAGGAAGGTGAAGACGCCCGTCTTTACACTGCCGTGAAAGCATTGAGCGACTTCTGCTGCGCTCTGCAAATCAATGTTCCTACCGGAAAGGACTCTTTGTCCATGACACAGAAATATCCGAACGGCGAGAAAGTGATTTCTCCGGGAACAGTGATCGTTTCTGCCGGCGGTGAAGTATCCGACGTGAAGAAAGTCGTATCTCCGGTATTGGTGAACAACGAAAAGACAACACTCTACCATATCGATTTCAGCTTTGACGAACTGAAGCTAGGAGGTTCCGCTTTTGCACAGTCTCTGGGTAAAGTTGGCGACGACGTACCCTGCGTACAGGATGCCGAATACTTCCGCGATGCTTTCCTTGCCGTACAGGAACTGGTGAACAAGGGACTGATCCTGGCAGGACACGATATTTCAGCAGGTGGTCTGATCACTACATTACTGGAAATGTGCTTCGCCAACGTTGAAGGCGGTATGGAAATCAGCCTCGACAAGATGAAGGAACAAGATATCATCAAGATTCTGTTTGCAGAAAATCCGGGTATCGTGATCCAGATCAGCGACAAGCATAAAGAAGAAGTGAAAAAGATTCTGGAAGATGCAGGCGTAGGATTCGTGAAACTGGGTAAACCGACCGACGAACGTCATATCCTGGTATCGAAGGGCGACGCTACTTATCAGTTCGGTGTTGACTACATGCGTGACGTATGGTATTCTTCTTCTTACCTGCTCGACCGCAAACAGTCTATGAACGGCTGCGCAAAGAAACGTTTCGAAAACTACAAGATGCAACCGGTTGAATTCGCTTTCATGCCCGGATTCAAAGGTAAACTCTCTCAGTATGGTATCACTCCGGACCGTCGTACTCCGAGCGGTGTCCGCGCTGCCATCATCCGCGAGAAAGGAACGAACGGCGAACGCGAAATGGCTTACTCACTCTATCTTGCCGGCTTCGACGTGAAAGACGTGACGATGACCGACCTGATCAGCGGACGCGAAACACTGGAAGATGTAAACATGATTGTTTACTGCGGTGGATTCTCCAACTCCGACGTACTCGGTTCGGCCAAAGGATGGGCAGGAGGTTTCTTGTTCAACCCTAAAGCCAAAGAGGCACTTGACAAGTTCTACGCACGTGAAGATACGCTTTCACTGGGTATCTGCAACGGTTGCCAGCTGATGATGGAACTGGGACTTATCAATCCGGAACACGAAAAGAAAGGCAAGATGCTGCACAACGACTCACATAAATTCGAATCGACTTATGTAGGCTTGACAATCCCGACCAACCGCAGTGTAATGTTCGGCTCATTGAGCGGCAGCAAACTGGGTATCTGGGTGGCTCACGGAGAAGGTAAATTCTCTCTGCCTTACGATGAAGACCAATACAACGTAGTGGCAAAATACAGCTACGATGAATACCCCGGCAACCCGAACGGTTCCGATTATTCTATCGCAGGTCTTGCCAGCGCCGACGGCCGCCATCTGGCAATGATGCCTCACCTCGAACGTGCTATCTTCCCGTGGCAGAATGGCTGCTATCCTGCTGACCGTAAGAACAGCGATCAGATTACTCCATGGATAGAAGCATTTGTCAACGCCCGCAAATGGGTAGAAGAGAAGACTAAATAAGATATCTTTCTATCATTGAAACGGAGGCTGTTATTTGTTATAAAGTAACAGCCTCTTGTTTTAACTCCTTTTCCATACCCAAAGTCTGCATATTACAACTTAATTTCCCTAAATAAACAGGATATACAAATAGCTGCGAAAGCTCCTGTATACTTCACTTTGAGAGCACCGTTATCTTAACCTAAAATTTTGTAGTGTCGAAAAATCTTCTTAATTTTGTCAAACTTTCCCCCTCACTAAAGATTCAATAACCCATAAAAGTCCTATTTGTATGAAAAAATGGCTTTTTTTATTATTATTGTTTCCTCTGACCTGTGTCGCCCAGACCTATCAGTATCTAGGAGTGGAAGACGGGTTAAGCAACCGGAGAGTGTACTACATTCAAAAAGACAATGTTGGATATATGTGGTTCCTTACGCACGAGGGAATCGACCGGTACAACGGCAAAGAGTTTAAACGGTATAAATTAATGGACGGCGACAAAGAACTCAACTCGCTGTTAAATCTGAATTGGTTATATATCGATCCGGAAGGAACGCTATGGGAAATCGGTAAGAAAGGCAAGATTTTCCGGTATGACCGTATTCATGACACTTTCGAACTCGTCTACAAGTTGCCGATAGAAGACTTTAAGGATTTACCGGCTCCCATTACTTTCAGCTGGATCGATCATAACAATCATATCTGGCTGTGCAACGAAGAAACGATCTTCCTTTACAACACCCGGACGGAAGAGGTTACTCATGTTAAAAACTGCCTCAGCGAAGCTATAAACGACATCGAACAAATCGACGAATCCCACTATTTTATCGGGACGGAGATGGGTATTCATCATGCCCAACTGAAAAACAACACACTGCAACTTCTCCCCTGCGACAAGCTAGACAACGTCAATATTCAAGTTAACGATTTACACTTCGACCCCAAAATCCGCAAACTGTTCATCGGTGCCTTCGAACGGGGCGTCATGGTTTACGACATGAACACAAAAACCATCACACAACCGGAAGTCAGCCTGAAAGACGTAAGTATATCACGCATCAAACCACTGAATGCCAAAGAACTGCTGATTGCTACCGATGGCGGAGGTATCTATAAGATGAATGTCGATACGTACCAGACCGTACCTTTTATCGTAGCAGACTACAACAGCTACAATGACATGAACGGCAACAGCATTAACGACATCTACATAGACGACGAAGAACGGATATGGATGGCAAACTATCCGATAGGAATTACCATTCAGAACAATCGTTATCCGAGTTATAAATGGATCAAACATTCTGTCGGTAATAAGCAGTCGCTGATTAACGACCAGGTGAACTCTATCATAGAAGACAGCGAGGGAGACTTATGGTATGGCACCAACAACGGAATTAGCCTGCAAGACTCAAAAACCGGAAAATGGCGCTCGTTTCTGAGCACCTTTGAGAATGTACAGAACAGCAAAAATCATATATTTACAACCTTATGTGAAGTATCTCCCGGCATTATTTGGGCAGGCGGATATTTCTCGGGACTTTATCAGATAGATAAACGCACGTCGAAAACAACTTATTTTACACCCGCTTCGTATGCTCATGAAAGTATACGTCCGGATAAATACATACGTGACATACGCAAAGACTCACGCGGTTATGTATGGAGCGGAGGATATTATAACCTGAAGCGAATCAACGTACAAACCAAAGACATACGGCTCTACCACGGACTGCATTCCGTTACCGCCATCATCGAAAAGGATGACAAAAGTATGTGGATAGGTACGGCAACAGGCCTGTTTCTTCTGGATATAGAATCCGGGAAATATGAACGCATCCAACTGCCGGTAGAATCTACCTATGTCTACTCCCTGTATCAGACCCAAAAAGGCGCACTGTATATAGGTACCAGCGGATCGGGAGTACTGATTTATGATCCCCAGACAAAGTTGTTTACCCATTATTATACGGGAAACTGTGCCATGATATCCAACAATATCTACACGATATTATCGGATGAAGACAATGAAATTCTATTAAGTACGGAGAACGGACTCACCAGCTTCTATCCCAAACAAAAAACCTTCTACAACTGGACAAAGGAAATGGGACTGATGACTACGCACTTCAATGCGTTGTCCGGTACCCTGCGCAGAAATAATAATTTTATTTTCGGTAGCTCGGACGGTGCCATAGAGTTCAATAAAGACATGAAGCTCCCCAGGACGTACTCTTCCAAGATGATCTTCAGTGATTTCAAACTGTTTTATCAGACGGTATATCCGGGAGACAAGAATTCACCACTGGAAAAAGATATCAACGAAACCAAAGAATTAAGACTAAAATATAATCAGAATATCTTTTCACTGATGGTTTCTTCCATCAACTATGATTATCCTTCCAATGTTCTTTATTCATGGAAGCTGGAAGGATTTTACGAAGAGTGGAGCAAACCCGGCAATGAAAGTACAATCCGTTATACCAACCTCGCTCCGGGAAAATATGTATTGCGTGTGCGTGCCATCTCCAACGAAGACCAACGGGTGATGCTTGAAGAAAGAAGCATTGATATTATCATTGCCCAACCTTTCTGGCTCACTCCCTGGGCAATGATATTGTATGCAATCCTGATTTCCCTCATTGCTGTTATCATCCTGCGGGTTCTTATTCTGAAAAAACAGCGGAAGGTTTCCGATGAAAAAATACACTTCTTCATCAATACGGCACACGATATACGCACCCCGTTGACATTGATTAAAGCTCCTCTGGAAGATTTGCGCGAAAAAGAAGCTCTGAGCAAGGAAGGCATAGCCAACATGAACACTGCCATACGCAATGTAAATGCCTTGTTGCGTCTGACAACGAATCTTATCAACTTTGAGAGAGCAGATGTTTATTCTTCGGAATTATACATTTCGGAGCATGAGCTAAACACGTTCATGACAGAAATATTCAATGCATTTCAGCCTTATGCCAATATCAAGCATATCAACTTTACGTACGAAAGCAATTTCCGGTATATGAATGTATGGTTTGACAAGGAAAAGATGGAATCTATTCTGAAGAATATAATATCGAACGCATTAAAATACACGCCGGAAAATGGTAATGTGCAGATTTTCGTATCAGAGAACAATGATTCGTGGAGCGTGGAAGTGAAGGATACCGGAATCGGTATTCCAGCCAGCGAGCAAAAGAAACTGTTCAAGCTTCATTTCCGTGGCAGCAATGCCATCAATTCGAAAGTGACGGGAAGCGGTATCGGTTTGATGCTGGTATGGAAACTTGTCCGGTTACACAAGGGCAAAATCAACCTGTCGAGCGTGGAGAATCAGGGATCGGTGATTAAGATATCTTTCCCAAAAGACAGCAAACGCTTCCATAAAGCACACCTTGCCACACCAAGCAAACGCCGGCAAGAGATAACAAGTACAACCAATGTGCCTGCCAGCATCTATGAGAATGTGCATAAGGAACAGAATCCGAATCATCAGCGAATCCTAATCGTAGAAGATAATGATGAACTGCGCAACTATCTGTCACAGACACTGGCAGAAGAATATACGGTACAGAACTGCTGCAACGGCAAAGAAGCACTGACCATCATTCCGGAATACAAACCGGAACTGGTTATCTCGGACATTATGATGCCGGAAATGAGAGGGGATGAATTGTGTGATGCTATTAAAAATAATATCGAAACGTCGCATATCCCTGTTATCCTGCTAACAGCTCTTAATAATGAAAAAGACATATTGTCCGGCCTTCAGATTGGTGCTGACGAGTATATTGTCAAGCCATTTAATATTGGAATATTAAAAGCTACCGTCTCCAATCTGTTGATCAACCGCGCCCTTTTGCGAAGCAAATACGGGAGTCTGGATATGGACGATGAGGATGATCATGAAGACGAATGCATCAACTGCTCGCAGGATATCGACTGGAAGTTTATCGCCAATGTACGGAAGAATATAGAAGATAATATAGACAATCCGGCTCTTACAGTAGATGTGCTTTGCAATCTGATGGGCATGAGCCGTACCAGCTTCTACAACAAACTCAGGGCATTGACCGATCAGGCTCCGGGCGATTACATCCGCCTGATCCGCCTGAAACGTTCGGTGAAGTTGCTGAAAGAAGGTACACACAGTATAACAGAAATAGCAGAAATGACAGGATTTAGTGATGCGAAGTACTTCCGTGAAGTATTCAAGAAGCACTTCAACGTAAGCCCCAGCCAATATGGAAAAGAAGGCAAGCCCCACAAGGAGGGCAAGGCTGGAAAAGAAAACAAGTCCGATAAGGAAGGAGGAGAAAAAGAAGAATGAACATTTACCTCGAATCATTTGGAATCTTTTTTAAAATAGGCGCTTTCACCATTGGCGGAGGCTATGCAATGGTTCCACTTATTGAGAATGAAATCGTAACCAAACGAAAATGGATCGCACAGGAAGACTTTATCGACCTGCTGGCTATCTCTCAGTCCGCTCCGGGTATTCTGGCAGTGAATATCTCTATCTTTATAGGATATAAGCTGCGTGGCATTCGGGGAAGTATTGTCACAGCACTGGGGACTATACTCCCCTCATTTATTATCATTCTGGCCATCGCGCTCTTTTTCCATTCTTTCAAGGACAATCCGATTGTGGAACGCATATTTAAAGGAATACGACCCGCCGTGGTGGCATTGATCGCCGCACCGACTTTCACCATGGGACGGTCGGCCAAAATCAACCGGTACAACTTATGGATCCCCGTCGTATCGGCATTATTGATCTGGCTATTGGGCTTCTCCCCGATCTGGATTATCATTGCTGCCGGTGTAGGAGGTTTCCTATGGGGAAAATTTAAAAAAGTGGAGAGTGAACACCCAAGGCTATGATTCAAGATTCATAATTCTAAGTTAAAAAGAGATGATTTATCTTCAGTTATTTTATACGTTCTTTAAAATCGGACTTTTCGGTTTTGGCGGAGGTTACGCCATGCTTTCGATGATACAAGGTGAAGTAGTAACCCGTTATGGGTGGGTGACTTCGCAAGAATTCACAGACATTGTTGCCATCAGTCAGATGACTCCGGGTCCTATCGGTATCAATGCGGCTACTTATGTCGGTTTTACGTCGACAGGAAGTGTATGGGGATCAGTTGTTGCTACATTCGCCGTTGTTTTTCCCTCTTTCATACTGATGCTGACAATCAGCAAATTCTTTCTGAAATATCAGAAACATCCGGTAGTGGAATCTATTTTTGCAGGACTGCGTCCGGCAGTTGTCGGATTATTAGCTTCCGCCGCACTGGTATTGATGAATGTGGAAAACTTCGGTTCACCTACAGAAGACACCTACACATTTGTCATCAGCATCATTATCTTCCTGATAGCTTTTATCGGCACCAGAAAATACAAGGCAAATCCGATATTAATGATTATCGCCTGCGGGATTGCAGGACTATTGCTTTATTAAAATGAAGCAATAAAAAAATGGAGAATGAAGAATTGCCTTGCTATTCAATAGCGCAACAAGATTCTTCACTCTCCATTTTTAATTCTTTATTTAATCAATTTACAGCTTGACCTTCTTACTTACCGATTTTGACTCATTATGAATACGGTCTAAAGCCGTCACCACATAGCGGTATTTGGTCTTACCCGTTTCATACGGCAGTTTGTAGAAAGGATTTCGGGTGATAGCTACGATATGTGACGGATCATCAAGATTCACCTTTTCTTTGGAACCGAAACGGTATACTACGTACTGAATGGCTTTGTCCATTTCAGTCTCCGCTTTCGGAGCAGTCCAGAAAAGTATATAGCCATCTTCTGTCCATACCTTTTTCATCTTGCGTACTTTGCCCGGAGCTTTATCATCCATAAAGTCGAAAACCGGAATTAAAGCCGGATATTTATGATACTCCTGTACCAAGGCATCCCGATATTTTCCAGCGTTCTCGACTACGGCTGCCGCATACCACTGGCAACTTCCGCCGATAGTCTGATAAGAACGCTGCAAAGCCATCTTTCGTGGAAGCTGGTTGATAGAAGGGTTCTTCGGATCAGCATGCTGAATGGTATTCATGACTGCCTGACCGATAAACAATGGACGGTTTTCCGCATGCTTCGCCCACCAGTCAACCAGTGTTTCGTAATCGGCTGCCTTGTGTCCTATCTCCCAATAAATCTGAGGAATGTTATAATCAATCCATCCTTCACGTGCCCAAAGCAATACGTCGGCATAAAGATCATCATAGTTCTGCAAACCATTTGTGTTGCTGCCCAACGGATCTGTTTTCTGATTGCGGTAAATACCGAACGGGCTGATACCGAACTTCACCCACGGTTTGATGCCCCGTATCGTTTCATGAAGTTTCTTGATCAGGATATTCACGTTGCCACGACGCCAGTCCGCCTTATTGCTGAAACCGCCTCCGTAACGGGCAAAGCTCGCATTGTCCGGGAAATCGACTCCCTTGATCGGATAAGGATAGAAATAATCGTCCATGTGGATAGCATCTACATCGTAACGGGATACAATATCGGAAACAATCTTGCAGATATGCTCACGGCTTTCGGGAAGTGCCGGATCAAAATAGATCTGATCGCCATAAGTGACAAACCATTCCGGATGTTCATGATAAATATGTGTCGGTGCCAGTTGATTCTTCAATGAAGTCTTCACACGGTAGGGATTGATCCATGCATGGAATTCCATATTCCGTTTATGGCATTCTTCGATCATGAATTGCATCGGGTCCCACATCGGGGAAGGCATTTGCCCTTGTGTTCCTGTCAGGAAACGACTCCACGGTTCGTGTTGTGAAGCATACAATGCATCCGCTTCGGGACGCACCTGAAAGATAATCGCATTGATACCCGCTCCCTGAAGAGAGTTCAGCTGACCGACCAGTGTCTGTTTCAGCTTCTCTGTCGGTATGCCACGGAACTGTCCGTTGACAGCCTGTATCCATGCAGCACGAAACTCACGTTTAGGATATGCATTGCCCGACGGCGCCTGCGCTCTTACTCCTGCCGCCAGAAGCAGAACTAATAAGAAAAGATAGTTTTTCAGATTCATAATGTTCTTGAGTCATAAAATAATGTGGTGCAAAGATAATAGATGCAGATACTATCTCCAACTATTATTGAGGCCATTCGACAACAAATCTTGCACCACCCGCGTAGCTAGTGTCCAGATAGACATTTCCATCCACTAATTCCATGATCTGACGGATAATAGACAATCCCAGTCCGGTGCCCTGAGTGAAGGCATCGACCTTCGCGAACCGTTCGAAAATGGAGTCCCGGTAGTTTTCATCGATTCCGGGACCGGAATCTTCGATAATAAAACGTACCAGACGATTCGGTTTGTCTTCTGCATAACTGAGACGTATAAAGCCGGATTCCGTGAATTTATTGGCATTGTTCAGCAAACCGAGCAGCACACGCTTCATCCAAATTTCAACCGTACACACTTCGACCGGAGTGGAAGAAGGCATATATTGCAACTTGATTCCTTCTTTCAGATTCTGACGAATCAATCCCAAACATTCCTGACAACACGCATCTACACTCACTGGCTTCTTCGGTATATCATCCGTCTGAGAGTCCATGTCGGCTATATCAATCACATTATTTACCAAATCAAGCAGATATGCGTTGCTGCTCTCCATTTGACGGGCATATTCTTCCATCTCTTCCTGTGTCAGCCCACCGGCAGCCATCAAGGATGAAAAACCGATAATCGAATTGAGCGGAGTACGGATTTCATGTGTAATATGCTGGATAAAAGAGCTTTTCATGTGGCTAGCCTTGATGACTGCCTTATTTGCCGCATCCAGTTTCCGGTTCAACGACAAAGAACGCATATAGTAAAACGTGATAACAATCAACAATATCAACACCAGGCATCCGACAATCACGGAAGTTATAAAGAGATTGCGGTTGACCTCCGCCCGCAATTCCAGCTTATCGTGCTCCAACTTATCCACTTCGAACTGCACGGTATATTTGCTTAATTGCTCGTCCAGTTCTGCCGAACGAATGGAATCATTAATATGTGCATAAGATTTATAAACCTCGCAGGCATCTTCAAAGCGTCCCATCTGCTCCATAAACTGTGCTTTCAACAGGTGATTGGCAGGATAACAGCTCCCCACCGAATGATGATAATCCATCAATGAGTCCAGATAGTTGAGTGCCATCTGATTGTCATTCAACGTCCGCGCACAAAGAATTTTATATCCCAACCATCCTTCACGGGGAAAAGCATTCATATTTTCGTGATAAAACTTATCCGCTTCTGCAATAAACGGCTGCGCCTCCTTCTTCCCTTTCAATGCCAGCGTAGCAATCACTTGAAACTGATAATAACGCATGGTAAGCTCCGGTCGGACAGGGATATCCTTACGCTTCATTTTCTCAATCAGTCCCGGCATACGGTTCAAGTATTCCATCGCATTGGCATACTCCCCTCTAGCCAGATAAGTCTGGATGATATTCAGTGACACCACATAGGCATCTTCATAAAAACCCGCATCGCTAAATTTTTTCAGTGCGGAAGAATAGTATTCGAGACAGAGCTTGACGTTGTTGCTGAACACCCGATGATTATATCCGATACACATCTCGCTGCAAGCCATTCCGAAAGCACTTTTGGCCGCATCCGCATCCTTCTGAAGAAGTCCAGTCTCACGCATGGCCTCATCCTGCAAACCTTTCTCGGTAAGCAACTGAATATACTGGCGCCACTGCGTATAGCGATTATTGATATTACCACGCTTCAGGCACCAGTCCATATATTCATATGCAACCACTTTCAGGCTATCCGTATTTCTCAACCGGTAATAATGGGAAGCAATCTGAGAATAAGCATCGTCGATTTTAGCAGTATCATTCTGCTGCCTTGCCAATCGCATATATTCCTGATAGAAAGGTATAAAATCTTTCTGACCTATTTTATTTGAGACACTGTCGGAAAGGGCTTCCAACTGTTTTTCTTTGTTTGTGCTACTAAAGGCTAAAGTAGATGCAAAACACAGAATGAATAAGCTAATAACCATCCGGATGTTTTTCACGATTCAAGTCAATTTGTTATTATTTTGAAATGTTTGTTGTAAATTCCGGACCAAGATACGCCAATTATCCCGAAGCAATTTCTTTTTATTACCAATTATAACATATCTTAACCCGACCAAAAACCTTTCTTCTATCAATAAAATCGCTAACTTTGCCGACTATCATAAAAAAGGAGTATTTTATGTCAGAAAACAAACATATTTCGATCAAAGGAGCGCGGGTTAACAACCTGAAAAACATCGATGTAGATATTCCACGCAACAAACTTGTCGTGATCACCGGACTATCCGGTTCGGGGAAATCGTCGCTCGCTTTTGATACTCTCTATGCAGAAGGACAACGTCGTTATGTCGAGAGCCTTAGCAGCTACGCACGCCAGTTTCTGGGACGAATGAGCAAACCCGAATGTGATTTTATTAAAGGAATCCCACCGGCAATCGCCATCGAACAGAAAGTGAACAGCCGCAATCCGAGATCTACCGTAGGAACTTCCACCGAGATTTATGAATATCTGCGCTTGCTTTATGCGCGGGTGGGACGGACATATAGCCCCGTCAGCGGAGAAGAAGTCAAGAAGCATTCGACGGAGGACATCGTCAACTGTATGCTTTCGCATCCGGAGGGGACCAGATATACCGTATTGACCCCTATCCGCCTGCGCGAAGACCGTACCCTGCAGCAACAACTGGAGATAGACCTGAAACAAGGCTTCAACCGGGTAGAAGTGAACGGTGAAATGAAACGTATCGATGAATACAAGCCGGTGGCAGGCGACGAAGTTTATCTGCTGGTAGACCGTATGGCAGTGGCAAACACGAAAGATGCCATCAGCCGACTGACGGACTCTGCCGAAACTGCCATGTATGAAGGGGACGGTACGTGTATGCTACGTTTTTATCTGCCGGACGGCACCACCAGGCTATATAATTTCAGTACGAAATTCGAAGCGGACGGCATCACTTTTGAGGAGCCGAACGATCAGATGTTCTCGTTCAACTCTCCTATCGGTGCCTGCCCCGTATGCGAGGGCTTCGGCAAGGTGATCGGCATTGACGAGCATCTGGTAGTGCCCAACCGCTCGCTATCCGTGTATGAAGGGGCCATCGTCTGCTGGCGTGGCGAGAAGATGGGAGAATGGAAAGATGAACTGATTCATAATGCGGATAAGTTCGATTTCCCGATTTTCACTCCTTACTATGAGCTGACAGACGAGCAACGTCGCACACTCTGGGAAGGAAACCAATACTTCCATGGCATCAACGATTTCTTCAAGATGCTGGAAGAGAATCAATATAAGATACAGTACAGGGTAATGCTGGCACGCTACCGGGGAAAAACAATCTGTCCGAAATGTCACGGTACACGTTTGAAACCGGAGGCAGGATATGTGCGGGTAGACGGAAAGAGCATTTCCGAACTGGTAGATTTACCCATCACGGAACTAAAAGAGTTCTTCGACCATCTGAACCTCAACGAACACGATAGCAATGTAGCCCGCAGAATTCTGATTGAAATCAACAGCCGCATCCGCTTTCTGATAGATGTAGGGTTGGGATATCTGACTTTAAACCGGCTCAGCAACTCGCTGTCGGGTGGAGAAAGCCAGCGTATCAACCTGGCAACGTCATTAGGAAGCAGCCTCGTCGGCAGTCTCTATATTCTGGATGAGCCGAGTATCGGTTTGCACAGCCGTGACACCGACCGTCTGATCCGCGTATTGCGTCAATTGCAGGAACTCGGAAATACGGTGGTAGTGGTAGAGCACGATGAAGAAATAATCCGTGCCGCCGATTACATCATTGATATCGGTCCGAATGCCGGTCGTCTGGGTGGAGAAGTCGTTTATCAGGGCGATATGAAAGACCTGAAAAAAGGCAGCAATAGTCATACGGTACGGTATCTGTTGGGAGAAGAGGAGATTCCCGTTCCCGAACATCGTCGGCCGTGGAACAATTATATCGAACTGACAGGTGCCCGCGAAAACAATCTGAAAGGAGTGAATGTAAAGTTCCCTCTCAATGTGATGACAGTAGTCACGGGTGTTTCCGGTTCCGGTAAGAGTACGTTAGTGCGGGATATCTTCTATCGGGCACTAAAGCGCGAACTGGATGAATGCAGCGACCGCCCGGGAGAGTTCTCTTCTATCGGTGGAAGCCTACGTGACTTGAGAAATATCGAATTTGTCGATCAAAACCCAATAGGCAAATCGTCCCGTTCCAATCCGGTGACTTACATCAAGGCTTATGATGAAATCCGGAAGCTATGGGCGGAACAGCCTCTGGCAAAACAAATGGGATACACAGCCGGACATTTCAGTTTTAACAGCGAAGGCGGACGATGCGAGGAATGTAAAGGCGAAGGAACCATCACCGTAGAAATGCAGTTTATGGCAGACTTGGTGCTGGAATGCGAATCCTGTCACGGTAAACGTTTTAAAGCAGATACACTGGAAGTGAAATTCCAGGATAAGAACATCTATGATGTACTGGAAATGACAGTAAACCAAGCCGTCGAATTCTTCACCGAACATGGTCAGAAGAAAATTGTAAAAAGACTGCTTCCACTACAGGATGTCGGACTGGGATATATCAAATTAGGCCAGTCCTCTTCTACCCTATCCGGTGGCGAAAACCAACGTGTGAAGCTGGCATTCTACCTGAGTCAGGAGAAAGCCGACCCGACCCTGTTTATTTTTGACGAACCAACCACCGGACTGCACTTCCACGACATCCGCAAGCTGTTGGATGCCTTCGACGCACTCATCCGACGGGGACACAGCATTGTCATCATCGAACATAATATGGACGTTATCAAATGTGCCGATTATGTAATCGACCTCGGACCGGAAGGCGGAGACAAAGGCGGAAATATCGTAGCGGTAGGTACCCCGGAAGAAGTAGCCGCTTGCGGAGCAAGCTATACGGGGCAGTTTCTGAAAGAAAAGCTTGCTTAATGAATAATGGATAATGGCTATGCAGTAAACAGCGCAGCTCATTATCCATTTTCAATTATCCATTATCCATTGTTAAAAGTAGAATCCGAATCCGACCTTAACGCCGAAACGTGACATGTCGCTATCGTTGAAGCGCCATTTGTAATATACGGCGGGTTCGATGGTTACGGTGCGGGAAAGGAAGTAAGCGTATCCGGCTTCGATGCCTAGCCCCCAGTCAGTCTGGTGATGTCCTCCGCTCCAACGGAAGCGGTTCCAGTCGAGACCTCCGCCCAGATAAACACCGGTGGAATTAAAGTAGAAACGCATTCCTGTTCCTAATGTGTATTCGTCTACGGGTTTTGACCAATCAGCACCGACATTAACCATCAATGCGATACCGTCGGCAAGGAATGTACCGGCTTGCGCACCAATACCAAACTTCGCCTTATCATTTTTACTATACGAAAAATCCAATCCCGTTACAGAAGGATTAAGAATCATTTTTCCTTTCTCAAATTGTGCCTGGGCAGCTATTGATACCACCAGCAGACAAATAGCTAAAGCTAATTTCTTCATAAATTTACTTTTTTAAGTGAATAGATTGTTCGTCTTTTTTACGGCGTTCACGCATTTGTTCCTTCTTCCGGAGCACGAGCCAAAGCAAGAGTACGATGACGTAAGAACCTACCACCGTAAGAATCTTCTCCGTCTGGCCGACTTCCGTGTTGCGAGGTAACAAATAGGCTGCCGTTACTGATACATAAATAAGGAATGCGATAGCAACTCCTGTCGATTTTTTTATTTTCTTCATTCTGATAGTTTTCTAGTTTTTTGTTTTCCCAGCCAGATAAAGAACCAGGCAATAGCTACCACTACGCATCCTATACCGATGCAGTAGGAAACTATATGCGAGAGTCCCAGCCCTTCGGGAGCAATACATATATAAGTAGAACAAACACTCGTCATAAATAAGGCGGGGATCAGCGTAATCCAATAAGGCTTTTTGGCTACCACAAGGTAGACTGTGATAGCCCAGAGGGTGAACACCGCCAATGTCTGGTTGGCCCAGGCAAAGTAACGCCAGATCATGTTAAATCCGTCCGCGTCACGCAAGCTATAAAGAAGCAGACCGATAGCTACTGCGAACATCGGAATACAAATGTATAAACGACGGCGCATACTTTTTTGTTCCAGTCCCAGAAAGTCCGCCACAATCAGACGGGCGGAACGGAAAGCGGTATCTCCCGAAGTAATGGGAGCCGCAATTACTCCAAGAATGGCGAGCACTCCACCGATAGCTCCCAGCCAGTCTTTAGTGATAGCGTCTACTATCACGGAAGCATTACTTTCTTCCATTCCATTTTCATGGAAGAAATAAGTAGCGGCTGCCGCCCATATCAAAGCAACGATGCCTTCGGTAATCATTGCACCATAGAAAACCGGACGTCCATGACGTTCTGAAGTCATGCAGCGGGCCATTAAAGGACTCTGCGTGGCATGGAAACCGGATATGGCACCACAGGCGATACTCACAAACATAATCGGGAAGATCGGCAGTTCACTGGCATCCGGATTGGTATTCTGCAAGCCGTCCCATAGTTCGGGCAAAACAGGGTGATTGACATAAAGCATTACCAGGATACCGACTGCCATAAACAGCAAGGCTACTGCAAACAACGGATATATTTTACCGATGATCTTATCGACCGGAAGCAGGGTAGCCAGAATATAATATAGGAAGACCACGACAATCCAAAAAGTAGCGTCCAGACTTTCCGGAGTCAGCTTGGCCAATAGTCCGGCAGGTCCGGCTACGAAGACGGAACCGACGAGAATCATCAGAAGAACAGTAAATCCACGCATTATCTGTTTGGTAGTCAGTCCCAGATAACGGCCTATGATTTCGGGAAGACTCTCTCCCCCATGACGTAAAGAAAGCATTCCGGCAAAGTAATCATGAACAGCGCCTGCAAAAATACTTCCCAATACAATCCATAAATAAGAAGAAGTACCGAACTTCGCTCCCATAATCGCACCGAATATCGGACCCAGTCCGGCGATATTAAGGAATTGAATCATGAATATTTTCCAAGTAGGCAACGGAATATAGTCTACTCCGTCGGCTTTGGTAAGAGCCGGTGTTTTACGGTCGTCCGGACCAAAGACGCGCTCCATCAGGCGTCCATACGTGAAATAGCCTGCTATCAACGCCAGCAGGCACAGGGTAAATGTAATCATGGCGTGTTGTTTTTTAACTGTCGCAAATGTAACATAATCTCACGAAACAGCCCAACAATACCGACACTTTTGCTAACTTTGCAGGGATTTAAAACAAAAAATAAAGAATATGCACCGAACTATTTTCATTCTTTCACTTTTGTTTCTTGTTCTTCCGGCAAAGGTTCAGATACAACCTCCTTTCTTTTCAATGCTAATATAGATAATCCAATATATACACCAAGGTCTGAATTACTGCTTCTTCATTTCATCAGCTGTCACGATTTTCCATTTATCCAAGTCTTCAATTTGGCCGCTTCTATTGCCTACCACCTCTGTGCTGTTGGCAGAAGACAAACCAATTCTTGCTTCAGGAGACAGCCCCAATGAATAATAGCCTTCATCATCCGTAGGTGTCAGGAACAATGCATATTTAGGATCATGCACTCGCCAGTCATCACCCGGCTTACCCACAATCACTTTATCTCCATTATTCATTACATGAAGGTTGGTCGCTATATTTCTGACACGGAGGATATGATACGTCAAATTCTCGATACAAAACAACTGGGACTTCTTTTCCGAATCATATTTTGCGGCAGAAATCACTTTCGAATCCGGATTACAATCCAGTACCATACCGGTTGCCTTGTTTACCAAATAGACCTGAGATACATTATCGGTTACATAAGGCATATATTTTTCCTTGATAGTTACTGATTTCAGTTTGGCATCCTGTCCTCTCCATTGTACAGTCACTTTATGTTTGCCTTTTATCCGACGGTCGAAAAGAGCAGATTGTGTAGTGAAATTCTTAGAGTCGGCACCCGAAACATCAACCGAGGCAAAAGGAATTGTTTCAGTATCCAGATAGAAATCCAAGTATCCCGATTTCTTTTTATTCAATTGCACGTCAACCTCTACTTTCTCATACGTAGGCAATGAGCCAAAATGTACATCGAATGACAATCTCGTACCGTTCTTCGCTTTTTCAATAGCACCATTCTTCATCTTCGCCTTCGAACCCGAAAGAGAAATATCCGAAGCAGCCACTGTTATCCCACCGGGGTTCATAACGAATTCACCCGTTATCGCCTTATACACTTCCTTCGCTATAATATAATGCCCTCTATGGTCGGGATGCACCCAATCGTTGCCACCCGGCATAAATTCCGGATGTCCCTTCAAGGGATTATACAGATCTACACAGACCAGATTAAGTTCCTCCGCAATCTCTCTTACGGCAGGCTGAATATAATTCTTTGCTACATTGTCATCAAATGAACCAAGAAATCCCCCATCGCCATAATACATCGGCGGAGGCGTACAAATATAAATATCCGGTTTAGTCGAAAGAGCCTGGAATTTAGCGATCAACTTCTTATAGTCTGCTTTAAAAGTCTCTTTACCATATTTTTCGAAATTCTTCTTGTTGGCATCATTTGCACCAAACTTAATAATGACAATATTAGGTTTATACTCAAGTGCCGCTGCGCATTGCTCAGAATTAATGTAAGCGAATTGATATTCATTAGGATTTTCGGGAGTAGTCGCATCTTCTCTTAATTTTATAAATACCCCGGAAGAGCCTTTACCAAATTTGGTAACTTCATAATCATCACCGAGCATTTCAGCCAGAGGCATCGCGTAATAACCATAATCATTCGTTCCCCCGGTGATACTGTTTCCAACAGTAGCAACTCTAATCTTTCCCGTCTGGGCAGTCAGACTCGCCGCAAACAAAAGACAGAGCGACACAGATAGTAGCTTTTTCATTGTTTATTATCTTGTTATATTAATATTTTATATTTCGTACCTTATTAAAAGACGGCTAAGAATGCAGATACCACTAAAAGAGAATCAGTAATTTTCTGTCAAATAGCATTAAATAAAAAAGGAATAATCAATTTACAGACATTTTTGCTAGCTTTGCAGAGATTTAGCATCTAAAAGGGAATAATATGCACCGAACTATTTTCATTCTTTCACTTTTGTTTCTTATCCTTCCGGCTAAGGCGCAACCCAAGCACGAAGTTCGTGCAGCATGGATTACGGCTGTATATGGTCTGGACTGGCCCCGTACACGGGCCACGACTCCTCAGGGCATCCGCAAGCAAAAGGAAGAATTGGTGGATATCCTTGATAAACTGAAAGCTGCCAACTTCAATACTGTCCTGTTTCAGACCCGTACACGCGGAGATGTGCTGTATCCTTCTTCCATCGAACCGTTCAATTCTATCCTGACCGGAAAAGTCGGAGGAAATCCGGGATATGATCCGTTGGCTTTTGCGATTGGGGAATGCCACAAGCGGGGGATGGAATGTCATGCGTGGATGGTGACTATTCCGCTAGGCAACAAAAAGCACGTCGCTTCTCTCGGCAAACAATCTGTCACCAAGCGAGTGAAAGATATATGCGTGCCTTATAAAAATGAATATTTCCTTAATCCGGGGCATCCTGCTACGAAAGAGTATCTCATGAGACTCGTTCGTGAAGTGGTGGAGCGCTATGATATAGACGGAGTGCATTTCGACTACCTGCGCTATCCGGAGAATGCTCCTCTATTCCCCGACAAATACGATTTCCGCCGTTACAGCAAAGGACGTACTTTGGATCAATGGCGACGGGATAACATTTCCGAAATCGTCCGGTACATATATAAAGGTGTGAAAGCAATGAAGCCGTGGGTAAAGGTAAGTACTTGCCCTGTAGGAAAATACAGAGATACTTCCCGCTATTCTTCCCGTGGTTGGAATGCGTTCTATACCGTTTATCAAGACCCGCAAGGATGGCTCGGAGAAGGTATTCAGGATCAGATATATCCCATGATGTATTTTCAGGGAAACAGTTTCTATCCTTTCGCGCTCGACTGGCAGGAACAGAGCAACGGACGACAGGTTATTCCGGGGCTGGGCATCTATTTCCTCCATCCCGACGAAGGGAAGTGGACACGCGACGAAGTGGATCGTCAGATTAATTTCATCCGTAATCAGAAAATGGCAGGAGAAGGGCATTACCGTGTCAAGTATCTGATGGACAATACTCAGGGAATTTATGACGAACTGATTGAGAACTTCTATGCCTATCCGGCATTACAGCCCCCGATGACATGGTTGGATAACGTTCCGCCGTCTGCCCCCTCAGCACTCAAAGTTACGTCCATCGACAACGGATATACCGAATTGAACTGGCAACCAGCGACGGATAATGACCAACGGAATAAACCGATGTACGTGATTTATGCTTCCAATGAATATCCGGTAGATACAAAGAAAGCGGAAAATATTGTCGCACAAAGTATTCGTGAAACAAGTTACATTTATGCACCCATCCAGCCTTGGAATGCCAAGAAGTATTTTGCAGTAACGGCTATCGACCGTTGCGGGAATGAGAGTGCACCCATAAATGGAGATAAGTAGGCATTTCAGACAGTATTACCACAATATGACTTTTCCGATGTTCACCAATTCCAATTTAGCAGTATCTTCAAAGAGTTTCTGTAGTGTACTGAATAAGTTGACACTTCAAAAATCGAAAATAAAGATGAAATATTCGAAAAAGCAGTACAACTATTACAGTGATGATGAACGAATGTCTTATATTCGTGAGTATTTATCAAGTCCCGAGAGCAAATCTGAGTTTTGTAAGCGTCACGGCTTTTGTGCCAAGCTTCTTACTTATTGGCTTAACAAGTATCAAATAGAAGACAAAGATATGGGTAGATCCTCTAAACCAGTAAATAGCGATGCTATTGATTCTAGTATTTCTGAGCTCCAGAAAGAACTATCGCTATCGCGTGCTGAGAACCGTAAACTTCATCGGGCTCTTGCTGATGAGAGTTTACGTCACGAGGCGTGCGAAGAACTCATCAATCTTGCTGAATCCACGTATCATATCAAGGTACGAAAAAACTCCGATGCCAAGTAATCGACACCTTGTCACAGAGGCACTCACCCCGACGCAAACGTGGTTGTATAAAGTTCCTCTGTGATTACTTCGGCATAACCCGACAAGGTTATTACAAGCATGTGAACCGACATTTGGAGGTTGATATCCTTACCACAAGCATCGTGTTGTACTGCAAAGAACTGTTGGAACTCATGCCCAAAGCTGGTATGCGCGAGTTATACGCCTGCTGCGTGAGTAAGTTTGGACCAAAGATGGTTATCGGTCGTGATCGTTGCTATGACATTTTTCGCTCCAATGGTTTGTGTCAACGTACAAGTCGCAAGCGTCCTAAAACAACGAATTCGAACCATAATTACTATATCTACCCCGATCTGTTGAATGTTGCACCCAAATTTGTCGCTACAAGATTGGGCGCTATGGTAGTGGCGGATATAACCTACGTAAACACCGGTCAGGGCTGGGCTTACCTCTCGTTGCTTACCGATGCGTCAAGTCGTGCCATCGTGGGATATGCGCTTTACAAAACTCTTGAGACGGAGGGGCCCTTGAAAGCTTTGGAGATGGCAATATCATTCTATGAGAAGTATCACATAGACATGAGCACTCTTATTCATCATTCCGACCGGGGTGTCCAATATTGCTCAAATAAATATGTAGAGAGGCTTAAAGAGCATCAAATCAACATCAGTATGACGCAGTGTGGTGATCCTTTACATAATGCATTGGCTGAAAGAATGAACAACACCATTAAAAACGGTTGGCTATTCGACTGTGATGATGAGAGCTTCGAGCAAGTAAGCAAGCGCATTGAAGATGCTGTATATGTATATAATCATGTGCGGCCTCATCAAGGGATAAACATGAGGACACCTATGGAAGTGGTCAGCGAAACGGGAGGATTAACAGCATAATACCCGCTCGTCGGGACGGGTGGTCCCGCCCCTTGCCGCTAGGGCGATCCCCGACCGAAGAGTTTTTGGTTGTTGGCAACATTACATTTTCCTGAAGAAGGCTTGCGTAAATAAAGGAAGATGCATAAATTTGCAAGCACCAACAAAAGACAACTAACATAGGAATAAGAATAACAAAAGTAAACCTATTTAGATATTAAAGTATATTGAGTAAACTAATTCAGTTATAACAAACGAAGTTGTCAACTAAAACCAGTACACATCATTCCATTGCTTGAAACCAGAGTTTCATCGGTGTGAAACTGTAGTTTCATCGGTGAGAAACTAGAGTTTCATACGCTTGAAACTTTAGTTCCAAACGCTCGAAACTATCTGAAACTACTGTTGATTTGATTGACTTAACCGCATGTTCCAATCACATTGAACGCATCAGCTACTTCAATAGTACTGCTCTCTCTGAAAACATTAAATCATATATCAGTCAATAATACATAAATTATCAGTCCTTAATACTTGATTTCTCAATTATTAATATCTGAGAAATCAAACGTTAACAGTTGAGATATCAGATATTAACATCCTGTAAATCAAAGAATAACACAGTAAAAACGGTATTTATCAGGACGATGCAGAGTGAGAGCAAGTCCTTGCTCTCACTCTGCTACCACTGGATCTCTAACAGCTAAAACATCGATGAATAAAGGGATACAGACGAACTGTTAGAGCATGAGAGCAAAAGCACTATCTTTTTCACTGGGGGAGAGTAAGCAAAAGAAACGCACGATACCGGCTTTGAGGCGTCACCGGTACTAACGGCAAATATCCGGCACACACCCGATTATTCTCTACGGACAAAGGGAACGAAGCCGACATCTGCCGATGTTCCTCCAAAGCCTGACCGGCTAAAGGATAATAATCAATCCGAAAAACTCCTTCCGCATCCGCAGCCAAATAACGATCCGTCAAGAGCCATGCCACCACCCCCATATTCATTCGCAGATTAATTTCGACACAAGGATGAATCCGGTAAACAGGCGCTTCATCCGGAAAATGACAAATCATCATATCCACTCCCAAGTATCCATGATAAAAGCCACCGAACAAAGCTGACAATTCTTCTTCCAAACGAGTCCGCAGCCTGATAAATTCTTCTTGTGGCACATAAGCCGATAGTTTCTGCAGAATCTTCTCGTCAGACAGCAAGTCATTCCCTGCATACATCCCACTCCCACCCGTGTGGAAGACCGAATATCCGGCAAAAACAACCCTTCCTCTCCCGTCAGCATAAAACTCCATAGCGAAATCTTCCACCTTATTATATATAGGTTCGCCTACCACCCCACCCTGAGAAGCAGCGACACGGGCACACCAACCGGAAATAAAAGTAGTAAATATGCCTTTACACCAATTCAATCCTTTCCCGCTTCCGGAAAGCGGAGCTTTTAACAAGCACGCTTCCCGCCCTTCGACGAACGCACTGCACTCCGCCAAAGTACTCAAATAAAAAGATTCTCCACAGAAGTATTCATTCAACCGCAACCCAGGCAACAACTTTACCGCCTGCAGACGATGCGAATGCTCTCTCAGAATATTCATATAATCCGCAGAAGGCAGCTCCGTCTGACCTGCCCCCAATGTCATCAAACGCTTCCGCAAAGCAGGGTCCCAACCCCACGGAGAGAACTTCCAGTCTTTACCGTCAGCCACTTCCGGTTCCGTCAACAAGGCCACATCCATGCCCAAAAGTTCACTCTTTGTTTTCAGGAAGTCCGCATTATAAGCAGACGGTGCAAGCACCGCACTTCCCGCTTCGGCATACCACATAGGAAGCAACGCCAGGTCACTCGCCATCTGTCGGGCGGAAGCCGGCGCCATATAGTTCGTCTCACCGCTTGCCAACGCCATATCATGCTCCGGATTGAATATATAAACAGGTCTTTTCGTCATGTCAAAGATGGATTCAACACATTATTCTGCAAATATATACAGGAAATAATCAGGAACTTACACAATAAAGAGAAACTTATAAATTAAAGCACATTTTTGCTATCTCTACTTTGCAAATCCTAAAAAAAGCACTATATTTGCCAGCCGAAAAACAAAGAAACGAAATGGAATCATTCTATCGCACACACGCCTACCTCGTTGAGCACACCAATGCCCCCGTTCGCCGCGATCTTATGGACGAGATCGACTGGAGTGACCGTCTGATTGGTATCAAAGGGACACGTGGCGTAGGAAAAACCACTTTCCTCCTGCAGTACGCCAAAGAGAAATTCGGCACCGACCGTTCCTGTCTGTTCATCAATATGAACAACTTTTATTTCTCCGGTCACAGCCTTGTTGACTTCGCCAACGAGTTTCAGAAACGTGGCGGAAAAGTACTGCTGATCGACCAGGTGTTCAAACATCCCGAATGGAGCAAAGAGCTACGAATGTGCTATGACCGTTTCCCCAGCCTGAAGATTGTCTTCACCGGTTCTTCCGTCATGCGACTCAAAGAGGAAAACCTCGAATTGCGTGACATTGCGAAAAGTTATAACCTGCGCGGATTCTCTTTCCGTGAATTTCTGAACTTGCAGACAGGAATGAAATTCCGGGCATACAGCCTCGAAGAAATCCTCAGTACACATGAACAGATAGCCAAAGGAGTACTTTCCAAAGTACGACCGCTGGATTATTTTCAGGATTACCTGCATCATGGTTTCTACCCTTTCTTCCTTGAAAAACGAAATTTCTCGGAGAATCTGCTGAAAACAATGAACATGATGGTAGAAGTGGATATCCTGCTGATCAAACAAATTGAGCTGAAATATCTTTCAAAGATAAAAAAATTACTATATTTGTTGGCTGTGGACGGACCGAAAGCTCCGAACGTGAGCCAACTGGCAAGTGACGTACAGACATCCCGCGCTACGGTAATGAACTATATCAAGTATCTGGCAGACGCGCGTCTGATTAATCTGGTTTACCCGAAAGGAGAAGAATTCCCAAAGAAACCGTCAAAGATTATGATGCACAACTCTAACCTGATGTACTCCATTTATCCGGTGAAAGTGGAAGAACAGGATGTACTCGACACGTTCTTCGTTAACACTTTATGGAAAGACCATAAGGTACATAAAGGAGATAAAAACGTCTCTTTCATGGTAGACGAAGTGATGCCGTTCAAAATTTGTGCGGAAGGTACAAAAATAAAGAATAACCCGGACGTGACGTATGCGTTGCAAAAGGCTGAGATAGGCCGCGGCAACCAAATACCTCTCTGGATGTTCGGATTCTTATACTAAAAAGATTTATTTACTTAAATATTTAATTTAGTTATGACTAAACAGAAGAAATTCATCACTTGTGATGGTAACCAGGCTGCAGCACATATCTCGTATATGTTCTCTGAAGTAGCTGCTATCTACCCCATCACTCCTTCTTCGACTATGGCTGAGTACGTAGACGAATGGGCTGCCGCAGGACGTAAGAACATCTTCGGCGAAACAGTATTGGTACAGGAAATGCAATCTGAAGGTGGTGCTGCCGGTGCAGTTCACGGTTCTCTTCAGGCTGGTGCATTGACTACTACTTACACTGCTTCTCAGGGTCTTCTTTTGATGATCCCTAACATGTACAAGATTGCCGGTGAATTCTTGCCTTGTGTATTCCACGTTTCTGCTCGTACACTGGCTTCTCACGCATTGTGTATCTTCGGTGACCATCAGGACGTAATGTCAGCTCGTCAAACCGGCTTCGCTATGTTGGCAGAAGGTTCTGTACAGGAAGTTATGGATTTGGCAGGTGTTGCTCATCTGGCTACTATCAAATCACGCGTTCCGTTCATGAACTTCTTCGATGGTTTCCGTACTTCTCACGAAATCCAGAAGATCGAAATGTTGGAAAATGAGGACTTGGCTCCGCTGATCGACCAGGAAGCTTTGGCTGAATTCCGTGCCCGTGCACTGAATCCGATGAAGCCGGTTGCCCGTGGTATGGCTGAAAACCCCGACCACTTCTTCCAACATCGTGAATCATGCAATAACTACTATGAAGCAGTTCCTGCTATCGTAGAAGAATACATGAACGAAATTTCCAAGATCACAGGCCGCAAATACGGTTTGTTCGATTACTACGGTGCAGAAGATGCAGAACGCGTAATTATCGCAATGGGTTCTGTAACTGAAGCTGCCCGCGAAGCTATCGACCACTTGGTAGCAAACGGCGAAAAAGTAGGTATGGTTGCCGTACACTTGTATCGTCCGTTCTCTGCTAAACACTTCCTGGCTGCTGTACCCAAGACTGCAAAGAGCATCGCAGTGCTTGACCGTACAAAAGAACCGGGTGCTAACGGCGAACCTCTTTACCTTGACGTTAAAGACTGCTTCTATGGCGCAGAAAATGCTCCTGTTATCGTTGGCGGTCGCTACGGTCTGGGTTCAAAAGATACCACTCCGGCACAGATCATCTCTGTATTCGAAAACTTGGCTATGCCAATGCCGAAGAACCACTTCACTATCGGTATCGTAGACGACGTTACGTTCACTTCTCTTCCTCAGAAAGAAGAAATCGCTCTGGGCGGTGAAGGTATGTTCGAAGCTAAATTCTACGGTCTGGGTGCTGACGGTACAGTAGGTGCCAACAAGAACTCTGTTAAGATTATCGGTGACAACACCGACAAACACTGTCAGGCTTACTTCTCTTACGACTCCAAGAAGTCGGGTGGTTTCACTTGTTCTCACTTGCGTTTCGGTGATACTCCGATCCGTTCTACTTACTTGGTAAATACTCCGAACTTCGTTGCTTGTCACGTTCAGGCTTACCTGCACATGTACGACGTAACACGTGGTTTGCGTAAGAACGGTTCTTTCTTGCTGAACACCATCTGGGAAGGCGAAGAACTGGCTAAGAACCTGCCTAACAAGGTGAAGAAATACTTTGCACAGAACAACATCTCTGTATACTATATCAACGCAACTCAGATTGCAATGGAAATTGGTTTGGGCAACCGTACCAATACAATCCTTCAGTCTGCATTCTTCCGTATCACAGGCGTAATCCCTGTAGATCAAGCTGTTGAACAGATGAAGAAATTCATCGTTAAGTCTTACGGCAAGAAGGGTGAAGACGTTGTTAACAAGAACTACGCTGCTGTAGACCGCGGTGGTGAATACAAGACTCTGACTGTCGATCCTGCTTGGGCTAACCTGCCGGATGATGCAAAAGCAGAAAACAATGATCCTGCTTTCATCAACGAAGTAGTTCGTCCGATCAATGCACAGGACGGTGACTTGCTGCCGGTATCTGCATTCAAGGGTATCGAAGACGGTACTTGGTATCAAGGTACTTCCAAATACGAAAAACGTGGTGTAGCTGCATTCGTTCCCGAATGGAATGCTGAAAACTGTATTCAGTGTAACAAGTGTGCTTACGTTTGTCCTCACGCTTCTATCCGTCCGTTCGTACTCGATGCTGAAGAGCAGAAGGGTGCTAAGTTCGAGCAACTGAAAGCTGTAGGTAAAGCATTCGATGGTATGACATTCCGTATTCAGGTAGACGTTCTCGACTGTCTGGGTTGCGGTAACTGTGCCGACATCTGTCCGGGTAATCCGAAGAAGGGTGGTAAGGCATTGACCATGAAACACCTTGAAAGCCAGTTGGCCGAAGCTGATAACTGGACTTACTGCGCTGAAAACGTGAAGAGCAAACAACACCTGGTAGACATCAAGGCTAACGTGAAGAACTCTCAGTTCGCAACTCCGTTGTTTGAGTTCTCAGGCGCTTGCTCCGGTTGTGGTGAAACTCCGTACGTGAAACTGATTTCTCAGTTGTTCGGTGACCGTGAAATGGTTGCTAACGCTACAGGATGTTCTTCTATCTACTCCGGTTCAGTTCCTTCTACTCCGTACACTATGAACGAAAAGGGTCACGGTCCTGCATGGGCTAACTCCTTGTTCGAAGACTTCTGTGAATTTGGTCTGGGTATGGAACTGGCTAACGAAAAGATGCGTGCCCGTCTGGTGAAAGTAATGAACGAAGCTATCGCTTCTGATTGCTGCCCGGCTGAATACAAAGAAGTATTTGCTGAATGGATCAACAATATGCTGGATGCAGAAAAGACTAAGGAACTGGCCGAAAAGATCATTCCGATGGTAGAAGCTGCTAAAGATAAATGCAACCACTGCAAGCAAATCGCTGATCTGCAACAATATCTTGTTAAACGCAGCCAATGGATCATCGGTGGTGACGGCGCTTCTTATGATATCGGTTACGGTGGTCTTGACCATGTAATCGCTTCCGGTAAGGACGTTAACATCCTCGTTCTGGATACTGAAGTTTACTCCAACACCGGCGGTCAGTCTTCTAAGGCTACTCCGGTAGGCGCTATCGCTAAGTTTGCTGCTGCAGGTAAGCGCGTACGCAAGAAAGACCTCGGTCTGATGGCTACTACTTACGGTTATGTATATGTTGCTCAGATTGCTATGGGTGCTGACCAGGCTCAGACTCTGAAAGCTATCCGTGAAGCTGAAGCATATCCGGGACCATCACTGATCATCGCTTACGCTCCATGTATCAACCACGGTCTGAAAGCCGGTATGGGTAAGAGCCAGGAAGAAGAAGAAAAGGCTGTTAAGTGCGGTTACTGGCACTTGTGGCGTTACAACCCTGCTTTGGAAGAAGAAGGCAAGAATCCGTTCCAATTGGATAGCAAAGAACCGAATTGGGAAGACTTCCAAGGTTTCTTGAAGGGTGAAGTTCGTTACGCTTCTGTAATGAAACAATATCCTGCTGAAGCTGAAGAACTGTTTAAAGCTGCTGAAGAAAACGCTAAATGGCGTTACAACAGCTACAAACGTCTTGCCAGAGAAAACTGGGGAGCTGATACAGCTGAATAATAAGTAGAAATACTTTGTACATAATAAAAGGCAGGAATCCTGGAAACAGATTCCTGCCTTTTTTGTTTATATCTTAGAAGTAACGATTACTTCTCACGAAGATATTCATTAAAACTCTAAAGATATGATCGGATTTGTTATTTGGATTATCGGTTTGATACTGACTTTCAGAGCTGCCATAGAGATTTGGAATATAAATGCGGCTGTAGAGAAAAGACTTATAGCGATTGTATTAATCGTTCTTACCAGCTGGCTGGGACTACTTTTCTACTACTTCTATGGTAAAGAAAGAATGGCGGGATGGTTGAAGTAGTGTTTGCATATCAATCTTTCTCAGGAATCCAACTGTTCACCAGTTCCTGATGTTCTTCCATCCATTGACGGGCAGCCTGTCTTTCCGTTGTCTGCGCCTCTTCCAGAGCAGTCATTAAGGAGCTGATTTCCGCATCTGTCAGACGAATGTTGCCCAAAAGTTCGGCAGCAAAAGGGTCTTTCTCGCTAAAACCTTTCCATGCTATGGTATGAATGGATTCCGTATTTCCATATATCAGCTTCGGGTCCTGAAGAACTTTCAGCTTGAAACGGTCGAACATCCAGTGAGGCGTCCATCCCGTCACGACAATCCAGTCTTTCTTATCAATCGCTTTCTTTAGGGAAGCAGTCATGGCAGGTCCGCTCGAAGTCATCAGTTTATAATCCAATCCATAGTCTTTGATGGCCTGATCGGTAGCTTTCATAATACCGGCTCCGGCATCAATACCGACAATCTGACCGGAGAAACGTTCCTTTTCCGCGTTCAGTTCTTCGATTGAGTTGATCGTAACGTAATCCGGAACCACCAGCCCGATACGGGCACCATCATAAATATCCCCGATAACTTCGAGTTTATCCCCGTATTGTTTCATATAATCTTCCATAGTGACAGGCATCCAGACATCCATAAATACGTCTGCTTTCTTACGGGAGATAGAGGTAAATATAGGTGCAAGGTCGGCATTCAGCAACTTTACATCGTACTCCTGATCTTCAAAAATCGCTTTGGCAAGGTTTGTCATTGCAATACCTTCCGACCAGTTGGCATAAGCGATACTTATCTTCTTACTCTTTCCGTTGTCTCCGCAGGAAACGAAGGTTAAGAGTATGCCGGCAATAAACATTGCCGCAATCATTTTTATCTTATTCATTGATTATTCCTTTCTTTGGTGTGATTCTTATTTCTTTTTACTTTTTCTGTTATCTGCCATACCCTGAGTGATGCGGTCCAGCACGATCGCCAATATCACGACTGCGATACCGCCTTCAAATCCGAGTCCGATTTTCATTTGGGTGATACCTTTCAGCACGATTTCTCCCAATCCTCCGGCAGAAATCATGGCAGCAATCACTACCATCGAAAGTGACATCATGATCGTCTGGTTGATTCCCGTCAGAATAGTAGGCAACGCCAAAGGCAATTGCACCTTATAAAGAAGCTGCCAGGGAGTAGCTCCAAAAGAGCGGGAGGCTTCTACTACGTTTTTAGGAACCTGACGAATGCCCAGACCGGTCAGACGAACCACAGGAGGCATTGCAAAGATGATGGTGGCAAAAGCTCCCGGCACAGTTCCCAATCCGAAGAATAGAACGGCAGGAATCAGATAGACAAAGGCAGGCATTGTCTGCATAAAGTCGAGGACAGGGCGCATTATCTTGTTACAACGATCACTGTTGGCAGTCCAGATTCCCAACGGAACGCCTAAAAGCAATGCCAGACAAGTGGAAGAAAGTACCAATGCCAATGTCTGCATCGTTTCTTCCCAAAAGCCCATGCCGTAAATAAGCAATAAACCCAAGAGGGTAAATACGGCTGTCCCCTTACCCGACTTAAACCAGGCGAGCGCAGCCAGCACTGCAATTGTGATATAAAAAGGTATTCCAAACAGTACGTGCTGAAAACCGTCTATGAATCCTCCGATCCCCATGCTGAGAGCATCAAAAAAGGAAGCAAAATGTTCTGTGAGCCAATTAATGGCAGTCTCTATATATTGTCCGATATTTATCATAATTCTATTGCGTTTTGAATGATTTCATTAATTTCTTCTTTATCTTTTCCCGTTACTTCGATGATCAATGAGGAAAGTGGCACTACGCCTTCAAACTCCCGATTCTCATTTACGACCCAGATTGGCGAGTTCGTTTTTGTCATCAACGGAAGAATATCTTCCAGCACCGTATCACCCAGCACTGAATGAACTTCATGCCTTACTACGGACTCGATGGAGCGGATTTGCTCTTTTCGTAGTTTCAGCAAGTCATTCAACCGCACCTCTCCTACTAACAGATTATTGGAATCGACTACCGGAAGAACGGTCAGATTCCGTTCGCGCATCTTACGGATCAGCACCTCCGGGCCTTCTTTCTTCAAACGTGCCACTATGGGTTTATCTACCATAACAGAGGAAGCTGTTATAATCTTGCTTCGATCTACATTCTCCACAAATCGTTCTACATAAGCGTTGGCAGGTTCGGTCAGGATTTCTTCCGATGTACCGATTTGTACAATTTCTCCATCCTTCATGATAGCAATCCGGTCACCCAATTTAATCGCTTCACTCAGGTCGTGAGTAATAAAGACAATCGTTTTTTTCATCTTCGACTGCAAAGTCAGCAGTTCATCCTGCATCTGCACACGGATCAAAGGATCGAGTGCCGAGAAGGCCTCATCCATCAACAGGACTTCGGGATTATTGGCCAAAGCCCGCGCCAGCCCGACACGCTGCTGCATCCCACCCGACAGTTCACTTACCATCTGATTCTCGTAGCCTTTCAGCCCCACCAGTTGCATGCTTTCCATCGCTTTCTGCTCCCGTTCTCCCTTTTTTACTCCCTGTAGTTCGAGCCCGAAAGCTATATTATGCAAGACAGAACGGTGAGGAAGCAGACCGAAGTTCTGAAAGACCATAGCCAGTTCTTTCCGGCGAATCTGCAACAGTTCCTTATCCGACACTTTGGCTATGTCTGTTCCATTGATAATCACTTCTCCGGAAGTAGGGCGTATCAAACGGTTGATGCAGCGGAGTAAAGTGGACTTTCCACTACCGGACAGCCCCATAATGACGAATATTTCGCCTTCATTAATGGAAAGATTCGCATCTTTCACCGCAACTGTACATCCGGTCGCTTTCAATATTTCACTTTTTGTTTTACCTTCTTTCAACATCTTCAAAGCCTTCTGCTTCTCATTGCCAAAAACCAGATAGAGATCTTTAATTTCTATTTTACTCATACAATAAAATGGTTTAGGTTATTAAAATAATATACACAGCAAGACAAGAACAAACGATAACAGGAATCTTTCTTTATATCGTATAAAGTTCTGATTTAAATACGGGACAAATAACAATGAATCCCGAAATAATTAATAAAATGATTATTGACAGACTGAGTAATTAAAAAAGGAATAGAATTTGATAAGATAATCCTTTCAACGAATAGCAAAAAATAGCATTTTTATGTATAAAAACAGCCTGTTCCAGTATCTTGCTGGCACAAAGATACAAAAAACGGATTAAACATACAAATTATATTCAAAATCCGGGGCATACAGAGGGCTTTATTTGTAATGATATGGAAAGTTTCCGGGTAATATTCCCCTATCACTCAGCAAAATAGAACAAACCGGCAGATAAATATAAAATAAGTTTGAATATTTCACTTAAACACCGTATATTTGGCGTCAATAACTAAACTAGATTTATATGTTCAACAGGGCTATTACAATTTTCCTGGGGAAGGATAATTGTCATTACACAACAAAAGAAAAACAAACAGGTACTGCCACACTAGACGACAAAAGCCAAGTACAGTTCCTTAGTAAAAAGAACCCCAAAATGCCGTTTTTCTATAGCCGGCGGAATCTCTACATGATAGGTTTCCTGCTCGCTTTTATAGTGACTCTGCTCGAATTTATACGAGGACGGCATCAAAACTTTATGGTCTTCTCGGACGCTACTCAATTCTTCTGGCAAGGCATCAGCCCATACACAACTGAATTTGTAGAAGCTCACGGACGCTACTTCCTTTATTCTCCAGTTTTCACGGTATTGTTCGCTCCGTTTGCGTATCTGCCTGCATGGCTGGGACCTTTCGCGTGGAATCTATTCAATTATTCGCTGTTCTTTATGGCGATCTTCACGCTGCCCCAACAATTCACCCAGCAGCAGAAATGCCGTATGTTCCTTTTTCTGTTACTGATTTTAGGACAAAGTTTACTTTCATTTCAGTATAACATAACGGTAGCCTATTTATTCTTATTCGCCTATACGTTATTGGAAAAAGACCGGGGATTTCTGGCTGTTCTGTTCATCATGATTTCGGGATGTACCAAAGTATATGGAATTTTCGAACTGGCATTGTTGCTGTGCTATCCTCACGTATGGCGTAACTTTGGCTATGCCGTTACAATGGGCATTGTATTGCTTGCATTACCGTTAATCAAAATAGCTCCTGCAGATTTGCTCCCCTATTATGAAGAATGGTGCCATAGTCTTGCTGTTCATCAGTCCGCCGGAGCTTATGATTCATTTTTCTATGCCCGCCCCATTGCAGCATGGACATTGCCACACTTCCGTGCACTTCAGATAGGAATGCTCGGCTTGCTGACTCTGCTCTTTTTGGGGAATTTCCGCAAATGGTCGTCTTTTGCCTTCCGTGCCCAGGCTTTGGGCATTCTCATGGGCTGGGTAGTATTACTGAGTGACTCCGCCGAGAAGCATACCTATATTATCGCATTGGCAGGTTTCATGCTCTGGTATTGGAGCAGACCAACACGTACCGCAACAGACAAGATTCTATTTTGGTGCTGTTTTGTGCTGTTATGTATCGTTCCTATCGACATATTCGTCCCTGTACCCATCAGAGATTTCATTACCAGGACCTTATGGCTTCATGTATGGGTTTTCTTTATTGTATGGATACGGATGATATGGCTTACCTTCCTTGCATCCTTCATTCATCCACGTGCCACAAATGTTCTTTCAGATTAACGCATCCGTTAGCTTTGAAAGAAACTTCTTCTGCCAGCAAGAGTTGTTTTTGTTCCACCCAACCGGGCACCAGCCTTCCGGTGGAATTTACAACTCTATGGCAGGGAATGGATAATTCATCCGGCACTTCTTTCAATGCACGTCCCACCATCCGCGAGCATTGGGGTGCCCCCAACAGCAAAGCAATACCTCCATAAGTAGATACTTTTCCCACAGGTATCTGGGATACGACTTCGTACACTTCCTTCCGAAAGGATTCGGAAAAGCTCTCTTTATCTACTTTATAATCTTTCATATATCCCTCTTTACGATATCAATGAAATCATCCTTTCCTTTTCAGGAAATCTGTCGGGCTCTCTCCAAACTGCTCTTTATAGCACTTGGCGAAATAAGAAGGTGAACTGAAACCGACTTCATAACCAATCTCCGCTACGGTCATGTCCGAAGAAGCAAGCAAAGAAGCTGCCTTCTTCAAACGGGCGATACGGAGCAATTCATTCGGAGAGTAGTTAGTCAATGATTTAATCTTGCGATAAAGCTGCACACGGCTTAGTCCCATGTCTTTGCCCAAGTCCTCCACATTCAAACCGGAGTCTCCCATTTTCTCTTCAATCAATGACTTGAATCTTTCTACAAAATCCTTGTCCATATCGCAGACATCTTCTTTTGCCAATGTCTGCCCGTCACCAAAGAACTGTTTCAGACGACGGTGAGAATCAATCAGATTGCGGACACGTGCCAGCAACAGCTGTGAACTGAACGGCTTTGAAATATAAGAATCCGCACCACCGTCATATCCCTGAATACGCTGTTCGTCCAGTGAACACGCTGTCAGCAGAATAACCGGAATATGACAGGTCTGTAACTCACTTTTCAGCCGGCGGCAACATTCAATGCCATCAATGCCCGGCATCATCACATCAGAAATGATCAGGTCCGGAACATACTTCATAGCCTTACGGATTCCTTCGGAGCCGTCTGCCGCTTCAATCACCGTATAGTCTGTATGCAACAACGTATGGACATACGAACGGATATCCTCATTATCATCAATAATCAGTACGGACGGTTTGGAAGAGTCATATCCTTTTTCCAGTTCTTCCTCTTCCGCCAATAGAACATCTGTTGTACGGGAATCCGCAGAAACAAGGGTGGTATCCGGTTTGGCAGCAACAGCCTCACAAGACTGTACGGGCAGTTCAACGGTAAAGACCGTGCCCTGTTTCTCATCACTCTCTACGGAGATCATACCACCGTGCATTTCTACGAAGGCTTTTACCAATGCCAGTCCGATTCCCGAACCGGTATGGTGCATATCGATCTTATAGAAACGGTCGAATACATTGCGAATATGTTCGGCAGAAATCATGGAACCGGTATTTGCCACCGTGAAACGTATCCATCGCTTGTCCTCTTTACTAAGGGAAGACAGACGGACGGCTATTTTCCCGTTTTCCGGTGTAAACTTAAAGGCATTGGACAGAAGATTGAAATAAATACGTTCCAGCTTCTCCATGTCTGCCAGTGTATGATAATCCGTATCCGGCATACTATCAAAAGAAAAATGGATATGCTTCTTACGGGCTGCCGCCTGAAAAGACTCATTCCATCCTTCGAAAGAAGAAAGGACATCCACCGTAACCGGAGTATATTCCATCTTGCCGTTTTCATATTTACGGAAATCCAGAATCTGATTGACCAGACGCAGAAGGATATTCACATTTCGCTGAATCAGCATGAGCATCCGGTGCTGATCTCCACTCAATGTCTTGTCCGCCAATAAATGTTCTACCGGGTCGGCAACCAATGTCAACGGAGTACGGAAGTCGTGAGAAATATTGGTGAAAAAGACCAGCTTGGCATGGGTAGCTTCTTCCAGTTGATGAGAGAGCTGTATCAATTGGTCACGCTGTTCTTCCAGTTTGTCACGCTGCTCTTCCAATTGCTGCTTCTGCTTAAAAAGCTCTTTATTCAAGCGATTCTTAGAGCGGAGTGATTTATAAACGACCAATAATAAGCCGGCTACCAATAAAAGGATAATCAGACTGCCGTATAAAACTACCTGTTGTGTAGCTACCTGAGAGAGGTATCCACCGATACGTCCGTTGAGCGTTTCAATCTTTTTATCGAGTTCGGAAATGTGTGTGGTCTGCAACTGCATGACGTGTGCGTTGGTACGGTCCACAACAGCGGTATTCATCACCGTTTCTTTGGGATAGGGTTTCTTCTCCAGAATGTCCATAGCCAGTTGCAGTACCTTATCGCCATTGGTCGGATAGATAAAGGTGGCATCCAGCACACTGTCCAGTACCAGTTCCAGTCCGTTTCCCTTACCCGGCAAGGCATCTATGCCGACAAAAATCATTTCCTTCTCCCGCCCTGCCATCTTTGCTGCCTGATAGGCACCCGGAGCGATACGGTCATTATGGGCATACACAGCATCAATCTTAGGATGCCTCCGAAGCATACTATCCATTTCTATCTCTGCCGGACCACGTTCCCACGCAGCATCCGCTTTATCAATCAGCTTTATATCCGGGAATTTACTGATGGCAGCCATAAATCCCTGATGCCGTTCCATTGCAGGAGTCGAACCGCTCAATCCTGTCAGTTCTACTATATTTCCCTTCCCTTTCAGACTGGAGGCAATATAGTTTCCTACCGAACGACCGATTTCATAATTATCGGCTCCGATATAGGCAGTATATTTATCCGAAAGAATCTTCCGGTCTACAAGAATAACGGGGATGCCTTTCTGATAAGCTTCTTCTACAATCGGAGTCATAGGAGCAGCTTCGTTAGCGGAAATAATCAGCAGATCGACTCCTTCGTCCATAAAATAATGGACATCTTCCGCCTGCTTAGTGTTATCATCCCCTGCCGAACGGATTTCCACCGAAACACCATTATAAAACATCGCTTCCCGAAGAATCTCATCATTCATCTTATGTCGCCATGAATCATCGCTGCATTGAGCCACCCCAATACGAAAACGGGGTGTATCCTGCCGGCAAGCCGTCATCCCGGTTAAACAAAACAGCACCAGCATCCACTTCAGATATCTCATCGTCTTCATCCATCTCATCATTTCGTAGTTCTTTCTGTAATCCAATTAAGAACAAAAATAAGAAATAATACTGTAAAGTTCTCTAACTTCAGCTATTTATTATTCTAAAAAGAAGGAAAGCAGTCCTCTTTCAGACCATCGGAAAGTATTAACAAAAGTATAAAGCGTAAAACAAACACTTAATCAATGTTATAAAACATAGCGTTTTACTTGGATAATTTGCAGATTTCACAGAAGTCCGTATCTTTGTACTGTGTTTTTCATAGTATTAGATTTAAGGTTAACAAAGGTTGGAGCAAGGCGTTGCTCCTTTTTTTATGCCCTGACCTTTCATCTACCGGTTAGTTTTCATCCCATTCCTTTTCCAGTTTACCATCAATAGTGTAGCGTTTCCATCGTCCTACACGGCGACCATTCTTATATTCCCCACATTCACGAAGCTGGTCATTCTTTACATAACGAGCTTCGAACGGTCCGTTCTGCCTTCCGTTCACATAGGTAGAAGTTTCCCAATAATCAAAGCGGTTGCTCACTATCAGCCGTCGTTCCTTGCCATGCAATCTGCCGGCCTGATAGGTAGCTTCATATCTCAATTCACCATTTTCCAAATTATATTCACGGTATAAACCGTCTTTACGATCGTTCTTCATATAATATTCTTTCTGCCTTACCCCACTTCCGTTGGCAAATGAGACATGGAGTCCATCTTCTTTTCCATCCAGATAGGTTTCAATCATCAGCGTATCGCCGCTTTCGGCAAAAGTAGTCCACCGACCATTCTTCTTTCCATTCTTATAACTACCCAGTATACGTGGCGAGCCAAACGTAAACACGGACGAATATTCACCGTCCTGCAAACCTTCTTCATTGAAATAAACGGTCTCATACAAATCATAAGTACCTTTCAGAAAAGTATATTGTTTGCCTACCTGCTTCCCGTCCTTGTAATTATGCTCTTTCCGCAAAGTACCGTCAGAATCGTATGAGAGCTGTTTCCCGTGCTCTTTCCCCATCCGGAAGTTTCTTTCACTTTCCACTTTTCCGGTAGTAAAGTAACTTTTGCTCGTACCGTCCAGCTTACCTTCCTTATAGGATTTTTCTTCTTTCAGCTTACCGTCAAACTTGGAGTTAATCTTGAAGAGACCATCCTTCCGTCCTTCTTTATAACTTCCTTCTGTTATTAATATATTGTCTACATATTCTTTGTATCCGCCATCATAGAAACCATCTTTAAAAGATGCCAGCACATAGGCGGAATGATAACCATCTATGATGCGATGTTCGCCATTCAATGCTTTTTCCGTTTTCAGTTCCTGAAACAACAGTCTGCCATCGCCTACATTGACAACGGATACCTGATCGATCTTATATTCCTTTTGCGCAAACAAAGGAAGAGCAAGATATAAAAACAAAAATACGTTCCAGCTTTTTGATCTGAGGAAGTTTGAAATGTGTTTCATAAAGTAGTTTTCTCTTTTTGATTTATTATTTAAAGACCTGCCGCAAAGATAGGCAATCGGCTTATAAAACAAGGAAAGAAAGAGGGGGACAATTAGAGAAAAGAACATCTGTTATTATCATTCTAATAATTAACAGATTAAGTAGTAAATCAAAACACAGGGAAGGGGGATATTTACTGAAATAAGAAACAGAAAAGAAGATGTGTCAAAAGTAACTAAATTTCCCTCCTTCAGGAAGGAGGGGTGGCTGAAAGCCGGGGTGGTAGGTATATTTCACAGTTGAATATCAATAGCTTATGTATTCACCTACCACCTCCCCCTACGAGTACTCCTCCTTCCCGAAGGAGGAGAGTTTAGTTACTTTTGACACACCTGCTTTTTGTATTTAAAGAGATTCTACAACAATCTGTCTTTCAGAACAACCGGAAGTTCGGGCATTGCACCGCTCTGCGTACAAACATAAGCGGAAACTTCGACAGCCAGCTTATGAGCTTCGGGAACGGACTTGCCATTCAGAATGGAAGCACAGAAAGCGGCAGTAAAGGAATCCCCCGCTCCTACCGTATCAGCTACCGGAACCTTCGGTGTTTCCTGAAAAGAAACGACTCCCGGAGTAAACACATAACTACCATTGATACCGCAAGTAAGAATCAACATTTTCAGATTGTACTTGGCCAATAGAATCCAGCACTTATCCTGTAAGTCGATGCCCGGATAACCGAACATACGGCTGATTGTCACCAGTTCTTCATCGTTTATCTTCAGAATGTTGCAGCGTTTGAAAGACTCGCGCAATACTTCTTTCGTGTAGAAGTCCTGACGGAGGTTGATGTCGAATATCTTCAGCTGTCCGTCTACATCGGGCATTGTATCGAGGAATCGGTTAATCGTAGCCCGGCTCACTTCATTGCGTTGAGCCAAAGAGCCGAAACAAACGGCACGCGTATTCAAAGCCAGCCGCTTCAGTTCGTCCGTGAAAGGAATGTTATCCCATGCCACTCCTTCTTTGATTTCGTAACAGGGCACCCCTTCGTCATCCAGTGTCACCTGCACCGTACCGGTAGGGTAATCCAACCGCTCGATCTGAGTTTTGAGTTGCTTTTCTTTGAATACTTTCATGATTTCATCTCCCAGTTCGTCATTGCCCACCGCACTTACTACACGGCTGTCGAAACCAAACTGTGAAACATGATAAGCGAAATTAGCCGGAGCACCGCCTATCTTCTTTCCTTCGGGCAATACATCCCATAATGCTTCGCCCATTCCTACAATTATATTATTCATGATCTACGGATTTAATTGTTTTCCAAATATAAAATTATTTTTTGATACGGAAGGTATAGAACAGCAAGTAAAGTACACCGACTGTCATCACAGCAATCGCACCATTCTGCCCCATAGAAGTATCCGAAGCAACTCCCATAGCCAACGGGAAAACGGTTCCTCCGAAGAGTCCCATAATCATCAGACCGGAAACTTCGTTTTTCTTTCCCGGCAGATAAAGCAATGCCTGCGAGAAAATAACAGAGAACACATTCGAGTTACCAAAACCGATCAGAGCGATACAAGCGTAAATCACCGCCTTATCATGGAAGATGAACAACCCTACCATAGCAGCCAGCATCATAACAACACTGATACCGAAGAAAGATTTCGGAGACATCTGACGCAGGATGAATGATCCCAGAAAACAGCCTGCCGTACGGAAGATAAAATAGAGGCTGGTTGCAAAAGCAGCATCATCCAGTGTCATGCCGATGCGTTCCATCAGAATCTTAGGTGCAGTAGTGTTTGTACCGACGTCGATACCTACGTGACACATGATTCCGATAAAGCAAAGCAGGATAAACGGTTTGCCGAGCAATGCCAGGCACTGTCCGAAAGTGGAAGGTTTGCCTTCTTCCTTCTCTTCTTCAATCTGTGTCGCGTTGAGCAACAGAATGGCAAGGATGGCTATTACCATATAAATAGGGAATAATACACGCCATCCCAGATCGAAAGAAGGAATCGCCTGCGTTGCCCCCCACATGGCAATGTACGGTGCTAGGAAAGAAGCGATCGCTTTCACGAATTGTCCGAAGGTGAGGCTGCTTGCCAGACGGTCACCACGAACGATGTTGGAAAGAAGCGGGTTCAGTGAAGTCTGCATCAGTGCGTTTCCAATACCTAACAGGGAAAAAGAAATCAGCATCAGTGCGTAACTATCCCCGAAGACAGGCAACAGTAAAGAAGCAAAAGTCACGATCAAACTGAGTAACACGGTTTTCTTCTGACCGATACGGCTCATCAGCATACCTGTCGGTACGGAGAAAATCAGAAACCAGAAGAACACCAATGAAGGGAATATGTTTGCTTGTGAGTCTGTCAGACCCAGGTCTGCTTTTACATAATTGGAGGCAATGCCCACCAGATCAACGAATCCCATGGCGAAGAAACAAAGCATCACCGGGACTAGCTTGGAGAGAGAAGTGTTTTTAGTATTTTCCATTGTTTTATCTATTATAATTTCGTATATTAGCACAGTAATTATTTTCCTTTCCTATTGATCCTTTTTCTTTTAGCCTCCTATTTTCTTTGCTTATCACGGCTGTGAACAGACCGTATCACAAGGGTGATAAGACCTTATCACAGTAATGAACAGATCGTATCACGTAGGTGAAACGCTATCTATCTCCCATACATAAGGAGAACATAAAGGCATGTTAACGCAAGGATAAAGGTATGTTAGCATGAATTAAAAAGAGCGCAGGGAGAAGAAAGTCGTTTTTTATTTCTTCAGTTTGTAAACCACGAATGAATCTACTTTATAGGCACCGCCTTTGCTGTAGAAGCTGATATGATTATAAGGTTCCGAAGGGAATACCTGATTGGTCATAGCGAAGCGTCCACCGTCACCGAAAGCCTCTACACTTGATCTGTCTACAAACAGGCGAAGTTTCATTTCATCCTTATCCCCTTCAATCGCAGTCCAAGTCAGCATCGGGAAGTTTTCGTTGAAACTTACCTCGCCACTCTTGCGACGGTCCATCGAGAATTTCTTCTCTTTCATGTCGTACTGCATGTCTACTTCTTCGCCCTTGTCATTGTAGAGACGGAAACCGATGATTTCTGCCTGCTGATTCTTGAGGGACAGTTCTATTTCGTAAGCACCTTCATTGTTCGGAATCAAATCTTTCACGATACGTGTTCCGTTAACCTTGAATGAGCGCTTTTTGGAAACACCACGCAGTTTCAGTAATTCGGGAGAAGGAGCGGATTGAAGATAAATCCCACCGTCGATGGCAAAGAGACTCAAATCACGAGGGATGGAGTTCGGACTACGGTATTGAGAAGTTGGCACGTCATTTGCATATTGCCAGTTGCTCATCCATGCAATGGCGATACGGCGGTTGTCGGGGGCATCGCTCCAAGTAACTGTAGCATAATGGTCTTTTCCCCAGTCCATCCATTTTGTGATATTCGGCTGATTGTCACAACTAAATTTCTTGCCGTCGAAGCTACCGATAAAGTATTGAGTAGCACTTCCTCCAAAGGGCCCTCCGGGATTCAGATTGCAAAGCAATACCCATTTCTTTTCATTCGTTCCTTCTACGGGGAGTTCAAACAAATCGGGACACTCCCAGACACCTCCATGAGCACCGTATCCTTCCCCAAAACTGCTTTCATAAGTCCATTCTTTTAAGTTGGAAGAAGAGAAGATTTGCATTTCCTGTCCCACGGCAAGCAGCATCACCCAACGCTGTGTTCCTTCATACCAAAAAACTTTCGGGTCGCGGAAGTCATTGGCTTCGGACACCAGTACAGGATTATTTTCGTATTTGATGAAGCTGCGTCCGTTGTCAGTACTATAAGCAATGCTTTGTACTTGACGATCACTGCTTTGGGTATAGATAGCGATGATGGCACCTGCACCGAAACCTGCCGTATTATGGTGATCTACCACAGACGATCCGCTAAAAATAGTACCCAGCGCATCGGGTGCTATGGCTACCGGACGATGTTCCCAGTTGATAAGGTCTTTGCTGATAGCATGTCCCCAACTCAGATTTCCCCATTTGGAACCGTATGGGTTGTATTGATAGAACAGATGATATTCTCCATCTTTGTAAACCATTCCATTGGGGTCGTTCATCCATCCGTAAAGCGGAGAAAAATGATAAGACGGACGAAACTTCTCACGATTACTTGTGTCGTAGGTGTCGGACAACTGCATCTCCTTGCAACAAAGTACATTTTCGGGAGAAAGATTTACATGAATAGGATCATTTGTATTCAATCTGAATTTCAGAATGATTGTTTTGCCCGAGAAGTCTGAAATGTCTACGGGGACAAAGTAATCGACTTTATGAAGCGCAAGGCGCACATCGAGATTTTTCACCTCTTTGTTATTAACGATCATGTTGATGTGCACATCGGGAGAAGCATCTTCGACAGGCAAAAGCAAATACTTCTGATCAGTATTAATACGCACGAGGCAATGTCCTTCTCCCAAATTACTGATTGATAAAGGAGAATCTGCCGCTTTAAGTGAAACAGAGATAGTCATAAGAAAACAACAAATCAGAGTAGCCTGAAGTTGTTTGAAGAAAAGCAATACATTCATGTTTTATGGTATTAAAAGCAATAATTGTTCTGATGCAAAGATAGGCGCCCAGGAATGAAACGCCTATCAAATATGTTTCAAATGCTATAATAGATGTTACTTCTACAATAATCCTTCCGATTAATAATTCCTGTTTTGAGTATATAATCCGGGGATATAATACAATTGATTGTAAGGAATGGGGAAGAATTCATTCTTATCAGCCTCGTAGTGCGCATCTTTATAGTATTGTGCGTATGTCTGACCATCGTACACATTGTTTTGTTCGCTTGCGAAAAAAGCGTTTAAGGTTGTCGAAGCAATACCCCAACGACGCAAGTCGAAGTAACGTCCGTTTTCCATAGCCATTTCCAGACGGCGTTCCCATCGCAAGCATTTGCGTGCAGTTTCCTTATCCTGAAAATAAGACTCCGGATATAGGGCGATCTCACACTGTTCTTTGGCATAAGAGATGTGTTTATCGATGGAATTGGCTGCACGCTGACGAATATCATTGATGATGGTGCGGGCTTTACCTAGTTCACCCAGTTCGATGAATGCTTCTGCACGCATCAACATCACATCGGTAAATCTGAATACATAATCGTTCATAGCGAAAGCTTGCCATGAGCCATTGTATGTTTCTCCTTTGGAACGTTGCGGTACTTCTTTCAAAGAGGTGTAATATCCATACGTGTTTGGTGTACGGGAGTTGTTTTTGGTCATCGTATATTCAGCTTCATATTTATACGGATAGGTAGGCATGCCAACAGTATGAAACAATCTCGGGTCCCACTTCTGCTCATTTACTTCTCCATTAATCGGATAGCTGATTTCATTATTATAATCATCAAACATAGGCAGGCCATTTTTAGTTTTGAAAGCATTTACCAGATTTTGCGACGGCTTATGAAAATCCCATCCGCAAGACCACATTCCCCAGCATCCGTTCAGCATATTCGACCAGTTGGCACGTCCGAAACTAGTATTATCATCTTTATAGTCAGAGCATTGTACGGCAAATACAGACTCTTTACTGTTCTTGTAATCGGGCAGGAAGATATCACCGAAATCTTCCAAATAGTCATAATCAGAGTTTGCAACCTCATCTGTATAGATGACTACCTTCCGCATATATTCTTCATTTATATGATTTACACCCGTAGTGGCTTCATAGCCATCTCCCCATGCCAAACCCAAATAACATTTGGCCAAATAAGCGGCAGCGGCAATCTTATTGACACGCCCTCCATCCGATTGTTTTTCGGGCAACACGTTGTAAGCTGTTTCAAAATCGGCAATTACTTTACCAAACAACCCTTCATAAGAAAACTCGTCATTAGGGATTTGCTCGATACTGTTGTTTAAATAGGCCACCTCGTCAATCCAAGGCACCTGACGAAATACTGTCAATAGCTTATAATAGAAATGTGCACGAAGAAATTTAACTTCTGCTATGCGTTGCTCGCTGATATCCGATCCTAGTTTGGCAACTCCATTTCTCTCCAAAGACACCAGTGCGCGGTTGCAACGAGACACGGCACAATAGAGTCGATACCATAGTTCATCCATTTCACCCGGAGTGGTAGCGGTCAGAGTAGACCATATTTCAAAAGGGTGATATCCTGTATCGGTTGTTCCCGAACCGCCTTTCAAGCAGTCATCTGAAGTAATATCTCCATAAGGAAACAAGTTGAACGGATATGAGAACCAACAATCGCCTAACATTGCATAAGCGGCATTTACCATCTTCTCAGGTTCGGAGAAAGCTTTGTCTTCGTCTATCACTGCTGTCGGGTTATAATCCAGAAAGTCGTTGCAGTTTGTTAAGGTTAAGCCCATCAGGCAGGCTACCATCAATTTATATATCTTTTTCATTATTATTTCTTTTTGAAAATTAAAAACCTAGTTGTAAGCCGAATGATACAGAAGTAGCCAACGGATAGTTCCAATCGGAGTTCTCTGGGTCCGAGCAAGTCAGACTCTTACTCTTGACAGTCAACAAGTTTTGTCCTGACAAATAAATACGTGCACTACCCATTTTGAATTTAGAAAGAAAGGATACAGGCAAGTTATATCCCAGTTGTAGATTACGCAGTTTCAAATAAGAGCCATTCTCAACAAAATAAGAGGAAGCACGACCTTCGTCGGCAGTATTATTGGTAGTCAAAGCGGGGATGGTGGAATTTGTATTGGCTGTGGTCCATGCACCCAGCAAACGATTTCCTTTGTTTGAGCCTGCATCAGTAATACTCCAAAAGTCGGTCTGGAACTTCTGATTGTTATACACATCCTTATCATATACTCCTTGCCAGAACATACTGAAATCAAATCCTTTATAATTCAGAGCGATATTAATGCCATAAGAGAATGCGGGAACCGGATTGTAAATCCAATCTTGATCGTCGGCTGTAATACCAGCCTTGCCGTCTAAGTCTGCATACTTCAGTCCGCCTACACGTGCATTCGGCTGACCGGAAGCATCAACCTCTGCTTGATTCTGGAAAATTCCTTCTACTACATATCCTACAATAGAACCGTAAGGTTTACCTGACTCTACTAGGTTTTGTGTTGTAGTATGTGCGTAAGATCCTGTAGATGTTTCCGGAAGATAAGTTACCTTATTGCGGAAGAAGTCTAAGTTACCACTAATGTCAAGTCCCAGCCCGGAAGCCAAAGTCTTGCGATATCCTAAAGCAAACTCCATACCCCAATTGCGCAATGAAGGTCCATTGGCCCATGATGCACCTCCTTCACCTAAGGCACCCAGATAGGCGGGATTGATCAACATATCGTCTACATCTTTTACATAGCCGTCTATTGAACCATACAGGCTGCCTTTGAAAAGAGTGAAATCTGTACCGATATTGAATTGTTCGGCCGATTCCCACTTCAAATTAGGATTGGCAAGTTGAGTGGCACGGTATCCTGATGGGAAGGTTCCCGAATATTGCAAAAACAAGTCATATGCGGTAGATGTAACGCGATCTAATCCATAATCGGCTACGTACAAACCAAACTGTGCATTATTATCGATAGCCTGATTACCAGTCTGTCCCCAAGAAGCACGGATTTTCCAATCATCCATCCAGTCTTTCTGCAACAACTTTGATAAACGCACTCCTAAAGTAGCGGCCGGGAAAGTACCCCAACGATTATCTTTACCAAAGCGGGAAGAACCGTCTCGGCGAATGGTAAAAGAGGCAAGAATAAAATCATCAAAGTTATAATCCACTTTACCGAAGAATGAAGCCAATCGATATCCTACCTTTGCTCCGGAGTTTCTCATCGTACCCGTTGCTGCATTCGGCCACATATAATCTTTATCTTCCAACGTATATTCTTCTGAATATGCTGAAAAGTCAATAACGGATTGCTTTGACATTTCTGTACCTAGCAACACTGTGAAGTCATGTTTGTCTGCCAATCGGAAGTTATAGTTGGCCGTGTTAGACCATGTCCAGTTTGTTTCATTATTATGAGAGAGCGTAGTCTTAGCAATGTCATTATTGACAATGTCAGAATGGAACGTTTTCGTCATGGCATTAATGAAAGAAGAATAATGGTCGATACCGAAGTTAGAACGGATTACCAAGCCTTTCACAGGTTTTAGTTCCACATAACCGTTACCAAACAGACGCCAATAATCCAAATGGTTATCACGATTGTCATACAACTCACGCAACGGATTCTGACGGTCGCTCATTCCACCTACGGGACCGGCAAAGGTCACTCCGTCTTCTTCATATACCGGCACAGTAGGAGCCATCTTCAATGCATTTTCCATCGGAGCACAATCAACTTGGCTGGTATATGTCACTGTGAAGTTTTCACCGACAGTGATATACTTATTTACATTGTATGAAGAGTTCATACGAGCAGAGATGTTTTCGAAATCAGTGTATTTCAATATACCACTGTTCTTCTTGTATCCCAGCGAGAACATGGTAGAATGTTTTTCATTGGCATGAGAGAGAGACAGGTCATAATTCTGTGAAAATCCTGTGCGGGAGATTTCGTCCAACCAGTCGGTATCAGAAAATCTCATCGTTTTATCCTTATTGATGTATCCATCATACAAACCGTTTACCGTATAATCTACATAATTTCCAGTTATCGGATTCCATACTGTAATAGGAGTACCTGTAGCAGCATTCAAGTTCAATCCGTAGTTACTGGCATAGGCTACAGGGTCCATTCCGTCATTCAAAGCGGCCTGGGCCATAGCTGTGGCATAGTCCGATGTGTTAGAGAGTTTCATCAAAGACTGAGGCGTATAGAATTGTGCGGTCAGATTGGCAGAGAAATCCACCTTCACCTTATCGGCCTTCTTGCCTTTCTTCGTGGTAATGATGATAACACCGTTGGATGCACGCGAACCATAGATAGAAGCAGAGGCGGCATCCTTCAATACCTGCATACTTTCAATATCATTTGTGTTAAGAGAGTTCAAAGCGCGGGTGGTAGGTACGCCGTCTACTACATACAACGGATCTTGCGATGAGTTGAAAGAACCGATACCACGAATGCGGACTGTACCCGTGCCACTGGGTGAACCGTTAGCGGTAATTGTCATGCCCGGCACTTTGCCCTGCAAACTTTTCATAGGGTCGGCATCCGTAGCCGTTTTCAAGGTTTTAGTAGAAACAACAGCTACCGAGCCCGTCAGGTCGGCTTTCTTTTGAGTTGAATAACCGGTAACTACTACTTCATCCAACATTTCAGAGTCTTCCTCTAAAGTGACATTTAATAAAGCTTTCGCTCCTACTTTAATCGTTTTAAAACCGATATACGAGATAGTTAGTTCCGAACCTTTCTTTACTGTTAATGTAAAGTTACCGTCGAAGTCGGTAATAGTTCCGTTGGTAGTAGCAGTTGTTTCAATGACAGAGGCACCGATAATTGGTTCACCGTCGGTTTTAGAAATTACGTTTCCCTTCACCGTAATGTTTTGCCCCCACAGGGCCGACATGAAAGCAAACAGGAAACAAACGCTGCAAAGAAGTTTTTTGTTCTTCATGACACTAGGCATTAGTTTAATGTTATTAATTTAAAAGTACGAATTTTCTCTTTTCGATGATGCAAATTACGGTTGATTTAAGTCAACCGACTGAAAAAAATGTTTCAAATGCTGTAAGAAATGTTGCATAGAACGCTATTTTATAGGGTTTTATAAGAATAATTCTCCATCATAAGAAAGTCGGGATTATATTCTCTCTCAATCATAGAAAATACTACCTTTGTATAGTAATTTAAGTCCTTGTAAAAAGGGATATTATTCATATAACAAGCATATAATCACTCAAAGTAACCAACAAAAAACTGAATGATATGAAAACAATCTCCAACGAACAACTTACTATTCAGGTATCTCCGCATGGAGCCGAACTTTGCAGTATCTTCGCCAATGGGAAAGAGTATCTGTGGCAAGCCGACCCTGCTTTTTGGAAGCGCCACTCTCCCGTACTTTTCCCGATTGTAGGAAGTGTGTGGGAAAACCAGTATCGTAATGAAGGTATTGCTTATACATTGAGTCAACACGGCTTTGCCCGTGATATGGAATTTACTCTTGTTTCCGAGAAAGAAGACGAAGTACGATACCGCCTTGTCAGTAATGAAGAGACATTACAGCAATATCCTTTCCCGTTTTGTCTGGAAATAGGTTATCGTATTCAGGGTAAGCAGATCGAGGTTATATGGGAAGTTAAGAATACCGGAGAAAAAGAAATGTATTTTCAAATCGGTGCGCATCCTGCATTTTATTGGCCGGATTTTAATGCAGATACACAGAATCGTGGTTTCTTCGGTTTTGACAAGGAAGAAGGATTGAAGTATATCCTCATCTCAGAGAAAGGATGTGCAGACCCTTCCACCGAATATCCTCTGGAACTAACAGACGGGTTATTGCCATTGGATACACATACTTTCGATAAAGATGCTTTGATAATAGAGAATGAGCAAATCCATAAAGTGACTCTTTATACCAAGGAAAAGAAAGCTTATTTAAGCCTGCACTTTCATGCTCCCGTAGTCGGTTTATGGTCTCCGCCTGTAAAGAATGCCCCTTTTGTCTGCATTGAACCGTGGTACGGCCGCTGCGACCGCGCACATTACACAGGCGAATACAAAGACAAAGACTGGATGCAACACCTGCAACCGGAAGAAACTTTCAGAGGAGGGTATACGATTGAGATCGATGAATAAGTAATGACAGCCTATTCTGCGAATAGACTGAAGAAACACAGAACAGCTGCCGGACCTCACGGACGGCAGCTGCCAAACACCTAATCTACAAAACCTAACTTAAAAACTAACTCATAAATCCAATCTATGAAATACTGATTATACAAGTGATAAACAATTGATTATATCCTTGATAAATACCTATTGAAAAATAAATCCATCCTTTTATAAACCTAATCTATACACACTAAATGAATCGACTGCGAATGTACCGCCCTTACTGTAAAAACACATACGATTGTATGGCTCTGTAGGGAAAATCAGATTAGTCATCGCTATCTTCCCGCCGTCCAGAAATATTTCTACCGAACACTTATCAACAAAAACATCCAGTTTGTATTCATTTTCCTTTTGGATAGGTGCCCATGTAGCCAATGCGAAATCATCTATATAATTGATAGAAGTCGTCTTCCGTCGGTCGTGCACCTCGATCTCGTGCGGCGAGCTGTTCTTCCCGAAATCTACGATGCCGCTTTTCGTACGGTCCATCACCAGTTTCTTTTCCGGAAGATTAAGGTAAATATCCACTTTCTCTCCCTTGTCATTGAAAAGACTGAATCCCATAATTTCCGCCTTTCCAGCTTTGATGTTCAGAGAAAGCTCATAAGCTCCTTCATTAGCAGTCAATAAAGATTCGATGTGATAATTCTTATCTACCGTGAAAGACGGAACATCCTTGCTTTCTTTTCGTAAGTTCTTAGTTTCCGCTACCGGTGCGGCGGAAAGATAAATATCATTATCCTGTGTATAGAGTCCCAATTCACGGGGCAGCGCATTGGCACTACGGAACTGCCGGGTCGGAACGATATTGCAATACTGCCAGTTGCTCATCCAAGGCACTGCCACCACACGGTCTCCCGTATTTGAGAAACAGACAGTAGCATAGTGATCTTTCCCCCAGTCCAGCCATTTTGTGACATTCGGCTGATTGTCACAAATAAATTTTGTGCCGTCAAAGTCACCGATAAAATATTCAGTAGCGCTCCCTCCGAAGTAACATCCCGGATTTACATTGACAATCAATGCCCATTTCTTATGGTTGATATCGCCGTCTACAGGAAGTTCCACCATATCCGGACATTCAAACTGACAGGGTTGCACACCGTATCCTTCGCCAAAGCTACTCAGGTAGTTCCAGTCTTTCAGATTATGGGAGTCATAGAAACGCATTTCCTTATCGGCAGAGACAATCATCACCCATTTACTCTCCGGTGCATACCAGAAGACTTTCGGGTCACGGAAATCTTTCAGACCATCGGAAGGACGCAGGACAGGATTCTTTTCGTATTTAGTAAATGTCCGTCCGTTGTCTTTGCTATAAGCCAGACACTGAATCTGTCCGTTCTTATCGCTGGCAGAAGTATAGTAAGCGAGGATGGAACCTGCTCCGTAGCCCGCCACATTCTCCTGATCGACAATAGAACTGCCGGAAAAGATATGCCCTAATGTATCACGAGCAATGGCAGGCGCCAGATGTTCCCAATGCATCAGGTCCTTGCTGACTGAATGTCCCCAATGCATATTTCCCCATTTGGAGCCATAAGGGTTATGCTGATAATACAAATGATACTCTCCATCTTTATATACCAATCCGTTTGCATCATTCATCCAGCCATAAAGGGGAGCATGATGGTAGACAGGACGGAATTTATCCGTATTGGCAGTATCAAACGTATCGGATAATCTGATTTCTTCCCAGCAGAGGGCGTCTTTCGATTTCCTTTGAATGCGCAAAGTGGCTGCCTTTGTATCAGCCGGCAAGGCAAAGGGAACAAAATAATCGACCTTTGTCTGTGCCAGACGGATATCCATATCGGTATCCGTTGCATTCCCCGTATCGAGCCGCACCTGACTTTCATCGGCTTCTTCCTCGATGGGGAGTAATATATAATGGGTAGGATGAACGATGTGGACAATTGTCAGGCTATCACCTTTCTGTTCAAGGGTGAATGTGCTTCCGGTTGACTGGCAACAGGTCAGTCCAAAGGAAACAGCCAGTGCGAGTGTGGCACCTTTACATTGTTTTATCCAAGGAGTTGTTTTCATGGTAACAGGATATTCAGAGTTATACGAGTGTTAGTCAAAAATAGACGAAGGCAAAGATAGGGGCTATCTTCACCTTCGTCTATAAACTTTGTTTCAAAGAGTAACACTTTTGATACATCATTGAAAAAAGGGAGCTACAGGCATATAGAAAAGCAGAAGTAACAGGCGAAAAGAGAAATGGGGCACGTCAATGCCGGAGTCGAACCGGATAGTCTTGCTGATTTTACAACTCCACTATTCCTCCCCTAAAATGAGACGAAGTAACTCTTCTCTACGACATTCTGCTTATGTCAAAGTAAAAACAAGGTAACAAACGAAAAGAGACTATAACCTGCTCTATCCAACTGAGCTATGCTTTTCCTCAAAGAATAAGGAGAGCAGCGGGAGTCGAACCCGCGACCTATGGTCGTCCCAAACGAAGTAACTCTTCTCTACGACACTTGTTTCTTTCGTAAACCGGAATCCTGAGAACTCCGGTTATACTACTATCTTTTTTATCTCCTGCAACGCATCATTTCCCTTGTCGATTGCAGACAAAATATCAAATATCTTATCCGACCATCCCGCTATTAAAAATACATCGTCACGAGTGATACCCAGCGGAGTGTTGCCATATCCGCTTAAGTCAAACAGATACAACTTAGCTACCGGACAAATTTTCTTGTACTTCCTCCACAAATCCGTTATCTGCAAGTCACTATGGCTATTCCACAACTGACAGTCAGTGAACATCATTATCTTATCCATCTGCGCCTTTCGGTCTATCAGGTCTTTGATAACCAAATACCCGTTTGTAGAGTATCCTACTTCACCTTCCCTTTTATAGAAAGCATCGACATTGGACAAGATACCCGTATCGGGCAGATTGATAATCTTCCATCTATCGCCAAAGATACCCGTCATCACCTGTTTGCAACGTGACTTCAACAACATTCCCAGCAGCAAACCGATGTCATAGTACAATACTTTACTCTTTGCCGAAACCGGACACTGCATGGAACCGGATACGTCACAGGCTATCAGCACACGGGTAGATTCATCAAATCCGGTAATATTGCGGGCAGACACCTGCACGGCACGTTCCAAAGCCGTCATCAACATCGTAGCATAGAGCGAAGGAGTCTTCGACAACTCACGGTAAGCAGCCAAAAAGCGGAAAGGCAACTGCCTGGAGTTTTCAACCGCCTTTTCGGAAGACAGCCTCTTCCCTACTGTCAGAATATGGTCTGCAGAAACTTCCGCTTCCAGTATATTCCTCAGATTGCGCAGCAAAGCCATGTATCCTAGTTTACCACTGTCTATCAATTCTTCCCATTTGGCACGGAAAGCTTTTCGCCGTTCTTCTTCCGTAGCAAAGGTACACTGACCTAAAGCTGACAATTCTGTCTCCCAAGTATAGGGAACCGGAAGATTATCATTGACTATTCCATTGAAAATTTCCTGTTGCCGTTCATCTTTCGCTTTCGGGTGCACAAGAAACAAGGCATCTTTCAGACAAACTTCTGCCGAACGGTTATATTTGGCAAACTGGTACGCATCGAATGTATTGAATGCATCCTGTAGCCCTGCCTGCAACTGTTTGGAAAGACGGTTCAGTTTCTTTGTCCCCGTCCGCCGGTTTGCCTGCTGATAACAGGCCAGCAGTTCGGTGATTTCATCGGCACGCCGAACGGTACGGGCAGTTACCCGCTTCACCAGATTGTCGCCCTGATGGATACGCGCCAGTTCTACCGCCATCACCAAAGGGATGGAACGCAGGTTCATCGTTTCTCTTGCGTACGCCGCCAGTTGCGCCACAAACAAAGGATCACATTTTCCGATCAGCGTACGGACCCTTTCTATTCTCTCTTCCGCCTGCTCATAGAAACTGTTGTTCAATGAAGTAGTTACCACGGATGTGTACAATTCCCATTCGGGTGTCAGCCGGTAAGCCGGTGCCGATTCTTTGTTCAGCACTTTATTCATTCCTTTATTTATCCAGTTAAACTTCATCATTTATACTCTTTATTTGTTTTCTTTTGCAAAGATACGGGGGTGGGTACGCAGCCTTTTTGCGTACCTCAAATTATTTTTCTACTTTTGGAGAAAATCTTTATACTTCCGCCTATGCCGGTCAATAGAAATGCCTTGATTCGTTATAAAACGATTGATAACTGTCTGCGTAATCCTTATCGTCGCTGGACACTGGAAGACTTGGTAGATGCCTGCTCGGATGCCCTTTACGAATATGAAGGAATCGACAAGGGAATCAGCAAACGTGCCGTACAAATGGATATACAGATGATGCGCAGCGAGAAGCTGGGTTATAACGCACCGATTGTAGTATACGAAAACAAATATTACAAGTACGAAGACCCGGAATACAGTATCACACAGACCCCGCTGAACGAACAGGACCTGAAAACAATGTCGGAAGCCGTGGAAGTTCTGCGGCAGTTCAAGGGTTTCTCCTATTTTACAGAGATGAGTGAGATTGTGAACCGACTGGAAGATCACATAGCCTCCGCCCGAATGAAGACGACTCCGGTCATCGACTTCGAAAAGAACGAATCTCTGAAAGGGCTGGATTATCTGGATACCATTTACCATGCCATCGTCAACGAACATCCCCTGCAACTTAAATACCGTTCGTTCAAGGCCCATTCGGCAAACAGCTTCATCTTCTATCCTTATCTATTAAAGGAATATCGCAACCGTTGGTTCGTATTTGGAGTCAGAAAAAGCGGACGGATATTGCAGAATCTGGCTCTGGACAGAATCCATTCATTAGAGGTGTTATCGCGGGAACCCTTTATAAAGAATACATTCTTCGACCCGAACACATTCTTTGACGACTTGGTAGGGGTGACCAAAAACTCCGGAAGCAAAGCCGAGAAGGTCGGTTTTAAAGTAGCCGCCAACGAAGCCCCCTACATCCTGACCAAACCGATACACCACAGCCAACGAACCATAGAAACATTGGAAGACGGAAGTGTGATTCTTGAAATAGAAGTAGTCATCAACCATGAACTGGAACGGGTATTCTTCGGATATGCCAACGGAATACAAGTTCTTTATCCGCAGACACTGGTGGAGCTAATAGAAAAGAAATTAAGGAGGGCGGTAGAACAATACGAAAAGCCCAAATGAGTTACATTCAGATAAAAAGCAAGTAACCGGACCATTTTCACCTTTTCCGGAGAGAAAAAGACATTTTATGATACAATTAATTCCATTTTAATGAAGAATTAATTTGCTTTATCCTCTCTTTTTAATGGTTCGACCTTTACTTTGCCCTTGATAATACCGGAAAACTCATTAAATTATGAATATGAAGAGAAGTTTAATTTTACTATGCGGTCTGCTGACCGGCTTTACCTTGCAATCTACAAAGGTAAACGCGCAGACACAAACAGTGGCTAATGACCAGAAACTGGTCTATCCCTACACCTTTGCCCCCAGCGAAGGTCTGGTGAACCAAACAGAAAAAGAACATCGACAAGAGATTTGCATCAACGGTTATTGGGATTTCCAGCCTGTCCGCTTGCCGAAAGAATACGTTCAGGGAAAAGGTATCGCTCCCGAACTTCCATTGCCGGAAAACGACAGCGAATGGAGCAAAACTCGTATCAAAATCCCTTCACCGTGGAATATCAATGCTTTTGCTTACCGTGACCTGGAAGGTCCCGACCACCGCAACTATCCTTCATACCCTAAAGAATGGGAACAAGTGAAAATGGCATGGATGAAGAAGAATGTCACCATCCCTGCCGACTGGTCAGGGCAGCAAATCAAACTTTACTTTGAGGCCGTAGCCGGATATTCCGAAGTCTATATAAATAAAGAAAAGGTAGGCGAGAACTTCGATTTGTTCTTACCGTTCAGCTTTGACATCACCGATAAAGTGACTGCCGGCGAAAACATAGAGATACTGGTAGGCGTACGAAGCCAGTCGTTATTCGAAAACAATGCGACCATCGGGCGCCGCATTGTTCCGGGCGGCTCAATGTGGGGGTATCAGATCAACGGTATCTGGCAGGATGTATACCTGTTGGCCTTGCCAAAAATCCATCTGGAAGACGTATACGTAAAACCGCTGGTATCAAAGAATACACTGGAAATAGAAGTAACTCTTCAGAACCTGACAGAGAAGAAGACTGACATACAACTGCAAGGCAATATCCGCGAATGGGTGAACTGCGCAGGAACGGACGTCAATTCCGCTCCCGTTCCGAACTGGACGCTTGGTAATGAAGCATTGAAAGTCGCTCCTACGAAAGTGTCCCTGCCAGCCAAGGCTTCACAGAAAGTGACCTTACAAGTACCTGTCGGCAAGGATATATTAAAATACTGGACTCCGGGGCATCCCAACCTATATGCCCTGTTACTTTCCGTCAATAACCAGAAACAGACTGTCGATACCAAATACGAACGTTTCGGCTGGCGTGAATGGACATTGCAGGGTACTACTCAATATCTGAACGGCGAACCTTACGCATTACATGGTGACTCCTGGCATTTTATGGGTATCCCGCAGATGACCCGCCGTTATGCGTGGGCCTGGTTCACCGCCATTAAAGGGATGAATGCCAACGCAGTCCGTCCGCACGCGCAAGTCTATCCCCGCTTCTACCTCGACATGGCCGATGAAATGGGTATCTGCGTGCTGAATGAAACAGCCAACTGGGCCAGCGACGGTGGTCCGAAACTGGACTCCGACCTCTTTTGGGAAGCATCCAAAGAACACCTGAAACGTTTTGTCCTGCGCGACAGAAATCACGCGTCCGTTTTCGGCTGGAGTATCAGCAACGAAAACAAACCCGTTATCCTGCACGTTTACAATCGCCCCGAACTGATGCCGGTACAAAAGAAGGCATGGGAAGAATGGCGTGACATTGTACATCAGTACGACCCTACCCGCCCGTGGATTTCAGCAGACGGAGAAGATGACGGTGACGGTATATTGCCCGTAACCGTAGGACACTACGGAGACATCAACTCCATGAAACGCTGGATTGAAATCGGAAAACCTTGGGGAATCGGCGAACACAGTATGGCTTATTACGGCACCCCGGAACAGGTTGCCAAATATAACGGAGAACGTGCTTACGAATCACAGGAAGGCCGTATGGAAGGATTGGCTAACGAATGTTACAACCTCATCGTCAACCAAAGACAGATGGGAGCCTCTTACAGCACAGTCTTCAATATGGCATGGTATGCCTTGAAACCGCTTCCACTCGGCAAGAAAGACAAAAGCAAAGCTCCCACCGTTGAGGCTGACGGAGTCTTCTTCGGTGATTACAAAGAAGGAGTTCCGGGCGTACAGCCCGAACGTGTAGGCCCTTATTGCACGACGTTCAACCCCGGGTATGACCCGACCTTGCCGCTCTATCAGGAATGGCCGATGTACAGTGCCTTACGCGCAGCCAATGCTCCGGGCAAACCGGCCTGGTCTCCTTATGCTGTAATCGACAAACAACAGTACGACCATCGCAAAGCAACAACTCCTCCCAAAAAGTATAAGGAAGTCATCTTTATCGGTAGTCAGAACAGTAAATTAAAGCAGCTGATTGATGCGCAAGGAGTCATATTCTCCAAGAAGGCAAACACTCCTTCCCTGTTGCTCTATATCGTAGACGGTAGCCAAAAGTTGGATGCTTCTACCAAGGATGAGATACAAAAGCAAATCGCCAAAGGAGCGGATGTATGGATATGGGGACTCACACCGGAAACGGTAGCCGCATACAATGAAATTCTTCCGCTTCCGGTGTCCTTGGATAATCTGCAGCGTTCTTCTTTCCTGCCCGTACAAAAGTCATGGATGCACGGACTCAATAATTCCGACTTCTACTTCTGTGAACTTCAGAAGACCAACGCTTCCAGCTACTCGCTGAAAGGAGCTTTCGTAGAAGAAGGCGACGTCTTGCTGAACGCCTGTAAGACCGACTGGAGAAAGTGGAACAAACGCCCGGAAGAGATCAAGACTGCCGGAACGATCCGCAGTGAATACGAATGTACAGCCGCCACTCCTGTATTTGTAAAATGCCAGCAGAATGCTTCCACTTTCTATCTGAACACATTAACCGAATTTGCCAACTCAGAGAAGGGATTCAACACTTTGAGCGCTATTCTGAAGAATGCCGGAATAGCCTTCCAAAAGCCGGAAGTCAATATCAACGAGGTCTTCTTCCTGCGCGACGAACAGATCAACTTCCCCGTAGCCACCAAAGAGAAACTGGTGAAGGACAGCGACGGTGAATGGACACTGGAACTTTATGTATTCAGTCCACGCCCTTTGGACGACCTGTTGATAGAACCGAACATGCCGAAACTATCCCTCTTTGTGAAAGCAAAGAAACGTGCGCTGCTCATCAACGACAAACCTTATACGGCTGTATCCCACGACGGACGCAACGAAATCATCTACAAAGAATTGCCCTTGCTGCAAGGATGGAATAAACTGGTGATCAAACTAGGAGCCGGAGACCGGAACGACTTCACCGGTTATTTCAAATGCGATAACAAGAAAGATTTCCTTCCGCTGTTGAAAGCAGCTTTCGTGAATCCGGAAACCAAATAATAGTAAATAAACAAATGATGAAACTTACACACATTTTAGCCTCGGCGGCTATCATTTCAACGCTGAGTGCATGTAACGGTAGCCTGCAAACAGCGGATCGGACCCCGGTCGATTACGTCAACCCGTATATCGGCAACATCAGCCATCTGCTGGTTCCCACGTTCCCCACCATCCAGTTACCCAACAGTATGCTTCGTGTTTACCCGGAACGTGCCGATTACACCTCCGAACTGCTGAAGGGGCTTCCACTGATCGTCACCAACCACCGGGAACGTTCTGCATTCAATTTCAGTCCCTATCAGGGAGAAAAGCTGCGTCCGGTCATAACGTATAACTATGACAACGAGCACATTACTCCTTATTCTTTCGATGTGGAACTGGATGACAACCGTATGAAAGCGGAATATGCGCTTTCCCATCAGTCGGCTATCTACCGGATAACGTATGAGGCAGACAAACCGGCTTATCTCATCGTGAACTCCCGCAATGGCTCTATTCACGCCAACGAGAACTTCATCAGCGGTCGCCAGCAACTAAATGACAACACCAATGTCTATGTATATATAGAAGCACAGGAGAAGCCGATAAGCGCCGGCATCCTCGAAAACGGCACTATTGAAACAAGCAAGGATAATGCCGAAGGCGCAAATGCCTGTGCGGCATGGCGCTTTGCCGATGGAACCACAACGGTCAACCTCCGCTACGGTATTTCTTTCATCAGCGAGGAACAGGCCGAAAAGAACCTGCATCGCGAATTAAAAGACTATAACATCAAAGCACTGGCAGAAGCGGGACGCCAAATATGGAACGAAACGTTGGGACGTATCCAAGTAGAAGGAGGAACGGAAGATGACAAAACCGTATTCTACTCTTCTTTCTACCGTACCTTCGAACGTCCCATCTGCATGAGCGAAGACGGCCGTTACTTCAGCGCCTTCGACGGAAAGGTACACGAAGACAACGGTACTCCTTTCTACACCGACGACTGGATTTGGGACACTTACCGTGCCGCACATCCTCTCCGCACACTGATCGACCAACAAAAGGAAGAAGACATCATCGCATCCTACCTGCGCATGGCGGAACAAATGGGCAATATGTGGATGCCTACTTTCCCCGAAGTAACAGGTGACACACGTCGCATGAACTCCAATCATGCCGTTGCCACGGTAGCCGACGCACTAGCCAAAGGGTTGAAAGTAGACACGGCAAAAGCCTACGAGGCTTGCCGGAAAGGGATTGAAGAAAAGACGCTCGCCCCGTGGTCGGGAGCACCGGCCGGCTGGCTGGACAATTTCTACCGTGAAAACGGTTATATCCCCGCTCTCCGTGTAGATGAACCGGAAAACGACCCGAACGTACATCCTTTCGAGAAGCGCCAGCCTGTCGCTGTCACTCTGGGAACCAGCTACGACCAGTGGTGTCTCTCCCGTATCGCCCAAGCTCTGAACAAGAAGGAAGAAGCCGAATACTATCTGAAATGTTCGTATAACTACCGGAATCTCTACAATAAAGAAACCGCTTTCTTCCATCCGAAAGATAAGGAAGGACAATGGATTGAGCCATTCGACTACCGTTTCCCCGGAGGCATGGGAGCCCGTGAGTATTATGGAGAAAACAACGGCTGGGTTTACCGCTGGGACGTGCCACACAATGTAGCCGACCTCATCAGCCTTATGGGAGGAAACGAGCAGTTCATCGCCAACCTTGACCGCACTTTCACCGAACCGCTGGGACGGAGCAAATATGCATTCTACGCAAAACTGCCCGACCATACGGGTAATGTAGGCCAATTCTCGATGGCGAACGAACCGTCTCTGCACGTCCCTTATCTTTATAACTATGCCGGACAGCCGTGGAAAACACAGAAGCGCATCCGTCAAATGCTGAAAACATGGTTCCGCAATGACCTGATGGGTATTCCGGGAGATGAGGACGGCGGAGGTATGACGTCATTTGTGGTCTTCTCTTCCCTGGGCTTCTACCCTGTCACTCCGGGATTGCCGGCCTACACCATCGGAAGTCCGCTTTTCACAGATGCCAAGATTACACTCAGCAACGGAGCCGTATTTGAAATCGAAGCCAAGAACGCTTCCGATGACAACAAATACATCCAGTCCGCCACACTGAATGGCAAAGAATGGAACAAATCATGGTTCAGCCATGATGACCTGATGAACGGTGGCAAGCTAGTATTGGTAATGGGCAGCAAACCCAACAAGGCATGGGCCAGCGGAGCAGAGGATGTTCCTCCATCATTAGAAATCAAGTAGCTATATTCTAGCGATTAAACGCAAGAGGGTTGTCGAAGAATCATCGAAATAACATCTGATTCTTCGACAATACCTCTTGTCATATTCCCCGGATGTCGGCTATCATATACGAGTATTCCAACACTTTGGTTATATAAAATAAGTCCCCGATTCTTATGAATATCATATTGTTTTTCGTACTTTTGCCACATAGGAACAGATTCAAGTAGAAGTACTATGAAATATCAACTGCAATTATTGATTTTTATCCTGCTTTGCCTGGCGGGCAGACTGGATGCGTCTCCTTTATATGATTACGGACTTTATCTTAAGTCTCATGCCGTACCGGCACCGGAAAGGTCTACCTTATATTTGGATGACAACCAACCTTTCTCCGTAAAAAACGACTTAACCATTTCTTTTCAGATATATATACGTGCCAATGAAGCCGACTATGGCTCCATTCTTCATCTGAAGACAGACAAAGGCCAGATAATACGCTTTTCGTTTGTTGCAGGCGAGCAAAACCATGCTCCCGCTTTAATGCTCAATGATGAGATTATCATCATTGACAAACCCATAGAACTGGAAAAATGGATCAATGTCTCGCTGAATCTGCGTCAGAAAGACAATGTGATCGAAATAGAATACGACAAAAAAAAGATGTCGTCCACCTTCCCCCTGCAAGAAACAAACAGCGTAACGATTACATTCGGCCAGATGCTAGGCTATCAGGCGGAAGTAGCCCCTGTCAACTTAAGGGATATCAACATCATACAGGACGGCAAACTGACAAGAGAATGGAAATTATGGAAACATAACGACAACCTCTGTTATGACGAAAAAGAGGGAGCCGTTGCACGTGCTGTCCAGCCTCTCTGGCTGATAGACAACCATATCGAATGGAAAACAATCAATAAGATCACTACTTCCAGCAGAGTAGGCATAGCATTCGACGCCCGTTGCGCCTTATTCTATGTAGTCAGTCCCGAATCGGTGAAAGTGCTGGACGAAGACGGAAGACTCAAACAAGAGACTGCCGTACGCGGAGGATATCCTGCCGTAGAATATCCCAACCACCTGCTGTATGATACGCTGAGCAATGCACTGGTATCTTACTCACTGACAGAAAACATCATCTCCCGCTTTTCGTTCGACGACGGAAAATGGAGCAACGAAATACGGAATACCAAAGAGGCCAACAACTATAACCATGCCAAAGCATTTAATCCCGCCGACTCCTCATTCTACTTTTTCGGCGGATATGGCTTCTATAAATACCGTAATGACCTGTTCCGCATGAAGTCCGGCAGTGAAATTATGGAGCAAATTAAATATGATCATCCTCTTTATCCCCGCTATTCGGCTGCTATGGCAGTAGTGGGCGACGAACTATATATCTTTGGAGGCAAAGGAAACAAATATGGTAAACAGGAATTGAGTACCCATTACTACCTCGGCCTGTATGCCATCAATTTAAAAAGTAAACAGTCCCGCACCATCTGGGAGAAAAAAGATGATAACAAGGAAACCATCATGGCTTCCTCCATGTACTTCGAACCGGCAGACAGTTCTTTCTATGCCGTATCTACGGACAACGGGGGAACATTGTGGAAGATTTCCATGAAAAGCCCCGTTTATACAGAAGTTTCAAAACCGATCAATAACAGGCTGGACTACCAGGACTGCGATTTTAACCTTTACTATTCGCCGACTCACAGGAAACTGTTCCTTGTGCTGGACAAGATACTGAACAATCGTACGCACGATATAAAGATCTATTCCATCAATATGCCTTTAGTCAACGAGATAGATATCCGGCAGTCGGTGGATGAAATGGGCTCCGGCAAATGGTGGAATCTGCTGTATGTCATCGGTGTTCTGGCAATACTAGCCTGTGGTGCCTGGCTGTTCTATCGTTCAAAAAGCAAACGTCAGCCAACCCAATCGGCTGCAACCTCAAAAGAAGTTCCTCAATCGGTTGCCGCTCCAAAAGCCATCTCTGAGAATCAAGAGAAAGTTACTCCGATGATGCCGGAACAAGAAAGCGATCCCGCACCGAAAGAGATAGTCAACTACTATGACCGTAGCCGTTCCTCCATCTCATTGTTAGGGTGCTTCAATGTACGCGATAAAGAGGGAAATGATATCACCGCCAATTTCACTCCCCGCTTGAAACACTTGCTTATTTTGCTGATATTATATACAGAAAAGAATCCGAACGGTATCCTGACCTCCAAAACAACGGGAATCCTATGGCCGGATAAGGAAGAGACGGCTGCCCGCAACAACCGTAATGTAAACTTACGCAAGCTTCGGGTATTATTGGAGAGTATCGGTGATGTAGAAGTCGTGACGGAAAACAACTTCATGCACATTAAATGGGGCGAGAACGTATTCTGCGACTATCGCGAAGTGCTTGCACGTATCCAGCAATTCAAGGAGAAAGAAAACGACGAATTACTCAACCGTATCTTGGAACTTCTGTTGTATGGACCATTGTTGCCCAACACCATTCTCGATTGGTTGGATGACTTCAAAGAAACATACTCCAGCCACTCCATCGACTTGTTGAAGGATCTGTTTGAAATTGAAAAACAACGTAATCATCCGGACATGATTCTCCGCCTGGCAGACATCATGTTCCTGCACGACCCGCTGAATGAAGAAGCATTGGCCGCCAAATGCGCTGTGTTCTCCGCACAGGGAAAGAAAGGGATTGCACGAAATCTGTATGACCGTTTCTGCAAGGAGTATCGGGACTCGATGGGAGAAGATTATAAAACACCATTCGCAGATTTATAACTGTACAGCTTTACTTCTTTCCTAAATGAAAAATGAATCAAACAGTAGTATCTCCATTGGGGGTGACTAAAAAGTCGGTACCATCTCCATTCTCCTCCTTCGGGAAGGAGGAGAATGGAAGATAGAACCGACTATCATTTAGTTCAAAACTGTACGGGAATGAGCTAAACTGTATGAATGGATAATCAGATGTACGAAAGAAGCATGGAGGACTTGACAAACCGCTTTTTATATTGTATATTTGTAAGTAGAAACCGGAAGAAAATTCGATAACATTGATAATATAGACGAAAAATGAGCGATAATAAGTATAATATAATAACAGTTTACAGGCATTTCCACTTCGGATAATGCTTGTCAGATAGTCTGATACAAGCTAAGGGCTGCGATTCTTTATGGGAATTGCAGCCCTTTTTGTTGCTTTATGTTAATATTTATTACTAAAATAGCAATATTCGGGTTTATAATAAACTTGGGGGACATTTATAATAAACGATGAAAGAATTTATTAATAAACGATTGGAAGTTACTGCATAATCGGTCAATATCTTTCGTATAGATATGGGTGCTGACCTTGAAAAGTTCTTTGTCCTTTAAATAAGCAAATGAATTATTACAACAATTACTCTTTTCTTTTTTTATGTCATAGGACTGAAAACCTTACTGTACCATTACGAATGAATCGACAAGGAAACAATGCATGACTTTACTACTGACTCAAAAGAAAAGCAGACTATCAATGGCGGGAATCTTCCCGCCGACTGATAGTCCGCTCTTTTTATAGTATTTACCTACTTGACTCTATATCAATTGGATTCTCCCATGATAGTAGTGGCAGATGATCCCCAAGTAAAGTTGCTCTTCAATGCCGAATTGGACTTCAAGTACGGTTGCTGAACCTTCGGTCCCTTCGTCCATTCTTCCGATTCGGATGTCAATGTATTCAACAGGTCTTGGAAGTGCATGGAAACTACGTGTTTCGGGTCCGGATTCTTGTAATATTCCAAATATTCCATCGGTACATATACCGTGCTCGGCCATGTCTTAAAGACAGTACACCATGTTGTCGGTTGGGTAGCACCTTCATCGGCATCACTACGGGCAACTTCCTTACACTGGAACGGTAATGACTTTAAGTGCAAAGTCTTGAGTGCCGTCACATTATCAAAGATGTATCCGTAAACATAAGTCATGGTACTCGGGAACCAAGCTTCATTTACTACCGAATTACCGAATGCATGGCGACCGATATAAGTCGGACCTTCGTTCACCACTACCGTTCTCAACTTGGTACAGTTACGACAAGCTTCTCTCGGTACGTATTGCAATCCTGTCGGGAATGAAATATTCTCCAGAAGGTTACATCCGTTGAATACACCATTCTTCAGCGTTTCATTCTCCACTTCCGTCATATCCAAAGTTTTCAGGTTGTAGCCCTTACCCGCTGTCATCATGTTCTTCAGTAAGTTCAAATCGGTATCGTTGAGTCTGCCCTTCAATTCCAGGCTAGTGATGGATTCCCAATCTTTATAGATTTCGTCATCAATAAGACCCTGCAATACATTCGTCAAACCTCCCGGAGCCGGAATTTCAATCTGAGTGGCCGCAGCCTGACGGATAACCATATAGTCTTTCTTGTTTTCATAACCCTTGCGATAGATGTAAACGGTAGCCTGACGTTCTCTCAGTACCTTATTCACATCGTACGTGAAGATGACACGTTCGGGCATGGAGTTGTTTGCCATATGCAGCCAACCATTCTCTGCCGTATAGCCACTTTCTTCCGGATATACGATATCCACCAAAATCTCGTTCTTCGGATCGGTCAATGTAGACTGTACGCCATACTTCACGGTAGCGGCACTGCCCAACTTATCCAAACTTGTTCTGAAATCGCTCTTGTTGGTAATAACCAGTTCCACATCGCTTGCCTGAGCCTGAGTCACGGTAAACTCTTCTTTCACCTTCTTATCGGCAGCGGCACAAAGCGCGATCGTTGCCGTACGTTCGCCACCGGTATTTTCTTTCACGGAAACGAGGAAGGTAGAATCGCCCTTGGCGTCTATAGCAGGCTTAAACGAAATCCAATCCTGATCGTTCTTATCAATATCAATCGTCAAATCCCTTGGTCCGTTGGTATTGGTTGCCTTATATTTCAACAGAATCGAATCTTCTTTCGATGCCAGGTTAGTGAACATTTCCTTGTTATCGACCGTAATGACAGGTTTGGGTAGACCGGTCTGGAAGATATTCATCGTAGCCTTTACATTATCATTATCTTTCGAAGAGATTTCAATGGTACCTCTACGAATATCAAACTTCTGATTCGGCAACACCTTAAAGTACAGTGTATGGTTTTCCATCGCACGTGTCTCCGGTTCACCTGCGGGGCGTTCGTCTGTCGGCATGATCCAGCCCGTGTCACCGGAATAGAGGAAACTGGTTTTATACTCTCCTGTGTTGATTCCAAACTCTACGGAAATAATATGCTCACCGGCATCCAGGTTTTCGTAGGCCTTCGGGTCGGTGATTACCACCGCATCCTTCTGTGCCTGATAGATAACGAAATCAAACTTAAAGCCACCGGACACGAGAGAAAAATTAGCACGGCGTGCATCCGGTTCCACATTTTCGGCTGCAGCTACCCATACTTTGTTGCCTTCGCCGGCCGTTCCTTCGCGTTCAAACAGCACTACCCAGCTATTATCCACACCTTCCGAATCATCCAGTACGATATGCCAATCCTGATTGGCATTGAATGTCAGTACTTGAGCGGAATTTCCCGCAGAAGAAAAACTGAAGGTGGACGCTTCGTTCACGATCTCCAATTTAGGCTCTAGCGGCGTCACCACTTCCGGACCGGTTTCATCGTCACCACATGCAGTCAGTAACGATGCCACCAAACATCCGGTCAAGCCGATATATTTCCAATTGATAAAATTTATCGCTTTCATGCTTATTTCACTTTAAATTCTTCTTTTACAATATTAAGGTATTTCATACCGTATCCATTCCCGTAATTCGGGTCAGTCGGTTCGATAGCCTGATCCACATTCCAACGGTTAAAAGAATCGATGATGACCATCGGACGCTTTCCCAAATTCATCTTGGCAACATTACACATCTTACGGAACATATCTTCATCCTTAAATACCACCGGGAAGTTATAGAACTGAGTTCCATCACCATCTATCCACTGATTGAACGAAGGTGAAACGCTAGGTACGAAGTCTACTCCGTAATTAGCCCACTCATATTCGCGGTTGTACTTAAAGTTCTGGTCGATGCACTGCGGATAGCAGGTAGGACGGAACCAGTCGGTCTGATTGTACATATTATCCATGTACACAGCATCCACTTTTCCGCTCAGGAAGAAGTTATGCCAGCGTGCGGGAGGCGTCCAGCGTTCCTGACGTGCTAAGATATAGATCTCAAGCCCATTGCCATTGCCGTCTTTTACATTTTCACGTACTCTTTCACGGATCGTATTATAAAGTTTCTCAGAATCGCGTGCATACAACTTATCAGCATTCCAGACTACAATCATCGGTTTGCCGTCTACAGTATAGTAAAGATCGTTGTTCGTACAGAAACGGCTTGTCAGGTTGACAAAAAAGCTATAAAGTTGCTCACAACGTGCAGAGACACCATTTTCATCGGCATCATCTTCTATCATGGCGGTATTATTCAGTCCGCTTGCAAAATTATTCATATCCATAGAAACCGCATAACGCAAACCTCCCCACTCAATACCTTCCGAGTTGGGATTCAGTCCCGCCATATAGTTCACGAAATTCACGTTACCTTCGTTCAGCAAATCTCCCTTACTGGTATCCAGACCGATGTTCGGCAAGATAAGGAAATTGATACCGGCATTATTTGCCCAGGTAAGGTGCTGCTGAATCAAGTCAGCAGTTTCGGCTTTATTGATATCCATCGAATAACGTCCCAGCACCGGACGCACATTCGGACAAAGCTGTGGATACTGTCCGCTCTGATTATATTCACCAATCAACCGCGCATACTTCTTTTCATCCACCCCCGTACTACCCAAGTTCCAATAAATGGCTCCTACCGGAATATCGCTGCTCGGTCTGATTTGCGGAATCTCATAGTTCAAGAAATGATCATCGATGGAAGGACCGTCATCTGTCGGTGAACAGGCCGATCCGGCCACCAGTCCCAACGTCAGGCATATTGCAAGACCTGTCTTATTAAAAATCTTATACTTTTTCATTTTTCAGTCATTACTTAATTACTACTTTTCTACCTTATAAACTAAAAGTGTAGCTTCTATCAAGAAGTTATAAGCCTTGTCCAAAGCCTCTTCGGCATCCTTGATACCAGTCAGCTCACGGGCATTCTTCAAGAACTCTTCATAAGTCTGTCCATACTTCTTGGCTTGGAAATCCATGTTGAACTGTACATAATCAATATTCTCCCAGCTGGCTATCATTTCTTCCTGATTAGGTACAGGTTTTGCGAACTGAAGCATTGTGAAGATATTGTCTCCCCAACGGGCGGCATTAGGCTTCGGGCTATTCTTCTGTAACAAATCGATAGCTCTGTAATAAGCCTCTGCATTTGTCTGACGTTCCGCATCCGGGAAGTAAAGGCGTTCGGGCCAGCCATAGTACATATTTCCGCCTTCTTCATAAGCCTGAGATCCGTTCAGAAACAGAGGCGGAAGGTTCAATGCACGTGTGCGGCGTTCCATACGCCAGGCAGACATTCCATCCAGGAAGTCGGCAAACCAGCGTTGTTTGTAGATTTGTTCCAACTGTCCTTCTTTACCGTCTGCTCCGTTGATGTCGGCAGTCATCAGTTTACGGGTATCATAGAATCCTTTATGACTGGTTCCCCAGGCGATTCCTTCCTGAGCCATATAGGCAGCAGAAGAAGCAGACAAGCCGTTCTCTTCGAACGAAGCACGGATGCCTTCTTCATAATAGGTCTGTGCATCCTTGGATCCCAAGTCGAACTTCACTTTCGCCTCAGCGCAAAGGAAACAAGCATCTGCCCAGCGCAGTAAAGGCATCGTAGCGTCCATTGCATAATATCTCGGGTTGATGTAGCATCTGTTGTCTTCATTCATTGACAACGGATCAGGGATTTCTCTTGTACCGTTCGGGTCGGTCGGGTCGATCGGTCTTCTCCAGCCGAACGGTGTACGGGCACCCGGATTGTCCGGTGTAGGAACGTATGGAATGGAGTAACGTACACGCAATGAATCACGCACTTCATATCCATCTATCATCCATTGCAGATGTTCCTGCTGATCGCTGGCAGAACAACCGCTCACATCACAGTCGTGTGAACGAGTCAGCACATCCGTCATACGATAAGGCTGGCGTTCCGGCCAATAAACGTTGGAGCCGTCGAAGTAAGTCTCCATACGCGGATCGTTGTATGAGAACAGATAAATGGCGAAATATTCGTTCATGGAAGGGATCAGTCCCCAGTTTGCTTTCGTCTGAATTTCTTCTTTATACAAACGAGTGTAATACCAGGAACAGTCTTTGTCGATCACCGTTCCATATTTGGGAGCAAACGCATCGTCCAGAGAACTGAACAGCCATTCTTCATGTCCCATAGATTTCGCAGCATATTCGCGTGCTTTCTCTTCGCTGATGTTCTGGATATTCATGGCTATCTCCAGGCGTAATGTATTAGCCAGTTTACGCCATTTCTGCACATCTCCGTTATAAACAGGGTCTTTCAGAATCTTATCAGTGGATGATTCGTCGAACTCATCGACTGCCTGATCCAGCCAACCCAAAATGGAATAGTAAGCATCGGCTTCCGAATCATAATCAAAGATACGCTTGTCCGTTCCTCCGTCCATACCGGCATGGCTTAGTCCGACCGGACCATAGAGTGACAGTAACTGGTAGTAAGTGAATGCTTTCCATGTCTTTACAACAGCCAGACTGTTAGGCAAAGAGCCATCATCGTATGCTTTTGCCAGCTCTTCCAGGTCGCGCAGAATCTCTACATAAAACTTACGGTAGAATCCGTCTCCCCTTTCGTTCCACGGTGTCTGGAAAGCGACGTTAGTAATGTAACGTGAATAACTCCACATACGGTTATTATTCAATTCACTGATCGCATTCATTGTTTTGTAAACCGTACCGGGGAAAATACTCTGTAGATTTACCTCATACAATTTGTTCGGGTCCGAGTTGGTGGTTTCGAAACCGTCCGTACACCCCACGGCAGTCGATGCCAGCAGGAGTAACGGTAATATTTTGTTTTTCAATTTCATGCTTTACGAATTTAAAAAGAAACTTTAATATCAAATCCATAGGTTGCGGAAGGCAGGTTGAAACCACGTTCGAAACCTTGTGCATTTCCTGTTGTACTCGTTGCCTGCGGATCCAGCCCGTGCGGTGTATTGGCAAACAGGGTAGCAATATTTCGTCCGACAGCCGCCACACGGAATGTCTGGAACGGAGTCTTTCTCAGCCATTTTTTCGGTAAATCGTAGCTGACAGTGATTTCACGCAACTTCACATAAGAAGCATCGTAGATGAAACGGGAAATATCACGAGAGGTATAGTGCATCCAATAGCGTTCGGGGGTACAATAACCCAATACTTGTTGTCCAGCCAGCCCTTCTACGTCTTCGTCATAACGGCAATTAGGAAGAACTACCCCTTTAGGACGTCCCCAGTCAGGATAAATCTGTCCGTTTGCAGTCGGTGTGTTGGCGTTCTGAGGACGCATGAAGCCATATCGCTCTTCGTCCGACTCACCCAAAATCTTTCTGGAGAAGAAATCCGCGTCACGACCTTCCAATGATTTGACGGATTGTCCGTCTACAGAACTCTGGATGGATGTCTGAGAGAAGAACTTACCACCCTTCTGGAAGTCGAACATGACAGAGAAGGAGAAATTACCCAAACGGAACACGTTGTTCCAGCCACCTCGCCAGTCAGCTTGTACACAGCCTAAATATTCATAGTCCTGTCCTTCTTTCGGCGACCCGTCGAGCTGACAAAGAATGTATCCTTCGGCATCGCGCTTAAATGTCTTCGCATAGATAGCACCGTAGGGCTTGCCTACTTCCGCATAAGACTTCACGTTGTACACACCGCTACCAATCTGTATCTTGTCGATACCTTCAGGCAATGATTCTACCATGGAATTGTTCTTTGACCAGTTGAAAATAGTTTTCCACTCGAAGTTCTTCACCTTCACCGGTACACCGCTCACGGAGATTTCCCAACCCTTATTGGATATTTTACCGGAGTTGATGATTACACGCTGATAATTGGATAAATAAGAAAGTTCCGACTCGACAATCTGATCACGAGTGTATTTGTCATAGTAAGTAACATCTGCTGTCAGGCGTCCGTCCAGCAAACGGACTTCCGCACCGATTTCTTTTGAGATGGTTGTTTCCGGTTTCAAGTTCGGATTCTTACGTACGGCGTCGCCCTGGAACCATGCCATGTCATTACGGAACAGACCTCCGTAGCTGTAACTGTTAATCAAACGGTCGAAACCGGCATCGTTACCCACGCGGGCAATAGAACCACGCAACTTGGCGAATGAGAATGTCTTGCTCTTCAGTTTGGGGAAGATTTCCGTCAACACGGCACTGGCACTACCGGAGGCATAGAAGTAAGAATTGTTAGCTTTCGGCAAAGAACTTGACCAGTCATTACGGAAAGTTCCGTCTAAAAACAAACCATGATATCCCAAAGACAACATACCGAATACGGACTGCTTCTCTTTCGCGTTCACACTTTCCGTCCCACTCAATATTGAGGCATTGTTGGACAATGACTTCACATCCGGAGCTGCCAATTGAGAAACCTGATTCCAGAGTTTATACCAGTCATTCTTTTGCATGGAAGTACCCAAGTTAGCACTGAGGCTGACCTTCTTGATATTGCGGTTATAAGAAATAACTCCTTCATAGTTGTAGTTGTTGGAGGCCTCACGGAAAGTTTCGTACTGTCCATCGATATCCCACATGGTATAATAATTATCGAACTTCCAACCGTTCTTGTTTGCCTTTTCCACACTGGCACGCAAACGGATATTCATTCCCTGAATCGGTTTGATATTAAGAGTCAGGTTACCACGGAAGTTATTACGGCCGTCACCATTGCTGATTTCGTTCAGCAGCCAGTAAGGATTGTAGAATCCGTTACCACGCGTGAAGGCTTCACCTGTCTCGCGCTTCCACGGCAGTAATTCCTCCATAACAACGTCACGCGGCATATTCATGATGGCACGCATCGGGTTACGGTTACTGTCACCTTTATAATCACGGTTATCGGCTGTTTCCAGCTGATAGTTAACGGAGATTTCACTGGACAGCCATTTAGCCAGATCCATATTCACACGCAGGTCAAATGTGTGACGCTTCATGTTATCGAAGTTCTTCAGCATTCCGTCGTAGTCGATACCCGTATAGTTGAAACGGATACCTGCTCCATTAAACACTTTATTGACCGAAACACTATGAGTCATGGCTACACCCATTTCGTACATATCCGTGATACCATCCTTATTAGGTACATAAGAACGTATCTGATTATTACGTCCCACCAGGTCAAAGCCTAACATCGGCAACCCCCATGAGCGTTGATTCGGATTTGCCCAGTTAAATACAAAAATACCATAAGGCAGGCTGGGGTCATAAGCATAACCGTTCTTTGAGTTGGAACCATAATAGTTGAATCCGTCACCCACACCGACAGCCGGAAGGCTGGCCGAACCATAAACATTCTGATAGGCAGGAAATTCACGCAAGAAAGTAAACTGCATATTGTAGCCATAAGAAACACCGAGTCCGGATTTCTTTGTAGCCTTACGGGTAGTGATCAGAATAACGCCATTGGCAGCATCAGATCCATACAAGGCAGCCGCATTGGCACCTTTCAAAACTTCGATTGATTCAATATCGTCCGGGCTGATAGCTGAAGCAGGATTACCGTAGTCCAGGTCTCCATCTTCTCCCATCGGGTTCATGATGGGCACACCGTCAATTACGTACAACGGCTGGTTATTTCCGGTCAAGGAGTTGTTACCACGAATTTCTACACGGGTAGAAGACAACGGACCGCCATTCGAGATAAAATTAACGCCCGAAACTTTACCGCTCAGGCTATTCAATAAGTTCGGGTCACGTGTATCCAGCAAAGATTCCGTGTCAATGGACTGACGGGCATATCCCAACGATTTGGATTCACGGCTGATACCCAATGCCGTAACCACGACATCGTTCAGTTCTTTGACATCCTCACTTAGAACGATGCGCAGCAGATCATTGTTTTTCAAGGTAGCCAGTCTGATAGTCTTTACAGCATAACCTATGAATCTTACATTCAGAATAGCATCTTTCGGCACATTGTTCAAGGTAAATTGTCCCTCCATATTTGTCGCAGTAGCTAAGTTTTGGTTTCCAACCACCGTAATATTAGCACCTGGAAGCGGATCACCAAACTCGTCAACAACGACTCCAGTGACCTTTCGGTTTTGCGCCGAAAGTGAAAGTGCGAAGAACGTGAGCAATACCATCAGGCACGTCCCTATCCTCCAGCTTCTTTTCAGATAAAGTTTCTCCATATTAGCTTAAGTTTATAATTAATAAATTTGTTCTTTTCATTTTTCTACAGTGATGGTGAAGTAGTTCAAATCAGGTTTACCCGCCACAATGTTCAGCACGGTACGGCGCCAGCCGTTCACATCGCTCTTCATGGTGAAAGCGTCGACAGTAACCCATTCGCCTCCGGTAGCAGGAAGTTCTACGACAGGACCTTGTCTTCTTTTCGTGCCTTCGCCAAAGTCAAAACGGATTTTAGCATCTTCTTTGGCAGCATAACATACCTTGACTGTAATATCTCCGGCAGCATAAGGCAGTTCTTTCCATTCCATCCACTCACCCGCCTCTGTGCTGGTGACGTACCATTCGGTGTTCTTATCCGGAGCCACACCGGCTATTTTGGCAACATCCAGACTTCCGGTACGGTATTGATTACCGCTATTCTTAGCAGATACATCGAAGAAGTAATCGCAGGCCTCCATTTCTACACGGAATGATTCGGCCCATGCCCGGCTGCTACTGTATTTACGGAGAATGTTCAGACGCTGATTGGGGAAGTCATAGTAAATGTTGTCGGTACTTCTCCAATAAGCAGCATTCTCGGCCATATCGGTAAAACCTTCCAGGAAGACCAGATCAGCACTCTTCGCAACCATATCGTCCAAAGCATCCGTCAAACGTTTGCCGTGATCTGCATCAAAAAACATACGGGTACCCGATTTATCATTGGTATAGAAAGCCGGAACAGCCACACCTACAGTTTTTCCATTGAAGGTACGTACCGTCCAGGAACTACGGGTGGGAGCCTGCTCAGCAGCAATAAACCAATCGTTCAGTGATTCTACGACTGATTCGTCCACCTCTTTATCACGGTCCTGAAAGGCTCTGTCGGCACAAATAAAGAGATCTTCGCCATAAGCCGACTTGAAGTCAGCATGAATCTTGTTCAGAATAGTCTTTAATTTGCCCTTACAGTCTATTTTCTTATTGCCCAATGCAGCATAGTCTACATTAAGGAAACCATTGATGCTCCACAAAAATAGGACAGGTTTGCCGTCTATGCGAAGAAGATACTTGTTATTGGCTTTATTCTCGCCATAAAAGTTATCGAAGGCCAGTTTTATATTGTAGTCCCATATATACTTATATATATCGTCCAAATTGTCCAGCGGATACATCACCTCTTCATCGGTCAGTCCCTTGTTTTGCTGAGTTTCGGCATTAATGAATGTAGCATAAGTCTGGTACAAATCAAAATTGCGGGCAGCCGCCCAAGAAGCCGGACAGTCATCGAAGATGGCAATCTTCAGATTTTCTTCATTCCGGCGCTGTAAAGCAGCAATGAAATCTTTGATACGGGTAGGATCACCATGATCTCTGTCATAAGCAGGATCAGTGTCGGCCTTCGGCAAGCGTCCGCGGCAATTGGGAGCTACATAATCCAAACCACTATACACCATCTCTTCCACCAGATTATCCCACCACTCTGTTTCCGTAGCTCCAAAAGACTTCACTTCGAAAAGCGGCTTATTATAAAAGGTTGTAGAACTTGTCCCGCCACTGGCAGCATCTTCTCCATTGCGGAGATTCTTCTGGAAGCTGAACAATGCACCCATCAGGAAATTATGTTCGGGAATGTTACTCTCTACCGCAGGAGCAGGAAGTATGAACGTCCCTTCTGTCGGTATAACCGGGTCCGGATTAGTCTCAGGAACAATAGTATTGTCCTCATCAGAACAGCTAACAATCATGGAAGCTAATACAAGCCCCATCGTGATTTTCAAATAATTTTTCACGGTCTCTTTTTTATATTATACATTTGCTATTTGTTACACCTCGAAAACACCCTTTTTATCTATTATTTAAGAAAGCGTCGACTGAACAAACTTAATATTTAAGGTTATTTTTGAGTTCTGATGCAAAGTAACAAGAGCCTGCTTAAGATTTTTTATAAAATACGATTAAACTCTGATTAATTTCTAATTAATTTTAAAACTAATACTATCTTCTTATAATTTTTCGCAATCTTAGGTATTAATTTCGGGAAAAGGGGGAAGTTTTATATCCTATAATATGCTGTCCATACCCTATTTATTTATCCAAATGAACATTCATTTCCTGCAAAAAGAAGAATATTTCAAGTAGAAAGGCTAAAAAGGGGAATAAGGCAAATACTATACAAACATAACACAAATCAGGAGATATCCAATTAGTAACTTATCCGATTATATAAGATGTGGATTTTTAGTATTACAATGGCGTTATTCCTGGTAGATTTTCAAAGCGCTCCCGTGATTATTTGCATAAATTCCACATTTAAGGGATATTTAATAATCAATTAAGCGAAAATTAAGCTCTCACTTAACTACCTGTCTCTATATTTGCCATATCATTTTTCGTGATCAACCCGTGAATAACAAACTTTGTCAAATCATAAACTTAAATACAATGAACTTTAAAACTACAAAATCATATCATGAAACAAATTAGCAAAGTATTTTTAGCTTGCGCCTGTAGCCTGTCCGGTCTGACAACGCAAGCCCAAGATCAAACCGTATGGAGCAATGATTTCTCCAATGCCTCCCAACCACTGAATACTGTGGGACGTGGTGTCTGTCGGGTGAACGACGGAGTATTTCATTCGCGCAGCGCTTATGCCCTTTTCGGCAATCCTGAGTGGAAAGATTATACCCTGTCCTTCAAGGCACGTGCCCCGAAAGACGCCGAACAGGTACAGATATGGGCAGGCTTCCGTACACATAACCGCTTTGACCGTTATGTGGTAGGTATCAAAGGCGGGTTGCAAGACGATCTCTACCTGATGCGTACCGGATATATGGGTACAGACGAATTCATGGGAGTCCGTCCGCTGGGCTTTCACCCCGTGCCGGGAGAGTGGTACAAAGTGAAAGTGGAAGTATGCGGTAACCGTATCCGGGTTTTTGTAAACGACGAAAAGCTTCCTCACATTGATTTGGAGGACAAAAACAGCAACCTGGCTCCTACCGGTGAAGTAGCACTGGGAGGCGGATGGATAGATACAGAATTTGATGACCTCACTGTCACCCCATTGGCAGAAGACGCTCTCAAAGGTGTCAGAGTTGAGGAGTATCGCATGGCACTCACCACACAGGAAAAGGAGAAGAAACGCAGCGAAGAACGGGCGCAATACACCTCCGTCAAACTGGATAAACTAACTGCCGACCGCACCGAGCTATCACTGGACGGAAACTGGCTGTTCATGCCCGACTACCAACTAAACGATAAGACAAAGGCCATCTCCATCCAGACAAACGACAACGACTGGCATATAATGCCCGTTCCCGCTTTCTGGAACCCTATCCGCATCTGGCTGCACGGAGAAACCATGCCATCACCCACCGGGCCACAACATAAGGGGGTATCGGACACCTACTACCAACAAGAAACCGACCGATGCGAAAACTATACGTTCAACTACCGGAAAACCGGTGCTGCCTGGTATCGCCAATGGCTGGAACTGCCAGCCGACGTGAAGGGAAAACAGCTGACTCTTTCATTCGACGCCGTATCCAAAATGGCGGAAGTGTATATTAATGGCGAAGCGGCTGGTTCCAACATCGGTATGTTCGGTGATTTCCAAGTAGATGCCACCCGATTCCTGCGTCCGGGACGCAACCTGATCGCAGTAAAAGTGACACGTGACATCAACGGAAAAGCCGCACAAACCAGTGACGCCATGGAAAACTACTATTCATCAGTACGCAAGGAAGTAGAGGATAACCAGAACGACCAGCAGGCCAACAAAGCCGTATTGACAGACATCCCTCATGGATTCTATGGTGATAACCCTGCCGGTATATGGCAACCGGTGAAACTCATTGTCAGCAACCCGCTTAAAGTAGAAGATATCTTTATCAAGCCGGCTCTGGACGGTGCATCAATAGATGTCACCATCAAAAATCATGCGCCCAAAAAGAAAAACTTCGATATCCGTATAGATATTATAGACAAACAAACGGGGGAAACGTTGTACGGTGCACCTGTACGTAGCAAACTCTCATTAGCGACAAGCGCACAAGAAACATTTACCTGTGATATCAAAGGGCTGAAACCCAAACTTTGGGAACCTGCCACTCCTAATCTTTATGATTTTCGCGTGAGCCTGACGGAAGGAAAAAACAAAGTGACGGACTGCATCACCGTAACTTCGGGATTCCGCACGTTTGAAAGCAAAGATGGATTCCTTTATCTGAACGGCCGCAAATATTGGCTGCGTGGAGGTAACCATATTCCTTTCGCTCTCTGTCCCAATGATTCGCTCCTTGCAGACAAGTTCATGAAATTGATGAAAGAAGGTAATGTACAGTCTACCCGAACACATACCACCCCCTGGAACGAACTTTGGGTGTCGGCAGCAGACCGCAACGGTATCGCTATCAGCTTTGAGGGTACTTGGTCGTGGCTCATGATACACTCCACCCCGATACCGGACAAAGGTGTGCTGGATCTTTGGAGCAGTGAATGGCTGCGTGTGATGAAAAAGTACAGAAATCATCCTTCCGTATTCTTCTGGACTGTGAACAATGAAATGAAATTCTACGATCTGGATGCCGACACGGAACGTGCCAAGCAAAAATTCCGCATCGTATCCGATGTGGTGAAAGATATGAGAAAGACCGACCCTACGCGCCCAGTATGCTTCGACTCCAACTACCTACACAACAAAGCCAGCAAACGCTTTGGTGATAACTTTCTGAAAACAGTTGATGACGGAGATATTGATGACAACCATGCCTACTATAATTGGTATGACTATTCGGTATTCCGCTTCTTCAACGGAGAATTCCAGAAACAATTCAAGAGTCCCGGACGCCCGTTGATCAGCCAGGAAATGAGTACAGGTTATCCGAATGCTGAAACCGGTCATCCGACCCGCTCTTATCAGCTGATCCATCAGAATCCCTATTCATTAATTGGATATGAAGCATATGACTGGGGAGATCCCGCCAGTTTCCTTAATACACAATCGTTCATCACGGGAGAGTTGGCCGAAACCCTCCGTCGCACCAACGAACAGGCTTCGGGCATCATGCACTTTGCCTATATGACTTGGTTCCGCCAATGCTATGATCACCGGAATATACAACCGTATCCCACTTACTACGCTATGCAACGTGCTATGCAGCCCGTACTTGTCAGTGCGGAACTGTGGGGACGCAATCTTTATGCAGGTGAGAAGTTACATACACGTATCTATGTAGTAAATGATAATGAAGAAGGACGTGACTTAAAGCCTACGTCACTGGCATGGAGCATTGTAGACGAAACCAATAAGGTACTGGCTTCCGGCACGGAACAATTTCCGGCAGTGGAATATTATGGTCGTAAATACATCGAACCGAACATCCATATGCCTTCCAATTTACCGGCAGACAAGGTTAATGTAAAACTGAAACTCACTCTCACCGAAAGCGGAGTCACTTTATCCCAGAATGAATACGGATTATTAGTGGCACGCAAGGAATGGAATATCGGTCAAGTAACTGCCAGCAAGAAGATTCTTTTACTGGATAAAGATCATATGAAAGTTACCCTTGACTTCCTGGACATCGCCTGCCAGACAGTACCGTCTATCAAGGAACTACTGAATGCCAAGCAAAAAGCTAATCTCTGCATTATATCGGGCTTGAAAGAATGTACCGATGAAGAAGCAAGATTACTGCGTGAATATCAGTCAAAAGGCGGTCGGATTCTCTTCCTGAACAGCAAAGAGGCAGCACAAAAAGTCTATCCCGAATATATCACCGGATGGATTATTCCCACTGAGGGAGACATCGTGGTGATGGAACGGAATGATGCCCCTGTATTCGATGGAATCGGTGCACTGGAATTACGCTATTTCAATAACAACAAGCGTGAAATTCCACTAGCTTGCACCGCTACATTGAAAGCTATCCGCCACGAGAATGTGAAGGAACTCGCCGCCCAAATGAAGATCCATGCTTATATCGACGGTGGTAAGCCGGAGGAACGTATCGCACGTATCGAATCTATGCGCGGACTGACACTGCTACAGATAGCCGACAATAAAGGAAAGTCTCTCGTTTCAACTCTATGTACAGAAAAGGCAACCACTGATCCGATAGCAGGTAAACTGCTGGTAAACATGGTGAATGAATTATTGAAATAGGTATGTAATTAATATCATTGAGTGGAGTTTTTCCATTCTTCCTGCCCGTCTTCCCATTAGAGGAGACGGGCAGTTTTGTTTTTGATTATAATCGAAGTAATTAGCAAAGATGTTCTTACAATTGCAATCCCTGAGTTAATTCACAAAAGATAAGAAATAATAAAAACTTCCCAATTCAGTAGAATTCTTAGTGTCTTCATTGAGGACTGACTAAAAAGTCGGTAGTATCTCGAATCTCCTTTTTAGTCAATCTCAATGAAGATAGTTTCGACTTTTAATCAAACCCAAGAACGAGCCTTATCCAAACTATTCACATCTTTATTCTATTGAACATAGATTCAAACCAAAAGGCAACTGATTCATTGCGAATCAATTGCCTTTTGGTTTCAGTCGTTAATAGTTGTCTCTGGACAGACTACATTACCTCCTTATACACTTAGTTTTCTCTTTATAAAGAAGATACGTTTTTAATAATATACGTTTTACCCTTCACAGTAGCAAAAGAGATTTGATCATCAGCAAGTACCTTTACCTTCGCTCCGGAAACTTTCAGATCCTTTGCATTCGGATATTTAATCACACATTCCGCACCGGAATTAGAAAGAATCTCTACAGCTGTTATCTTCCCGTCAGTCCATGCCGCATCTACTTCAAAGTTTCCTCTCGCTTTCATTCCTTTGAATGAACCATCTTTCCATGCATCGGGCAAAGCGGGAAGCAATTCGATATATCCGCCCTGACTTTGCATCAGCATTTCTGCGATACCAGCCGTACAACCAAAGTTTCCATCAATCTGGAAAGGCGGATGCGCATCAAACAAATTAGTATATACACCGCCTACATGGCTTCCGGGAACAGTCAGTTTCATGGCACTTCTCAACAGTTTATGAGAACGATTGCCGTCATGCAGACGTGCCCAAAAGTTCAGTTTCCATGCTTTGCTCCACCCGGTTCCTTCGTCGCCGCGTGTATTCAGCGTCACTTTCATGGCATCTGCATATTTATCGTCCTGTTCGCTTCTTCCGATTACAATCTGCGAACCCGGATGCAACCAGAAAAGATGATTCGTATGCCGGTGCCCACCATCTCCGGTAACATCCTTCGTTACTTCATCTTTCCATTCCATAAACTGCCCACCCAAACCGATTTTCGGTCCGGAGAGTTTGCTCATAGCTGTTGCTATCTCTATGATTTCAGGGTCTTTGTCCCTTCCCAGTTCTTTGCTGGCTTTGATCATCATGTCGAACATTTCACAAATCATAGCCTGCGAAGTTGAACAGCCCAGTGAGAACTCGCCATGTTCGGGAGAGTGAGACGGGTTTGCTACCAGTGTACCGTCGCGTTCGTCTGTCCAAAGATTGTCTACCCAAAAAAGAGCAGCATCGAGCATTGTATCATAATACTTTTTCAAGAAGTCTTTATCAAGGTTGAACTGATAATACTCCCAAATATCCTGACACATCCATATTGCCCCTGCCGGAAAATGATGAGGCGTGCTTTTCTTGGCTGGTGCCGTATTGCCCCAGATATTATTCTCATGATGCGTCACCCAGCCGCGAACATTGCCACCATCGGGTTTGCAATAATATTGTTGCGCTGTATACTTTCCACGAGGCACCAGACTTCTGACATACTCTACCATAGGCAGATGACACGGACTCAGATTGGTAGACTGTGTCGGCCAATAATTCATCTGTATATTGATATTCGTATGGTAATCGGCATTCCACGGATTGGAAAGTCTTTCACCCCATACTCCTTGCAAGTTGGCGGGCAAAGAACCTTCTCGTGAAGAAGATATCAAAAGATAACGGCCGAACTGGAAATACAGCATTTCAAGATACTGGTTTTCCTGTTCCGAGTTGGTATTCTCGTCCATACCTTTCAGCAAACTGTCCGTAGGAGCAACGGGTGCCTCCGGCAAGTTACCGAGATTCAGTCGCATTCTGTCGTATAACGAATGATAGTCTTTCTGGTGGGTAGCCAACAGAGCCGTGTACTTCTTATCAGCTACTTTATGCAGCGTAGCCTGCACTTTTTCCAACGGATCTTCTTGAGAGAAATAATTGTAGGAGTCGTCCATGCACTGTACATAGTTTGTGGCGGCAGACATCAGAACGATTATTTCATCGGCATCCTCTACTTTCAGCTTCGTTCCGTCCACTACCGAAATCTTTCCTCCTTTATTCTTCACGACCAGTTGCTGCGCATATTTCAGTCCATTCTTCCAGGCATCCCCTACTCGCTTGTCTCCGCTGACCGGAGTCGGATATCCCGTCATGGTAATAGTATGACTGTCTGCCGTAATGGTTTTATCGGTATGCAGCGATTCAAGAGAAATGATGCGTGAAAGTTTTCCCTTCTTCGAATCTGAGGTGAGACGCATCACCATTACATTATCCAGATAACTCATAAAGTATTCGCGCTTAAAGGTGATTCCATTCTCCTTATACATCACCGTATGAATCGCATTATCTATATCGAGCGTACGGGTATAGTCGGAATAAGGCAGTTCGGTAGAGGCATCTATCGAGAGTTCCGCCAATTGCGGTTTCTGTTTGTTATCGATTAATTCTGTGATTTCGAGTTTGAAGAAGGTGTACTTGTCCGCCTTCAAAGGAAAAGACAGGGTCTTATTGCGGCTCCCCTTTCCGTCCTTATCATCCCCCCAAAAAGTGCCGGACTGCTGATCCAGCAAGTCGTATGATTTTCCGTCTGTCGAACCGTAGAGTTTCCATGATTTCGGATCTCTGCCCGGCATATCATTGGCCGAGGTCAGACTATAGGAAACAGCCTTGGGAGCATGGGTATATGCCCACTTGATAACGCATGGCAGGCTTCCCGCACCAAAGAACCGATCGTTATCGGCAAACCATTTGCTGGTAGTGCTCTGATCGAAAAGGCTGCCTATCGACTGACTTTGATTCTTTGTATTGTCATAATTGGTCTGCACTGCTTCTTTTATCAAGACAGGGATACCCGGATTGACAGTTTCTACAATGATATTGCTCAATGTCTGGAAAGAACCGAAATGCTCCTTTGTTCCTGCCAGATTATCAATCAGATTCCGCAATTCTGTGCCGTCACCGTCTCCATCGTAGTTATGGGTAATCAGCTTTCCATTCTCATCTATATATGCAGAACGGTTTGCCGTAAAGTCGTTCATCTTCTGTTGCAACATCACCCGTGCTTTGTGAAGATAATCCTTGTTCACTTCCGGAGTTCTCAGATGTCCTCCATTGTAAGACGGATCTTCACCGGGCCCTCCCGACCACAAGGTATGTTCGTTTGTCTGGATGACATCTACGTAGACGTCACCAAAAATCATGGCTCCCATATAACCATTACCGATGGGCAGGGCTTCACTTTCCCAGTTTTTGGCAGGCTTATTATAAGTTGCCTTCAAGGTCGGCTGATAAGGCTGTTCGGAGCAAGCCGTCATCGTAGTTCCTGCCACAAAGCTAAGTAGAAATAATACATCTGCAAAACGCAAATACTTGTTTCTCATAATACTAAATTTTAAGAAGTAAGCCTTAAGATTGCCCCATACTGTGTCATGCTTGTGCCACCCTATTGGCACAACTGTGCCAAAGGCTTGGCATAACAGTGCCAGTGCGGTGGCACAACTGTGCCAATAGGGTGGCACAGGCTGTGTAATCAGAAGGCATTACCTCAGTGAATATAATCTTAATCTTCTTTCCGGTTCAAATTTAAATAAAGTCTATAAATCAATGACTGTTTGCAGACGAATATCTTTGGAAGAAGCGCCAACCATTATGTCAAATGCCCCTCTGGGTACTACAAACTGTCCTTTTTCTACATCCCAATAGCGAAGTTGCTCTTTATTCAACTTAATCTCTACCCGACGACTTTCTCCTGATTTCAAAGGAACACGACGGAATCCTTTCAATTCTTTCAAAGGAACAATTCCTCCGGCATCCGGTATCCGCACATAAACCTGAGCAACCTCATCGCCATTTCTCTTACCGGTATTTTTTAAGAGGAAAGAAACGGTGACTTCACCAGCACCGTCCTTTACTTGCAGATCACTGTATTTAAAAGAAGAGTAACTTAGTCCGTAGCCGAACGGATAAAGGACATCTCCTTTGAAATATTTATAAGTACGCCCTTTGGTTATATCATAATCATCAAACGGAGGCAGTTCATCCAAAGACTTGTAGTAGGTGAGCGGCAGACGTCCGGCAGGATTATAATCACCGAACAATACCTCGGCAACAGCGGTTCCTCCCTGTTCACCCGGATACCAGGCATTCACAATGGCAGGAACATGCTCGTCCATCCAGTTAACAGCCAATGAACTGCCTGCTACCAAAACAACAATTATGTTGGGATTCACTTTATAGATTTCCTGCAGAAACTCTCTCTGATCTGCCGGAAGCTGAATATCATACCGGTCCTGTCCTTCACGCTCTATCGATTTATTGATACCCATCACAGCAACTACCGTTTCACATTCGCGAACCGCTTTCCCGGCTTCTCCGTACAAATCGAGACGAGTTGCCTTGCCTATCTGCGGAACTTTCCATTGCAACTTTGCAATGGCATAATCCCGGTTATCATAATATTCCGCTTTCAACTGGTATTCTTTTCCCGCTTCGAGATAAATGGAAGCGGAATCCGTAGATACGGCATGTGCCTGCCACGCATCAATCAGCATCTGATTATCAATGCTCAGGCGGCAACCGTCATCGGATGTAAAGCTGAAAGTATAGCGACCGGAAACGGTCGGTTTCAACTTTCCCGTCCAACGGACAGACAACGGAGATTTGGGCAGGAACGGATCGGGAGCCTGATTGGCAGGTTCAAAGTTGATCCAACTCTCCTTACGCACTCTCGGTGTACCTTCGAGGCGGGTATTGTCAAAATACTCAGCTTGCAGTCCTTCCGGGAAGTTCTCTCCCTGAATAAGTTCCAGCCCATCGGCAGCCGATTTCCAGGGAGCATAGACGACTTTCACCCGATCGCCCACCCTGTTTCTGATACCTTGTAGTATGGAAACCGGTTCTACTACCGGAGCGCCGCTGTAATCGCCAAATTCACATTTGCCGGCATTGATGCCGACTACTGCGATCGATTTCAGTTTGTCAGCATTCAGCGGAAGCCTGTTTTTCTGATTCTTCAGTAAAACGATACATTGGCGGGCAGCGTCCAGAGCTATCTGCTGATGTTCTTTCGAACCGATCACTGACGGAGAGATTTTAGTATACGGATTTCGTTCCCCGCTATCAAAAAGTCCCAGTTTTATGCGGGCCGTCAGCACATGACAGGCGGCGGAGTCAATATCGGTATCCGATACCATATATTGTTTGTAAGCATTCAATAAGGGGCCATCATACACATCGTCACCGCATTCAAGGTCGAGTCCCGCCTTGATAGATAAAGTGGCAGCCGCCTCCTTCGTCTTTACATATTTATGGGCATTGACCAGCAAGGCAGGTCCGCCACAATCGGAAACGACATATCCCTGAAATCCCCAGTCCTGACGCAACACCTTTTGCAGCAGCCACGAATTCAGCGTACAGGGCACATCATTCAGCGCATTATAGGCGGACATGATGGAAGCGGCTTTTCCTTCCTTCACACACATTTCGAAAGCAGGAAAGTAATATTCACGCAATTGTTTCTCCGATATCTGTGGATTGCAGACAAAGCGATTATGCTCTTCGTTGTTGGCGGCAAAATGCTTGGGAGTAGAAACGATTTTCAGGTAATGCGGGTCATCTCCTTGTAGTCCGTTCACAAAGGCTGTTCCCATTATTCCACTCAGGAAAGGGTCTTCTCCATACGTTTCCGGTGTCCGTCCCCAACGCGGGTCACGTGCCATGTTCACGGTAGGCGACCAGAAAGTCAGCACATCGCTGAATTGTTCTTTCTGTTCTCTTCCCTGATCCAGCTCATTCCAACGGGCACGCGCCTCATCCGAGATTACTGTAGCGACCCTTTTCTGCAACTCCGGATTCCAGGTAGCTGCCAGTCCGATAGCTTGTGGAAATACGGTGAAACGTCCGGGACGTACTACTCCATGCAATGCTTCATTGCCATGATAGTACTTATCGATACCCAAACGGGGAATGCCGGGAGAAGTGGCACGAAGCAAACTGATCTTCTCTTCCACCGTCAAACGAGAAATCAAATCCATTACCCGTTCATGCACAGGCGCATTTTCATTCTTATATAGTTCCTGCGCATGAACGAACGAACAAGACAAGGCTGACAACACACCTGTCAACAAAATCTTTTTATACCTTTTCATCATGATCATTTTTCTACCTTATTATCTGTTTTTATTAATCTACCGGACCATCCATCAACAAGTCATGTTTCTTCTCCTTTACCCCGTGAGACTTGAAACCGCCTCCGTCTGTCGCAATGCCCATTACATGGAACATCGAGTTCCAAAAGGCAGTTGTTTCTTTCGTCTGCAAACGATAATCTATGACTGACAGAACCAAATCTGTCTTATCCTGCAACGGATATGTGATTAAAGCTGCTCCTTCCGGCTTTTGTAATGCTTCATACAAGACGACCTGAGCGCATTTCCAGTGTTCGGGAGAAGTATTAAATAAATTCCAGTCCGTGCGGGAAGCTTTTAATATGACATTGCCTTTTTCCACCAATGCTCCCGCCAGCCCTTGCTTCAAGATGTAACGGTCTCCTTCCATTTCACCGAAATATAGATCGGGAAGTTCAAAATAGTTTCCCCAGTAAGTACTTCTGTTCATCTCCAAAGCAGTGGCTTTACGTTCCGTCAGCCTGACTTCATCGGGCAACCATCGGCAGAAGTCCGTACTCAACTTCTCTCCGCTGCCCAATGCCAGCAACATACCGCCCTTCTTCCTCCATTTTTTCAAAGCGGATTGTAATCCTTGCAAATCTGCCGCTGTCACTTGTTCCGCATCTACTATCCATAGGTTTGCTTTTCCCGGATTCTCTGTTAATGAAATACCGGATTCAGTCAGGAAACGGATTAAATCCGGATTCGCTTTTCCGGCTAAATATGCAACAGCATAGACAGGGGAAGGTAATTCCGGTTTCACAGGATGTTTTACTTCTTTGAATGCAGTCCATTCGCCACCGTTCAATGCCGCTTTCAGTGCATTAAACATCGGAAGCGGTTTATATAAAGGAAGCGAGTTGTCCAATCCCGGATTAAAAGTGGTTACATAAGGAGGGATACGTTCATATTGATATCCCGGTTTGCCTTCTTCATACGGTTTGCCGGCAAAGATTCCATCCGACAGATTCGGAAGGCGGCTAAAATCATGGTATCCCAGATTCATGTGCTCCAGGCCGAACCAGCATACTTCCGAAGGAGAATAGTATGCCAGATAAGGAATGGCCATCTGTTTCACATTCTGAAAGACATCGATTGCCAATGCTTCACTGCGCCCTTCATAAGACAAATAGGCTTTCTCTCCGACAAAAGGATATAGCTGGTGAGGACGCCCGTAATAAGTTGCCCCGGATTCACCTACGATCAAAGGTTTATTCAGTCCTTTGGGCAAATCGTCCAGTTTCAGACCATGAGAAAAGTGTTTGCTCCATACAGGCAGACGTCCGTCCATATCGCGGTCACCGTCCAACGTCAGGAAGTCACGGGTCGGATCAAACTGACGGGCACTTCCTGTCAGTTCCACCAGTTTGTCATCCCAAACGGCGGCGACCTCCTTTGCCGGCTTATTCAATAAAGCAATAGCAAACATTTCATTTCCCGCACTCCATCCTATGACCGAGGGATGGTTACGGTCGCGCATGATCAGACGTTCCAAATGCTTATGTGAACGCTGCCATGTTACGTCTTCTTCAAGATTCAGACGAATGGAACTACCGAACAAAGCCGTTTCATCCAGTACCATCAATCCCATTTCATCTGCCAATTCATAGTAAACACGCGGCCAGGGCTGCGCGTGCGGGCGAACCGCATTTCCACCAAAGTCCTTGATCATCTGATACCACGCATAAGCAAAGCGTCGCGAACAGATATAAGCACTAAATGGATGCTGGATATCTCCGAAACACTGTATTTTCTTTCCGTTCAGCTGAAATTCATCGCCGACAATCTTAAACTGTCTCCATCCGAAACGGGTTGCCTTGCAGTCATAGACCTGCTTCTTTCCGTTTACGGTCAACAGCAGAGTATATAAATCCGGAGTATCCGGAGTCCAGAATTTCAATCGATGATCCGGATGTTGAGTAATAACAACTTTCTTCTTCTCTCCTTTTTGAAGCGTGACAGTAGTAACAGGCAGGGTAAGCGCCGTGCTCCCCAATGTCCATTTTATCTCCGGAGCTGTCAGAATATCCTTTCCTGCCTGGTTCACCCATTCCCGGACTTCGCCATTCAATGTCACGCTCGCCTTTTCCGGTGAAAGATTTATCAATTCTACTTCTACCTTCAACTCATTCTTATCTACCCACGGTTGTACAAATACATCCGTAATCCGTATCTCAGGCACGGCAAACATATATACATCCTGCCAGATACCCAATAAATAATCAGTATTGGAACCGGTAGGATAAGTTGCTCCCATTTTCTGATAGACGGGATGCGACTTGTCGAATAACTTGGTATCTCTTACTCCAACCAACAGTTCATTCTCACCTTCACGATTCACATACGCTGTAATATCCGCCTCAAAAGGAAGATGAGCATCAAAGTTCCGGCAAATCTCTTTTCCATTCACCTGTATCACACAATCTCCCGCAACAGCTTCGAAGTGAAGCAGAATCCGCTTTTGCTCCCAATCCGCAGGAATCCGGAAGTTACGGCGCAGCCACCCCATACGGGTATGTACCCAATGTTCCGGATAACTTGGAAAGTAGACTGATCCCGGCGCATACGGACGTTGTGTTCCTTCACCGACCTTACTGCCTCTTCCCCAGTCATTCACATTGATTGCAGAAGGTATTTTGATCTTTACTTTCTCCCATTGATCCGGTTTGGGAGCAGACAGTTCCGGAGCTATTCCCGAACCGCTTTTCCATGAAGAAGGGACTGCAACACATTGTAAATCCCAAAATCCGTTCAGGCAGACTTCATCCCAATACGGCTTTTCCTGTGGAATAACCAAGCCTTCCGCCGGAGAGAAATCACGGTCGAACACCACTGCCCGGTTTTGTGCCGTCATCGTCTCAGAAAGTAATCCGCCAACAATGAACAAACCACATCTAAAACTCTGCAAAACGATTCTCCGTATACTGCTTCTATCTTTCTTCATGCTCAACCTTCCTTTCAATCAATCAATTACCATTCTCATTAAATGCCTTTATAGAGAAATAATATTCCGAATCCCTGTTGAAGTAACGGGCCTCATACTGATTATCGTATACCGTCACAGAATGCGTTAACTTGTCTTTCTGCGTTCCCCATTGCAGGATATATCCGGTAGCCCCTGCCTGAGCATCCCATGTAAAACGGTAAATTCTCCGGTCACCGTCATCCCGTATCGCCCGAAAACCGGTCACTGCGGACGGTGCAGTCCCTTCCCCCTTACCGAATATGCGGAAACCGGACAAAGAAAAACATCCTTCCAGCTCTTTCGAATTACTGATTCGCAGATATCTGAGTTTTGCAGGCTTATCTAACGTGAAAAGACGATGAGGCTCATCTTTCTTATTCTCTCTTTCATCAACGAGATTCATCCATTCCTTTCCATCTGCCGAACCTTCTATCAAGAACTGATAAACAACAGGAGGATGAGGTGCAAATACTTTAAAATGATGATCGGCAAAGTTCACGTGTATCGCATTGACCGTCACCGGAGTTTCCATGTCAATCTGAAGCCATTCTCCCTTCTTTCCGGTTTGAGCGGCCCACCAGGTTTCGATTTGTTCATCATTGGCTTTGTCCGGTTCATAGCCGGGAAGAGAAGAGGAAGCGGAAACAGGTTTCCGGAAAGAAAGCAGATTCCATCCCATACTCAGATCGGTCTTATTGAAGTCCACCTTTTTGTCGGGTATATAGAAAGGATAATCCGACCAGGCTGTATGGGCATACATTCCGTTGCGGGCAGAGATTGCTACCGGAAAAAGTCCCAGTCTCCGTTCAAAAGAATGACGAACGGAGATTGTCATAGATGCTACGTGCCAGTAGTTTCCATACTTATCCTGAAAGGTATGGCCATGCCCTGCCCCACCGATAAATCCGCCCGGCTTAAAGGAGAATGGATTATCTTCCATATATTCAAAAGGTCCCAACGGGTTATCTCCTACATAAATCCCGTCACCATAGATGCGATACTGAGTACCCGGAGCTGCATACTGCAAATAATAACGTCCTTCATATTTCAGCATACAAGGTCCTTCATTCCATCCCTGACGCGGCTCTTCATTATTCTTTCCGGGCACTTCCCATCCATATTTATCTCCGTGGTGTTCGATCAACGCTCTGGCTTCTCCAATGGCACGGAAACCGTCTTTCGGATCTACTTCCACTCCCATGATAGGATCTTTATCCGAGCATCCCCAATACATATACACTTTTCCATCATCGTCTCTATAGAAAGCCGGATCATGAAGCCGGTAAGTCAGCTTCGTATCTACCGGTTCCCACGCATCCTTTTCAGGATGGGCATTCTTGAATATCTGAGTTTTACCGCTGGAAGCGGTAAAGTACAGCGTATCTCCGACAGGAAGAATGGTAGGAGCATAATCCTCCAGAGTCGGTATGGTAGTGCAGGGAATGTATTCCCAATCCGCTAAATCTTCAGAACGCCAGTAACCTCCGGACTTGGAAGCAAACAGATAGTAATATCCTTTAAAGTATTCCAAGACCGGATCGGCGGCTTCGCGACGCGATTCGTCTTTCGGCTGGAAACGATAGTTCAGGTTGATCGGATTCGTTACAATCCGATGCCGGGGTATTCGTTTCTCTGATGAGCAGGAAGCGATACATCCTGCCAATACGCTTGCCATTAATAGGGAAGTAGCTCTTTTCATGGTGTTTTTCTGTTTATTAGTTCGTCGGTTCGTGTTATTTATCCCAGCTGTCCGTACGGAAAGGAGATGCCGGCAAGCCTTTCTCATTATACAGGTTACAACGGGGGCTATTGGAAAATCCGTAACGTACGGCCACAGGTACAGCCACTTCACTGCTAGACACAATCACCTTATTTCCTTCAATCACCGCATCCGCCCATACAAACTTACGGTCCGCTCCCGCAATGCCGAAGCCTGTCAGCTTCGTCGGTTTCGGATGAGGCGGCTTTCCTGCCGGAATGTACGGAGAAGTTCCCATCACCAGTTTTTTACCCTGATTGGTAAACTCCAGAATGATCTTATTTCCTTTCACAGACATCTTTTTATAAAGAGGTCCCATGCCGACAATTTTCTCTCCGTACGCCAGTTTCCGGGCAGCAAGAGCCAGCCGGTGTCCGACATCGTATTTATCTACCGGATGCAAATCGAAAGGATCTCCTACATCGATTGTCACAGCCATTGCCGTGTTGGGCAGATTCAAGGCCTTCAGCTGTCCTTCCCGTACCCAGCGCCAGCCGTTTCCTTCGACAGACGGCTCGGGATCTACCGGTTCGAAATTGGGAAGCTGCACATATACGAAAGGAAAATCACCGATTCCCCATTTCTCTCTCCAATCCGTAATCATCCGGGAGAACAAGGTAGCATATTCTTTTCCAGAGCCGCCGGAGTTAAATTCTCCCTGATACCAGATGACTCCCTTTATACTCAAAGGGATTAAAGGAGAAATCATTGCGTTAAACAGATTGGACGGACCGTTATTTCCCCCATTCGGTTTACGCGGATTGGGCGGACGGGGAACTCTGGGCTGTGGTTTGGGAGGAGCCGGCTTTCCTGCTGCTTGTGCTGCCTGCACAGCTATCGCCCATTCTTTTTGTGCCTGATTCCATTCTTTTCCTACCGTTTTATCCCATTCCCTTACCGCTTCATCAAATTCTTTCTGCTTCTGTGGATAAGTGGCGAGTATTTCCGGATTATCTTTCACATTCTTCTCATACGCAGCTACATAGTGAGCCAAAGCCGGTTCTTGTTTCAATCCGGAAAGGCTGGTCCAGGCTTCTGCACGCGTACCTCCCCATGCGGACTGGATAACTCCCAACGGGCGTCCGTTTGCAGCACGCATATCACGTGCAAAGTAATAAGCTGTTGCCGAAAAGCCCTGTCCATTGATCTTAGCCAACATCTCCGGTGTACAAAGCACCCATCTGGCAGCCCGTTCGGGGTTAGATGTTCCCTGAGGAACTTCAATATCGGTCAATGGCTCTAACGACGTATTCTTGGGAACAAAGAACAAACGCAGCAAAGGATCTTCCGAAGCGGCTATATCGTCAGCATATTCTTTTCTTACCTTCATCCCCCATTCCATATTCGATTGTCCGGAAGCAACCCATACATCGCCTACCAACACATCCGAGTAGACAAGTTTGTTCTTACCGGCAATCGTCAGAGTCTGCCCTTCTTTCTTTGTTTTTATCGGTTTCAGGTTCACTCTCCATGTTCCGTCAGTGTCAGCAGTCGTTTTCACTTTCTGTCCGGCAAAGACTACCTCTACGGTTTCTCCGGCATCAGCCCATCCAAAGATGGCAATCTTTGTGTCTTGCTGCAACACCATGTGATCACCGAAGATCAGCGGCATCCGTACATCGGCTTTCATCTTTGTCAGCCCAAAGCTTACGGACAACAAGAATATCCATGATATGAAAAGAAGTCGTTTCATTTTATTTATAAGTCTATATCTACATTACTATATTTCCATTTCACTGTGACCCGTTTGGAATCGGGAGTACAGTGAATCATTATTTGTTTATCCTGTATCGTGACAGGAAGGGATTCCCTTCCTTGTTTCGCCTTCGCCTCAGTTACTTTGTTTTCCGTTAAGATAACGAGAGTCAGCGGAATATCAAACTGTTCTTTATTTAAATTACAATTCAGAATAAAAGACACTAAATTAGAATCGATTTTCACGTCCTTGATAGTGGTCGCATCACGCTGTCTGATGTATCGGCCGATAGTACCGAAAGTATCGATCCAAAGATCTTTTTCATGCTTCTTCGCATAAGTCAGATGAGATTCAAAAACATCAGGGCGAAGCGGATCAAATCCGTCTGTCAAACCGTGAATCATAGCTACGCCCCATTTCCTCTGGCTAATCAGTTTATCAACCCATTGATTGATATTCTCTGCCGTGGTATCTCTGGCTCCAATGCCTTGCTGAAAAGTACGGGCTACAACATGACGTTTTTCTACGATCTTTTCGACTTGCTCATTGAAGCTGTTGTAAGGGTAACAAAAAGAAACGGGGAAAATACCCGTTTCCTTTCGGATCATATCGGCACTATTTTCTATCTCATGTTCAAGTTCTTCCGGTTCTTTTACCTGAGTCACCAGATTCTTATGACTGTACCCATGATTACCGATTTCAAAACCTTTAGCCGCCAATGTACGTATCTCCTCCCAGGTAACACCTCCCCATGCACCCGGCTTCTTGGCCTCAGCTTCCTGCAGCGTAACCGAGACCTGCCCGGGAATGACAAAGAATGTTCCCGGTATCTGCAACTTCTCCATGATGGGAGCAGCAATCAGATACTGATTGCGCAATCCATCATCAAATGTATAGCTTACAGCACCGACCTTGGCATCCTTAAAGTCAGCGATTCGTATCTTGACCGGTACGTCATGAACCGGTTCGGTTGCCCTTACGAAGAGACTGGAAACAATCAGTAACAGTCCAAAACTGGTTATAAGCTTCTGATACATATCACTTATCCGGTAAAAGTTATCATTCATTTACTATTAAAGGAATCTTATAAAGACACCATCTTGTATTTGGTCGTAAACGCTACAGGCTGCTTATTCTCTTTTGCCAGCTTGAACGGAATCAGTTTTTCTTCGCCTGCTCCCAGTTCATAATGAATGGCATCTCCCACCTTCTTACCATCCACAAACATTTCCACCTTACCGATATCCATCAACGTACCTGTATTTTTCACACTCACCCACACTGTCTTCTGATTCTTGACAAGGTTCTCTTCTACCTTGGACACGGCAAGATCGAAATTGGCACCAAACTCATGTGTATAATTAAGCATTCCCGTGACACCTTTCTTGTTATCACTATAGCCTACACTATGTTTGATTTCATTTTTAGCTACGTAATCGGGACTCATTCCGCCTACCATGATCTTAAACTCTCCTTTTTCCACGACTCTGTCCATCCGGTCATTGAGCAATGAAATATCATATGGAGTCATTTCAAACGAAACAGTCTTCGATTCTCCCGGCTGCAAATGAATACGGGCAAAGTCTTTCAATTCCATAACACGGGTTTTCACACTGGCATACATATCCGTCACATATAGCTGAGCGACTTCATCACCCGCACGGCTTCCTACGTTCTTCACTGTAGCCTGAACTTCCACATTGCCATTCGCCTTTTCCTGTATCTTCAGATTAGAATATTCGAATGAAGTGTAGCTAAGTCCGAATCCGAAACGGTAAAGCGGATAATATTCCATATCTACATATTCGTAACGGCGTCCTGAAGTCTTGAAGTTATAATACAAAGGAAGTTGTCCTACGTGACGCGGGAATGTCATCGGCAGGCGACCGGCAGGATTGTAATCACCAAACAGTACATCTGCCATAGCCGGACCACCTTCTTGTCCCGGCAACCAGTTTACTAAGATAGCCTTGCACATTTCGGATGCTTTCAGAATATCATAAGGACGGCCTGCCTGAAGAATCAGTATCACCGGCTTTCCTGTTGCACAGACTGCTTCCAGCAATTCCTGCTGTTTGCCCGGAAGGATTAAAGTCGCCCAGTCGTTATTTTCTCCACATGTCTTACGGACATCATTGGTCGCTTCACTGGTAGAGCAGTCACCCAGTACCATAATCACGACATCTGATTGGGAAGCTGCCTTCACAGCTTTCGGAATATTGGTTTCGTCCGGATTGGTAAAGTCACATCCCTGTTCATAAAGAACTTTGGTCTGCTTGTCTACTGCACCTTTGATACCTGTCAATACCGATTTCAGTTGTCCCGGAAGCAATTTCGGAGTGTAATCGCCCGGCTGCAGGTCATCTGCACCGGGACCCAGTACCGCAATCGTACGCAGTGTCTTTGACAAAGGAAGAAGATTCTCTTTGTTTTCCAGCATTACAATTGATTCACGTGCCGCCTGACGTGCCATTTCCTTATGGCTGTCCGAGTTCCATCCCGGGTATATTTTCTTCCAGTCCAGTGGTTTGCAAGGGTTCTTTTCAAAAAGTTCGTTGCGGAACATCGTACCCAGCATCGTACGGCATACATTGTCCAGATCTTCCATATTGATACGACCGTCTTTTGCCGCCTGAATCACTTCTTTATTATTGTAAGTATCACCGCAATTGGTCGCAATGCCGGCAGCCAATGCCTGATTGGCAGCTTCAATCTTATCTTTTGCCGTGTAGTGTTTACGGGCTGTCAGATTTCCGATAGCGCCACAGTCACTGACGATGAACCCGTTGAATCCCCATTCCTGACGCAATATCTGTTGCAGCAGTTCTTTGCTCTTGGCAACCGGAACTCCCATATAGTCGGAATAGGCCATCATCAAAGACTGGCAGTCATAATTACGGATCGCATGACGGAACGGAACCAGATGAATCTCGCGCATCTCACGTTCGGACAGTCCTATATCATGTGAATCACGTCCGCCCAACGGGGCACCATGTCCGCCGAAATGCTTGGGAGTAGTAAACAATCCTCTGGACTGGTATCCTTTGATCCATGCACCTCCTATTTGTGACACCAATACAGGGTCTTCTCCAAAGGTTTCTTCACAGCGCCCCCAACGTGCATCCTGTGCAACGTCCAACACCGGCGACCATGCCTGTTTGGTATTGGCAGCCACTGTCTCGTCTCCGATCACCATAGCCACTTCTTCCGTCAGCTTCCTGTTCCAGGTAGCTCCCATCGCCAAAGCCTGGGGGAAGATAGTAGCACCGCTACCATAAGAGAAACCATGCACCGCTTCTACCTTTGTGATAGGAGGCACGTACAAATGAGGAATACCGGGAATACCCCATCCTTCACGGATCAGTTCCATTTTATCCTCCGGAGTCATCACTGCCAACAAACTTTCCACCCGTTCTTCTACCGGCAGTGACGCGTCCATATACCGACGGTCGGTTACTTTTCCCTGACTGTCCGTCAATACCTTTTCTGCCACAAGAACTGAAATTTCTTTCAGAGAGAAAGGCTTATCCAGCTTTCCTGGCTTAAAATTCAGCTTGACGTGTGCACCGTATTTAGGAGTGAATTTGACTTTCATCTGTTTGTCGCTCCCTTCGATCCGGTAGTTCACGGGAGTTCCCAGATTCATGGGGTCATAAGTGACAAAGATATCCAGTACTTCTTTCAGTTCATTCTTATTGATACCCTGCATCTGAAGGTCCAGTTCACAAACATCTCCGGGCTGCTGAATGGTAAACATCAGCCATTGTTCAGCCTTTAGTGCCTGAGAAGGGATTGTCCACATCGTTTTTACATTCCTGTCAAAGGCTAAAGCAGCATTTTCTGCATTTGCAGAAGCAGATACCGATAATATATCACTCTGTTGCTGTGCCATTGCTACCGAACATGACAATAATCCTACTGCCAATATCCATTTCATTTTGTTTTTCATGCTATATTCGTTTTTCAACTATTATAAGGATTCTATTTATTAATTGCCTGTGTATCGATCTATCTGTTATTTAGTCTGCTTCACCATTTTTATAGTGCCGTCCGGATTGTAGTACAGTTTGTCCACACAGATAGAGCGCAGCCAATCATGACCGGACAATGCACTGTTGTGATAGAAAGAATACCATTGTCCCTTGAACTCGACAATAGAGCCGTGGTTGGTATAACTATCGGTGGGTTCCATGTAAATTCCCTTGTATTCCCAAGGCCCCAGAGGTGAATCACTGATGGCATAACACATTCGGTTATGTTTTTCTCCGTCGTCGTGATTATCAGAATAAGACAAGTAATATTTTCCGTTATACTTATGTATCCAGGTCGCTTCGTGGAAGTCTGAGAGTCCCTCCATAGTCCGCATGGGGCCATCCAGTTCTATCATATTATCTTTCAGTTTGCCACCTTTGCAGGTGCCACCGCCACCATTGTAGATATAGGCCTGTCCGTCATCGTCCACAAATACACAAGGATCGATCATCGGATCCATTCCCTCAATATATCCCTGTACTTTGAATCCCTCCGCAGGCTTGTCACTGGTAGCTACACCGATCTTCCAGCTATCATTCCAGTCTGTTTCGCTGGGATGGGGGAAGTAGAAATAGTAGGTGCCGTTTCTGTAAGCACAATCCGGAGCCCACATAAAACCTCCTTCTTTCCGTCCCCACGGCACCTGGTCGGAACTCAGGATTTCTCCATGATCCGTCCAGTTAATCATATCATCGGTCGAGAATACATGATAGCGGTCCATCAAGTCGCATCCGCGCGGAGGAGCAATGTCATGAGAAGCGTACACATACAATCTGCCATCTTCCCATACATGCGCTGACGGGTCAGCGGTATACATATGCCGGATAAAAGGATTCGGACTTTTCGTATCCAGCTTTGTACTAAATGCCACAGCTTTTTCCTTTCTTAAAATCTTAGCGGCCTCTCCCACCAATTTCAAATAATGATCGCTTTCCACGCCTTCTTCAAGGGGTACAAATGTACTTTTACCTACGGGCACCTTCTTAGCACATTTAAAGATGGCCGTCCCTTCATCTATTTCATCAAACATAGCCACGTAGATCATTTCAGCACCCGCCCGAATGGCTCCCATCAATTGTGTCCAAAGGAAAGAACCTTTATTGCGGGGAATAAACGAATTATGATCTTTCCCCTTCAGATTTCCCCATGAGAAACCGGGGAAAACCAGCGGAGCATAATCTACCTGATTCTTTTTTGCCCACTGAATATCTTCTTCCACCAGTTTCTGATACTTGGGATAAGTCGTTTCATTATAACGCCCTACAAACCAAGGCATCATGATATCACATTTTCGGATAAGCTCATGCAGGCGGGGATCTGATTCTGTGTCCCCATTCAGTGTACGCCACTGCGTAGGTACTCCAAGCATCACACTGAATCCCTGTGACTTCAAGCCGTCAATAATATGAGCGGCTTCTTTCAGCCCATAGCGACGATTATCATTAAATCCGACTCCCCAAACCGTAACCAGCGGTTTACCATTGTGATACAGATAAGAGGGGTTCTTTGCATGGTCTTTTAAAGAATAGCGTTCTGCTATTTCTGCTATATCTTTCAGCAATAACTGCTCTTCTCCCGGTTGCATGCCGCTCAGGTCGTACATCACGCAGATAGCCCGTTCGTATTTATTAGCAGATTTCATCGCTGAATTCAACACCTTATTAAAATGTTTCAATCCGCTTTCGTTCCGTATCTCCGTAATAAAACGTTGCATAAATACTCCGTCCAGTCCATACTCCTGCATCCATTTAAAATGTACATCTACCGTAGATTCATCATGAGAAGAAAAAACATAAGCCGGTTTACCGTCAGCAAAGGAAAACTCAGTCTTATAGAGTTTCTTATACTCCGACACTTCAGGCCAAAGGTCTACCGAGCATGACCCCGGCCGAAAACCATTACGTCCATTATAATGATGCCAACCACGGCCCGAGCCGTCACCAGGGGTGTTGAACCACCCCTGATAACCTGCCATGACCAATCCCTTGTAAGAATTATACTGTTTCCCGCCGGATTGTGCCATCACCCCTATTGAAAACAATAAACACACCAACAACCAATCAAACCTTTTTACCATGTTATTCTTTTATTTTTCATGTTATGTTATTAAGTCTGCCCAAAAATATTTTTCAGCAAAGTAAAGGGGCATCCCTTAATAAATACCACAAAAACGAATTAATAATGACTTAAAATCGGATTAATTGAAGAAAAAGAAGAGTATTTGTAGAAATATTATACAGAAATATATAAATATCACAGATATAGTCCGCATTCTTCATGCAGACTATCAACAAAACAGGTCATTTATTATTTACTTAGAATTCGAACAGGTTTCTTGCACAGTCGTATCCTTCCTCATAAAATTCTGTCAGTTTCTGTACATCCCGTTCAATCCGGTCCACCATCACCGGTTTCTGCGGACGGATGACGATGATCTTTCCTTCATCTTCCATCTGTTCCACCATTTCCAGCTGTTTATTGTAAACTGCACACCGACGACTCAATGCCTCGCGCAACTTCGGATATTTCCGGTAGACAAAGGATGGAATACGGATATCTTTCGTGTCTTTCCGGTAACCGCGATTACGGGTAAGTACAACCACATTACGGGTGTAACCGTCCGCAATAGCTCTCTGCAAGGGAATAGAATCAACAATTCCTCCATCAAGCATCGGAACATCATCCACGTAAGTGACAGGACAAACAAAAGGCAGGCTACTGGACGCCCGGACAATATCAATCACACGGCTTTTATCCCGTTTCTCTTCAAAATAGTTAGCTTCTCCTGTCATACAATTCGTGGTTACCATCACGAAACGTTCGGGAGAAGCAAAGTATGTATCATAATCATAAGGAAGAATATGTTCGGGAAATTCGTTGAAAAGTAAATCAAAGTCGAGAATGTTACGCTTCCTGAGCAGATGCTTCAGGCCGATATAATTGTATTTCTCCAGCAGGTCAATATTACTGAACTTGGCACGACCACGCTGACGGGATGCATACGACAAGCCGTTACAGGCTCCTGCCGATACCCCGATCACATAAGGAAAACGAATATCATGATCCATTAAATAGTCAAGTACCCCACAAGTGAATACTCCCCGCATTCCGCCTCCTTCAAGTACTAAACCTGTATGCTCATCCAATTTCAAGTCTTTCATTTTTTTCTCCCTTATTCTTATTCCGACGAATAACCAGCAACGATGACAATTCCCGCATCACAAGCTCATCCTCGGATAATTTTGTATAGGAAAGATGGCTCATTACCAGCAATCCATCTTTCTCTTTGGTTACTAATTCTTCCACTCCTGCAAACCACACCACTACTATCTGATCAGCATAATGAGCCAACAAGTCATCTATGCACTGATGAAACTCTTCATCGTCCGTTTCAAAAAGGAAAAGGCGCACCGAATGACCGTTTTGCAACATTATATTCAGATACGAAAGCAGGAATACATCAATCATTCCTCCCAGAACAAAACTAACCAGTGCTCCTTCCCGATAACTACGATTCACAAATACGGCAACAGGACATTTCACCTGTTCCATTATGTCGTCAATCTTATCACGGAAGAGCGTCAGCCATAAAATAGCTCCCGGAGTTCCCGGCATTTCGGGACGGTAATGGCTACCGGCTCCTAAAAGCAACATATCAGGGTGCTCTTTGCGAATAAAATGAATCATTTCCTGTACCAGCTTATCCGTCACCCGATAGTGATTGTCTACCTGAATATTCAGTTCGACAGCTCTTTGATTAAGTAAAGCAAAGCTTTCGCTTTCATAATGCTGTGCATCCAACGGATTCAAATCCGTACCCACTGTATAATGCGCTGCAATCACATGTTCTTTCTTCAACTGCTTCCCGAATAACAAATCATAAATGGAAAGCAGACTGCGCCCGGACTCCGGACGACCAAAGCAAAATATAAGTTTGCGCTTCAAAGATAACTTTTCTTCCCGATGTACAAAGAAACGTTCGACCAAATGTAGCAGCGGAGTGGTCATAAAGGTTGTAACTAGCGCCATAATGACCAAAATTACGAAAATAGACGGGGGAAGAACTCCCATTTCGTAACCAATATTCAATGCCACCAACTCCATCAATCCGCGCGTATTCATTAAGGTACCCACTGTCAGACTATCCTTCCATGACTCACCTACCAGACGGGCAGCTATGGCACAGCCACCGAGCTTACCGACTATGGCCACTGTCACCAGCAACAAACACACCATCCATAACTCCGGACTGTTGATCAGACCTATCTCCGTACGCAAACCTGTGAAAGCAAAGAATAACGGCAGGAAGAAAACCAAAGAAATGTCTTCCACCTTTTCCATCATCACTTTTCGGAAACCCAGATTCGACGGCATCACCACTCCTGCCATGAACGCTCCGAACAAAGCATGAATACCGATAATCTCTGTCAGACAGGAAGAAATGATCAGAATCAACAGGATAAATGCCACAAACGTTTTATTGATCGCCTCCTTATTGGCATACACCTCTCCCACCTTTTTCAGAAACGGACGCACAACCAAAAACATGACTGCAATATACGCCATAGCCAATCCCACAGAATAGAGAGCACTGGCAAAGCTACCCGCCTTTGAAATAGCAATAACAACAGCCAGCAAACACCAGGCAGTCACATCATCATTGGCAGCAGAAGCAATCGCAAGAGTCCCCAAAGGAGTTTTGGTCATATTTCGTTCCTGAATGATACGCGCCAGCACGGGGAAAGCGGTAATACTCATGGAAATGCCTATAAACAAGGCAAAAGGCAGAAAGGGAGTATGATCGGCGGCATACGTTTCGTAAATCCAATAAGAAGACAGGATACCCAGAAAGAAAGGTACTAAAATACCGGCATGACTGATCACCAGCGTTTCATTTATCTTATTTTTCAGCACACTAAAGTCCAGTTCCATACCGATAACGAACATGAAAAGGATCAGCCCGACCTGACTCAGCAATTCAAGATTGGTCAGTGAATGGACAGGGAACAGGAAATGAAAAGCTTCCGGGAAAAAAAGTCCCAAAACAGAAGGCCCCAAGACAATACCGGCTACGATTTCTCCAATCACTCCCGGCTGCCCGATAAGACTAAACAAATAGCCGAAAAGACGCACCATCAACAACACGGCAATAATCTGAATAAGTAACGTAGTCAGCGGATGATGCAGATTATCTTGCATAAATTGTAGAAACATGGCAAAAGGCCCGTCTTGTACCGTGTTTAACGTATTCGCAGCGTGATGTGAAAACCTGTCGCCCTCTTCAATAGCGACATAAATCAACCCTCCAAACAGAAGGAGCATAAGTACATAAATGATGTAATTCTTCCGGGCTTTATTCTGCATAAACTTGTTTTTTTGCTATTTGTTGCATAATTATAATAAAAACAAACGAAAAAGGCAGATAGTTTGGCAAAAATAGTAAATATTCAAACAAAATCTTGTTTTTTTGCTTCAATCTATGTAACTTTAGGCTAGCTTAATTGTTTTAAGTAGGAAATTCAAAAAAAGTCCTGCCCGCAGGCAAGCACCATGAGAATACAGTTTGAAATTAAAGAAAAGTTGCCGGAACTCATTGAGGAAATCCTGCATTCCGACAAATGGCAAACTTCCGTGAAGGAAGAAATCAGCGGTCGGACGACCGTCGTGATCCGAGACCAAGCGTATGGTTCAGAAGCAACGATTGAGATTTACGCTCAATCCATCGAAATTAAAACCGCATGGTCAAAGTACTTCTATCGTATATTCGTTGCCAACGATCTTGTCTGGTGCGAATATAACGGTGCCTATCGTGGACTATTGGAACAAGTGCTCCTGCCCACTATTACTCCTAAAGAAAGCCTGCTTGATTCTGATGTTACTGAAAGTTCACTCTATGGACGTGAACATAAGAAGTTAAGAGAATATGCCGAAGACAACCTGAAGCTGAAACAATTCCGCCGGGAAAACTTCAATGAACAGAGGAATGGAACCGCAGCATTCGATCATCCTAAACGGGTTTATGATGAGTTTATAAAAGAAGACTATGTAGTGACACCGAAAGGCAATAAATAATAGAAAAGGGTACCGCTGAGGGTACCCTTTTCTATATTATAAATGCTCTCCCTACCCGCCAGATAAAGAAAGCACCCTGCCAGTTACTTCAATTTTGCCTTATAAGTCTTTTCCGAGAAAGTCAGATTCAGAAAAAAAGAAAGTTTCTGCTCTTTAAATCTCCCCGAAGTCACCTTCAGTTGATCTGTATATTTCACTCCTAAAGAAAGCGTACTGCGGCTACGAAACTCAAAATTAAGTCCGGTACTCAGATAATAATTCGTTGTCGTCTTATCATGCACTGAAATATATGAATTTCCCATACCTGCTCCAAGCAATAAACGTACCGGTTTACTATAAGGGTTCCCCAATGTATAGCTGCCTCCCAGCATCAAACGATGTTGATTACGAAAACTTATACTGGAATGCGAAGACTCCAGCCGGCTCCAGTCAACAAACTTATAGTCGATGGAAGCCATCCAGCGCAACGTAGTATAAGACGCTCCGAAGCCGATAAACTGCGGCAAACAAGTGCGATACTTTTTTCCTTTTTCTTCAATGTTTCCGCTGGAACTGCTACTGCTCACCGCATGATCATTATCCTGCATCAAGTCTTGAGAATATCCATATACGACTCCTGCCACCACCGAACGGTAATGATCCAGCTTATAGGTATACTGTAATCCGAAATCGGCATAAATCGTATGTTTATGCGAACTATTACTTTCTGTTGCACTCCCTTGAGTTTCTGTTTGTAAAATACTTCCTCCCACATAAGAAAAGTTTGTACCCAGTGAAAGCCCTTTCCACAGTTCGTGCGCAACACTGATGCCCATTTTGGATACCCCTCCCTCACCTTGAAAAAGTGAAGTCACCGTACTTCCGTCCGTACCCGCCACATCCTGATCGAGCGATATGGCATACCCTACACTACTGACAGGAGCCATAAAAATAGCTCCATACCAACGGGGAGCTATACGGAATCCAACAGCCAAATTATTAAGATTACCATTCAGAGAATGATTGCTCGCTCCTGACTGTGAATATTTCAGATAAGACCCGCTGACACCCAAATCGAAAAAGAAATACTGCGGCAATAATCCCGTTAAAGAAGCCGGATTGGCACTATTAATCACATTTTCTCCACGCAATGCAATGCCGACTCCACCCAAACCGGAATAAATTCCGCCTTCTCCGGTGGACAATTCGCCGAGTCCGAACATGGAAACCGGAGAACTCGTCATATTTTGGGCAGCTACATTCAATAAGTTCGCACCTAGTATAAGGATAGATAAAACTCTTCTTTTCATTTCGTATATGTCTTATAATAAATAGTGAGTGATACATTATTATCATGGTCATTCACAGGATGTTTGCTATCTCCCAGCACCACTCCCTGAACGGTATTATAAAAAGCATTGTCAGAGAGGAATATTTGCAGTTTCTCACGGCTCTCCCCCGCTGTCCCCAGATTATTCTGAATAAACGAGGTGATATCAAACGAATAGTGAGTATCTTCATAATAGACATTATCTTCCACCAGGCTTCCCGTTTGTACGGTATTTCCCGAGATATCAGTAATGACACTCTGAGTGGCGTTATTCTGGTCTGCCGTATAGAGAGACAACGATTTCGGCAATGGATACTTGCCGTTATACGTACCCTTGATAGGATATAGCTTGAGTACTGCACTTTCAATGGAAACAAGCCTTCCGGTCTGATTCAGATTATTCAGATAGGGAAATTCGACATTGATATACATACCGGTCAGCCCTTGCAGATACACCTGATGTTCGCTCTCGGAAGAAGGCAGTTCATAATCTGTTCCTGCCTTGAGATTCTCCAAAGGAGTATTAGTACGGTCATGTTCCACCTTGGTGTAGTTCAGTGAAGTGCTGGCATTGAACACTAAGGTCTGTTCCGTAGGCTTCTCTTTCAGTTCATGATAATAGAGGGTAATACAAAAACTCGAATCGTTCACCTGAAAGCCGTTGATGCACGTCCCGTTTTCATCGGGAATAAAAGCTATTCCTTTGAAGAAAGCCCGGAAACGCTCCTGAGACTCCATACATTCATCATCTTCCAGCATTAAATTAAACCACTTCTTTCCCCATTCGTCAGGCAGGCGCGTTTCATGCAACTCGTTCCGATAGCCGGGTGTAGGACGTATAGAGACAGAACCAAGATGATTATTCTGATTATAGCTAACGTTGGTCTTATTAAACAGGTAACCGTTATCTTCCAGAGAGAGTCCTTGCGATAAACTATATAAGTCAATACGATGATAGACCAGCGTATCCCCCAGATAATCCCCGGAAGTATACCATTTGAACGTGATAGAGTCAAACTGATAGTCAGTAGTCTCATTAAGTGAGTGAGAAGGTACTTGATATTCTGCATAAAACGAAGTTTTTATTTCTCCGTAAAGAGCATCCTTAAATCGCCCGATCTGGCAGATCGTATCTCCCGAAGTTGCCAGCGAGTCGGCTAATAATGTGCTCAGAGTCACCATACACGTATCTGTCACTACATTTATAAAAGAACTCTCTACCCATTTACTTCCAATGGAAGAAGATTCATCCCTACAGGAGAATATTGTACAAAATAAGAGTAATGAATAAAAAAGTGTAATTAATAGTCTCATAATGAATATTATTTTTGAGTTGCAAAGGAACCCCTTTAGGAAAGCATCCCCAAAATTAATCGACTATTTCCCGCTATTTATAGACTCGGTTTTGTTCGATAGAGAAAATAGGGCTATTTGTCGATATCTTTTTTCTTCAACCGCATTGATAGCTACATTTGCCCCAAGTTTAAAACGTAATAAAACGAATGGAAATAATGAAAAAACTACAACTGTTATTAGTATCAATAGCTATGCTATCCATGTTCTCATGTTCAGATGATGATGACGACACATTAGGTGTGTGGTATCGCCGTTCTGATTTCGACGGAAGGGCAAGGGAGGACGCAGCCGGATTTGTGATAGATAACCGGGGATATTTGTGCGGTGGATATCGGGGAAAAGACCAACGGGAAAGAGACTGTTGGGAATATAATATTGATAACGACTGGTGGACGCAATGTGCCGACCTTCCCGAAGAGGCGGCGGCCCGGAACGGGGCTGTCGGATTTGCGATCAACTCCAAAGGATATGTGACTACGGGATATACCGTATACAGAGATGACGATCCACTACATACCGGAGGATATGCATATTTAAAAGATACATGGGAATATGAACCGGCAACGGACACCTGGAAACAGATGGATGACTACCCCGGAGATGCCCGAATCAACGCCATAGCCTTCGCTATCGGTAATTACGGTTATGTAGGCACCGGTCAGTCTAAAGATGATAAACAGACCAAGGACTTTTACCGCTTTGATCCGACAGCCGCTTCCGGCAGCCAATGGACTATCGTCAACGGATTCGGCGGTCAGAAAAGAACCGGCGGACTCTCCTTTATTATCGATAATGTCGCCTACATTGTCGGAGGAACAAACAATGGCAAGGATGTCGATGACTTCTGGAAGTTCGATCCCAGCAAAAGTGAAGAGAACAAATGGGTACGTCTCCGTGACATTACAGACCAGAGCAGTGACGACTACGATGACGATTACAAATCAATCACCCGCACCTACGGCTGTGCTTTTATTATAGACGATCAGGCATATATCACTTTAGGACAAACAGCCTCCGGTAGCTTCCGAAGTAATTACTGGATATACGATCCTGCTAAAGACTTATGGCGCAGCAGTGAAACGGAAGATGGTTTTGACTACACTCCTTTCAAAGGAAGTTCACGCATCAAAGCGGTTTGTTTCGCTACCGGCAGACGAGGTATTATCACTACCGGAGGCAGTAGCAGCTATTATTATGACGATACATGGGAGTTACATCCATATGAATGGGAAGAGAATGACTAAGAAAAAGATACTCGGATGCTCTGTTGCAGGAATATTGACAGTAATCGCTTGTCTGTCTTTTTCCAAAGCATCTTTTTCTAATACAGATTCTTCTGATCCTTCTTTTTCAATGGAAGTGATTGAGGTAAACGGAGGATATGGCTATCAAATATCTCACAACAATCATATAACGATTTTTCAGCCTTTCATACCCTGTATTTCCGGTAAAAAACCTTTCATGGAGAAAAGGGATGCCGAACAAGTCGGACAGTTAGTAATGAAACGGATGAAAAGCAGAGAGAATTATACTGTTACTCTCGATGATATAGAAAGTCTCGGAATCAAAATAAAATAAATGTAGAAAGAGGAAAAGGTGATCACATACGATTGCCTTTTCCTCTTTTTGTATAGTAGAGAAGGTGGGATACAGCATTTTCTACTCTTTTTTTATGCAAAATCTATGCAAGAATATGGAATTCCCCCAAGGAATCCATATCTTTGTAACCAAAACAATTTAATATTAATTTCATCAGAATGAAAAAGAGTATCCTTATCGCTGCCTTAGGCTTGTTCAGCCTGAGCGCAATGGCACAAGACGCAAAACCCGAAGAGGGCTTCGTTTTCACAACAGTGAAAGAAAATCCGATTACTTCTATCAAGAACCAGAATCGTTCAAGTACTTGCTGGAGTTTCTCTGCTTTGGGATTCCTGGAATCAGAACTACTACGTTTGGGTAAAGGTGAATACGACCTTTCGGAAATGTTCGTTGTACACAAAACAATGGAAGACCGCGGAACAAACTATGTACGCTATCATGGCGACAGTTCTTTCTCTCCCGGCGGAAGTTTCTATGACATCATCTATTGTATGAAGAATTACGGACTGGTTCCGCAAGAAGCAATGCCGGGTATCATGTATGGTGATACACTGCCGGTACACAATGAACTGGACGCTGTTGCAGAAGGATACATCAATGCGATCGCCAAAGGTAAACTCACTAAACTGACTCCGGTATGGAAGAAAGGTCTTAGCGCCATCTACGATACTTATTTGGGAACGTGCCCGGAGAACTTCACTTACAAAGGCAAGGAATATACTCCGAAGACTTTCGCTGAATCGCTCGGACTGAAAGCTGAAGATTATGTATCACTAACTTCATATACACACCATCCTTTCTATTCTCAATTCGCTATCGAGATTCAGGACAACTGGCGTAATGGTCTGTCCTACAATCTTCCGCTCGACGAGTTCATGGCTGTAATGGACAACGCTGTAAAGCAAGGATATACATTCGCATGGGGTAGTGACGTCAGCGAACAAGGTTTCACCCGTGACGGTGTTGCCGTAATGCCGGATGCTGCCAAAGGAGCAGAACTTACCGGCTCGGATATGGCTCGCTGGACAGGTCTGACTGCTGCCGATAAACGCAAAGAACTGACTTCCAAACCGCTTCCGGAAATGGAAATCACTCAGGAAATGCGCCAGACAGCTTTCGACAACTGGGAAACTACAGATGACCACGGAATGGTAATCTACGGTATCGCCAAAGATCAGAATGGAAAAGAATACTTCATGGTAAAGAACTCTTGGGGTACAAGTGGTAAGTACAAAGGCATCTGGTATGCATCCAAAGCATTCGTTGCTTACAAAACAATGAATATCCTGGTACACAAAGATGCACTTCCTAAAGAAATTGCAAAGAAACTAGGTATCAAATAAAGATTCACTCTTATTTAAACATAAAAGCTCCGGAAGTTAAGATTACTTCCGGAGCTTTTATGTTTAATGATGTTCTCTTGTATACTGTAAATAGCCAAATACTTAAGAGAAACTCAACTTGCTGATATGTTCCGAAAATCTCTCCTTATAATTATCACCAACAGGAATATATGTATTTTTATCAAAGATGATACGAAGTCGGGAAACTTCGGTTATCTTACGCAGATTGACAATGTAAGAACGATGTACCCGCATAAAATACGTTGGAAGCCGTTCTTCCATTTTTTGAAGACTGGCAAGGGTTATGACCGGTTTATCCTCTCCTTCTATACAGATACGCACGTATTCGCTCATCCCTTCAATATACCGGATGTTTTTCACATCAATGCGCACCACTTTGTAGTCACTCTTTACAAACAAGGAATCTCCTTTGATCTGCGAACTATTTCCCAGTTCTCCCTGCTGTTCCAATAGCCGGTATTCGTACTGTTTTCGCGCCTTATCCGCTGCTTTCAGCAAATCCTGAAATTCAAACGGCTTCAACAGATAATCGACAGCATCCAGTTTGAAACCGTCTACCGCATATTCAGAATAAGCAGTAGTAAAGATCACCATCGGACGGCTGATTAAAGAGCGGATAAAATCCAGTCCATTCAAATCGGGCATATTGATATCCACAAATATCAAGTCTATCTCTTCGTCTGCCAACACCTTCATCGCCTCAAAAGCATCCTGACAGGACTTGACTAAAGATAGAAAAGGGACACGGGATATATAATCCGTTAATTGCTTCAATGCTAAAGGCTCGTCATCAATCGCTATACATTTCATTATAATAAAGGTATAATAAGTAATACATCAAATTTATCATCTTCCTCAGTAATGGAGAGGGTGTAGTCATTGCCAAACAACAGCCGCAACCGTTTGCGTATATTCTCCAAACCGATGCCGTGATGCTGCTCGTCAGACGAAGTCCCCGTACTATTGGTACATCTGAAAGCAAGACGGTTTCCTTCTTCCAGTTGCATTACAACATGGACAAATGACTCTTTCCTGTAGCTCACTCCATGTTTAAAGGCATTCTCCACAAAAGAAATAAAAAGTAAAGGAGGAATTTGAACTTCGGGCACTTCGAGAGGGAAATTCTTTTCAATAGAAACTTTCTCTGGATAACGCAAGCTCATCAAAGTGACATAATTCTCCAGAAACTGAACCTCGCGCAATAGCAGAATAGTTTTATTACTGGCCTCGTAAAGCACATAGCGCATAAGTTTAGAAAGTTCTACAATCGTACTCTTAGCCTTTCCCGTATCAATATCCACTAGTGCATGGATATTATTCAGTGTATTCATAAAGAAATGCGGATTTATCTGATACTTCAGATACTGCAATTCCGACTGTAAACGCTGGTGCTCCAGTTCTTTCAGCATTTCCTCATCACGAAAGGATTTAAAAAACAGCTTGACAGCAATATTAAACCCTACCATCAAAAAGGCAATTACACAATGAATAAGGTAACGGATGGTGAAGGGAGGAATGGGATAAAGAGTCGGTTTAGGGAAGCCGCCCGGTCGTTGCATTTTTTCCAAAGCCGGATCGTTTGCCCGAGGCGTTTCCCAATGAACAGACTCTTCCTGCCGAGCCTTCTCTCTCATCTTAATAATCTGGTCTCTCTGGATTTTTCCTTTACCCTTGCGAAGATCGCCATATCTGAATTCCTTTGGAAAACGCTCCATAGAGGGATCAGGAATAACCCAACAAGCAGTAGAGATTAGAAAAACCAAAGAAATAATATAATACCAGTACTTTTTCTTAAACAGGAAATACGGAACTAATCCATAATTATTCAACAGAAACAATACGAAAAAAGGAAGAATGCTCAACCACGAATCATAAACAATTACACGGATTTCTTCTTTTTCAAGTCCACCACTGACGGCAAAGTATCCTCCTATCAATGGGAGGAGAAAAATAACAGTCCAAATAGCCCCATAAATGCTCTGCTCCAGCAATTGTTGTTTACGCAGTCTTTCCATGCTTCATTGTTCCAAATTACTGATACAAAGATAGAATCGCTGCTTCATCTCCACAAATATAATCGACCAAAGGACTTATTTCAACGGTAAACTGCTGTTTTACCATCCTCCGGAGTATCCCCATTCATCATCGGTCTGACTACCGTCATCCATTAACATTCCCGATATTCCTGTGGAGTCATTTCCACATGTTTACGAAAATATTTATTGAAAAAGGAAAGATTATTAAATCCTAATGAAAAAGCAATTTCCTTTACAGGCAATCGGGTTGACTTCAATTGTGCCTTGGCATTCATGATAATAATTCCCGTGATAATCGCCAAAGGGCTATGCCCGCTGGCTTTACGGATAGCACCGGAAAAGTGAGCCGGAGTCACTCCGCACTTCTTCGCATAAAAAGAAACTTCGTGTTCCTGCGTATAATGAGTCATCAGCAACTGGATAAACTGGCGATAAAGTTCATGTTCCCGCTTGATAGGTTCGTTGGTAGTCGGCTTACAGCGTTTATACAACTCACCCACCCCCTGAAAGAATATAGTAAAAATAGACATTAATATTTCTTTGTTATCCAGTGTGTTCGGTAAAGAATAGGCACGGATAAGCAGGCTGAAAGCGTTTCGGTATAATTGCGCTACCTCTTCCTGTAATGTCATAATAGGGTTGTCCAAAATCATAGGAAGAAAATCCAGATAAGTCTCTACATAGCTCACACGGGAGATAAATTCCGAAGAAAAGCCCGCAAAGCAAACACGGGTATCCGAAGATACTTCGTGAATCTGTATGAATGATCCGGGGAGGACAGTCACAAAGTCATTATGGGTAATGGTATACTCGGACAGGTTGATAGTGGCACGTACAGTTCCCCGCGTGCAAAGAACAAAGACTCCCGCCTTTATATGGCAGGGAAAATGACCGTATTGATTCAGAATATCGCCGGTTATGCTGTCATCTGTAACAAAATCGACCGGAAGGTCAAACTTGGGAAGAGCATCATCTATGATCATAATTAAGAAATTTAGTTCCACAAAGATATCTTTTTCCATTCGAATTTCCTCCAAGTCCTTTATTAAAATATGAAAAACAGAACATCTATTATTTAAAAGAGAACATTACAATTATCTATTCAAATACACGTGCATATAAAATAGTTAAAATAGAACATCGAATACCAAGAATAGAGCTTGATGTAGAAACAATATTAACCGACATTTGCAATGTTTTAATAAATACGTTGAAATAAAAACAAAAAAGAGAATGAAAACATTACGAAAACTATTTTATGTAGCTTGTACAACATTCTTCCTTGCATCTTGCGAAGAAACCTACAATGACAAGCTGTTCTGGCCAGGCGAACTCAGTCAGGAATATGGCTCGTATATCAAACCATCCACTCTGGACCTGACCTACAGCGGAGAAAAATTAATCGGAAAAACCGTCAGCTTTCAGACGGAAGACAGTAAAAAAGGAACATTGACATTAAACGATATCATTCCGGGAGAAAAAGAGACATCATTCCGGATAAACTTATCAGAGCAGGAAGACAACTATACGTTCAGCGGAGAAACAGTTTCGTGCGCGGGAGCAACTGTGAAATACGCCGGCTCCATTACTCCGAAAACGATGAAACTGGATTTGAATGTAACGATGCCGCAAAATCAATGGATAAAAACTTATCAGATGAGCGAACTGACACGCGGCAGAGGAAAAGATGTCGTACGCAATCAGACAACCGGCGAATATGAATGGGGAGAGTCGGACAATCAGATACTGACAGCAGCCCTTTATACCGACATGGATTTAGAGATGGTAAAGGATGCGGGAAGTTTGTACGCAACCGTATCCGTTATTATAAAAGGCATGGGAGGATACCTCTTACCGCAATTACTCAAAAGTGTCACTCTGGAATCCGACGGAAACATTACGGCCGAATATACATCGGACGAACTGCAATTGGGGGAACAGAAGTTCAGCGAAATCGACATGGATAATCCCGCATCCCAGCAACAAGTCATTAATTTCATTATGATGAAGTTAATGTTCAATACATTGTCTGCCGATGATATTACTGCCGCAACCCAGGGACGCAATTATGCAGAGTCTCCCCGGGGACTGGCTTTCTGGTATCTGAAAAATGACCTTCTCTATGTCAAACTGAACCTTCCGGGCATTATCAGCCTGGTCATGCAAGGGCAGGGACAGACGGTCGATGCTCATCTGATAGCAGGCATTGCAGATGCTATCCTGAAATCCAATCCTTTCTTACTGAAGACTCTACTGGGAGTTGTGAGCGAATCATTGGACAACTCTTTATTATCTATGATCGCCAATATGGATCACCAAAGTTTTCAGATGTTCTTCTCGTGGATAAAGGAAGGCATCCCCATGCAGATAGAAAAGGAGAACGGACATACGCATATCTATCTGAACAGGGAAGCGCTGAGTCCTCTCATAGCCTTCATCCCCCATCTTCAGCCAGTGATGGAAGGTATTCCTAACTTCGGTCCGATGTTGTACAATTCCTATTTAGGTCCACTGTATGACAACTGGTCTATCATCACCCAACTGGACTTGGGACTCGACCTGACAGACAAAAATGAATGAGACTTTCCACCAGAAGAAAAAACATAAATTACAGAAACAATGAAAAAACTATATATTCTGACATTATTCATCTGCCTTGCCGGATTCGGGACTAGTTTTGCCCAGACGTTGAAAGGACATATATATGACGCCAATACCAATGAACCTTTGGTTGGCGCAGCGGTAACGTACAAGTTGCACGGCAATCAGGGAACCGTGTCCGACATAAACGGAGCGTATGAAATCAAACTTCCGGAGGGAGGTGTCGACCTTGTGTTCAGCTATATCGGTTATGAAGACGTTCTGATGCCCATTGTTATCGGCAAACGTGAAGTGATCACTAAAGACGTGTACATGAAAGAAAGTACCAAGCTGCTGGAAGAGGTAGTGGTAAGCGCCGGACGCTTTGAGCAAAAGCTCAGTAATGTCACCGTATCCATGGACTTGGTGAAAGCAGGCGATATCGCCCGTCAGGCACCGACAGATATCACTTCTACTCTCCGCACGCTGCCCGGCGTGGACATTGTGGACAAACAGCCTTCCATGCGTGGCGGCAGCGGATGGACCTACGGAGTAGGTGCCCGCAGCCAGATTCTGGTAGACGGAATGAGCACCCTAAATCCAAAAACCGGAGAAATCAACTGGAACACCGTACCTCTAGAAAACATCGAACAGATAGAAGTAATCAAGGGAGCCTCATCCGTTTTGTACGGTTCGTCTGCTCTCAACGGTATTATCAATATCCGTACCGCCCGTCCGGGATTGACACCGAAAACCCGCTTCAGCGCCTATATCGGTATATATGGCGATGCCGAGAATGACGAATACCAATGGAGCGACAAGAGTTTCTGGAAAGACGACAAGTATTCCGTCAAACCCATCCTGCGCGGAAACCTTCTCAGCGGCATACGAAACCCTATTTATGAGGGATTCGATCTCTCCCACTCCCGCCGTATCGGCAACTTTGACGTCAGCGGAAGCATTAACCTCTTTACCGATGAAGGATACCGGCAGCAAGGATATAACAAACGTTTCCGCATGGGCGGCAACCTGACTTATCATCAACCGGACATGGGTATGAAGATATTGAACTATGGTCTAAACGTTGACTTTCTTTCCAATCAGTACGGAGACTTCTTCATCTGGAGATCACCAACAGAAGTTTACAAACCTTCTCCTTTCACCAACATGGGGCGCGAAGAAAACAACTTCCACATCGACCCGTTCATCAACTACGTAAATCCGGAAAACGGAACGTCACACAAGATCAAAGGACGTTTCTACCATAGTGCCGACAACATAGTCAAGCCCAGTCAGGGAGCATCCATCACTGATATTCTTGGGAATATGGGAACGAACGCCCAGACTATACAGAATATAGCAGGCGGCGATTACAGTTCGCTCTACCCGGCATTGGTCGGCATCGGTTCCGGTCTGATCAACAATAATCTGGAAGATGCCATGAACGGGGTATTCACTTCCTTGGGCAACATCTTCCCCAACGCCACCACCGCCGATTATTGTGACCTCATCTCGTGGGTGATGGACAACGGACTGCCAAGTGACCTGATGAACGGCATACAAAACGGACAAGTCCCCAGTGATCTCATCCCCTGGCTATCCAACGTAATGAATCCGACCCGAAACAACGTCCAGACGAAAACGGACAAGAACTATAACTATTATCTTGACTACCAGTTCAACAAGAAATGGGACGGCGGCGCACAGATCACTACCGGAATGACTTACGAGCACGTCCGCTACAATTCTTCCATCATGGATCAGGTGTACAAAAGCGATAATGTAGCCGCCTTCTTCCAGTACGACCAGCGCTTCTGGGACCGCCTGAGCGTATCGGCAGGGGTACGAGCCGAATACTACCGTGTGAACAACCATCACCGTGAAGCAGAAACGAAAATATTCGGAGCCAAAGTTCCGTTCCGTCCCGTGTTCCGTGCCGGACTGAACTATCAGTTAGCCGATTACAGCTTTATCCGTGCCAGCGCCGGACAAGGTTACCGCAACCCGTCCATCAACGAGAAATATCTCCGCAAGGACATCGGAGGAGTGGGTATCTATCCGAACCTCGATATCAAACCGGAGAAAGGTTACAATGCCGAACTGGGATTCAAGCAAGGATATAAGATCGGCAACTTCCAAGGTTTTGTAGACGTAGCCGGATTCTATACCGAGTACAGAGATATGGTTGAATTTCAGTTCGGACTGTTCAATAACGCAGACTACAGCATGATCAACAGCATCAGCGATGCCATCCAGATGGTGACGGACGGCAAAGGTTTCGGTATCGGAGCACAGTTCCACAACGTATCGAAAGCGCAAATCTACGGTATGGAGATTTCGACAAACGGCGTTTATGACTTCAACAAGAATACGAAACTATTCTATAATCTGGGATATGTATATACTGAGCCCCGCGACGCTGACTATAAGGAACGCAATGAAATAGAAGATTTATACACCGACGCCCTTCAGATGAAGGAGAAGTCGAATACAGGCAAATATCTGAAATACCGCCCGAAGCACAGCTTTAAAGCAACAGTCGATTTCCAATGGAAGCGTATCAATCTGGGTGCCAACTTTGCATGGAAGAGCAAGATACTGGCAGTGGACTACCTCATGATGGACGAACGTGAAAAGCAACAACAAGACTTAATGGACTATGTACGCACGATCCTCTTCGGAAAATCGAGAGGAGAAACACTGGCTACTTACTGGAAAAAACATAATACAGACTATGCCACCGTTGACTTGCGCTTCGGGGTAAAAGCGACCAAAGAAGTCGCCTTCCAATTCATGGTCAACAACCTGTTGAATAAAGAATACAGTTACCGCCCGATGGCAGTAGCCGCTCCCCGTACTTTTGTAGTGAAAATGGACATCACATTCTGAAAAACTCACTTAGATTACTGGTTAAATCTGTCGGGGAGACTTCCCCGACAGATTTTTTTATATACATCCACACAGAATAAAGCCTCAGCTCCCGGATGGCTGGCTGCAGAACCAATAAAACGAACAAGCAGCAACGTATATTAACACAAAGAGAAAAATATTCACCGCCAACCTACCGCTTCTTTGTGATTTTTGCTTATTTTTGGCAACTAGTATAACACATACAACAAAACACCACTTTTAATGAAGAGGAATATCTATATATTATTTACTATAGGTCTGTTTATCCGGATTCTCCCCTCACATTCAGTAAACCTGAATACCGAACGACTGTCCAATTTGAAACGCCTGATAGAAAACAACATTGCGTACGATTCCATCGCGCCGGTAGACAGCGTTATCGCCTGGGGACAGCAACTGAGTCCTATACTGGAAAAGGAAAACAAGATGGAACTGTCTTTCAGCATCCGGCAACTGGTGGTTTACATCTACTCCCTGCGCGGAGACATCGGGAAAGCAATCGACGAAGCGCGGCAAATGTACGAAAAAGCAGAAACGATGAGATATGATTTAGGAATAGCCCTTTCGAGCGCAGCTATCGGAGATGCCTATTTCTGCTCCAATATGCCCGAAGAAGCCACTGATTCTTATAAGGAAGCCATCCGTTATCCCGCCTCGCCTTCGGAGAACAACCATTATAAAGAAATGACTATCCTGAAACTTATACAGGTGCTTATTCTGACTCAAAGGACAGAGGAAGCAGAGAAATACAGAAAGATACTTTCCGAATCAAAATCCATACAGACCCATCAGACGCTGCAATTTCTGACACTTGCTACAGATGTTTCTTACTATATCCAGAAGAACGATCTGCGCAATGCGAACAACTGCCTGCTGCAAGCAGAGCAAATCTACCTTTCGGACAGGCAACCTTATTATCGCACCACCTACAATTATATGCAAGGACGATATAACGAAGCAACAGGGAACTACAATCTTGCATTACAGTATTACAATGAGATTCTGACCGGCATCCGGCAAAAGACGCGCTCCATCATCTACCTGCAAGTAGCTTATGCCAAAGCGAACTTACTGATAGAAATGGGCAGTAAAGTAGAAGCGGCGCATCTGTATGAAGAAATCAGTATCGTCACCGATTCGGTAGTCGCTCCCAGCTATGCACACCGCATCAACAGCCTTCGGGCATCTTATGAGGAAAACCGGATGAAAGTAGAGAATAAAGCCGAGTTCAACCGTATTTTCATGGGCGGCATTTTAATAGGAGTCATAGTGCTGGGCATCATGATTTACCTCGTGATACACATATTAAAACAAAACAAGAAGATAGCGGAATCCAAAATCCGCATGGAGCAATCACGACTCAACGCCGAGAATGCCATGCAGACCAAAAGTCTTTTCCTCTCCAACATGAGCCATGAGATACGGACTCCGCTGAGTGCCCTCTCCGGCTTCTCCAGTCTGCTGACCGAGCAGGCACTCGACGCCGAAACACGCCGCCAATGCGGCGACATCATCCAGCAAAACTCCGACTTGTTGCTAAAACTAATAAATGACGTAATCGACCTTTCCAATCTGGAGATCGGAAACATGAAGTTCAACTTCACCTATTGTGACGCTATCGCCATCTGCAATAACGTAATCGATACCGTCAACAAAGTAAAGCAGACACAAGCCGAGCTCCGTTTCAACACATCGCTGGCTTCCCTAAAGTTATACACTGACGATTCACGCCTGCAACAGTTACTGATCAACCTATTGATCAACGCCACGAAGTTCACCCCGCAGGGAAGTATCACGCTGGAAGTCCGTCAGGAATCGGAAGAATTTGCGCTCTTCTCCGTCACCGACACCGGTTGCGGAATCCCACTGGAAAAGCAAAGTTCCATTTTCAACCGCTTTGAAAAACTGAACGAAGGAGCACAGGGAACCGGACTCGGCCTCTCTATCTGCCAACTGATCATTGAACGGATCGGCGGCAGCATATGGATAGACCCTGCCTACACCACCGGATGCAGATTTTATTTCACCCATCCCATCAACCCCACAAAAGAAGGAAAGGAGGCACAGTCATGAAACGGTTATGGATATTCTTCATACTGATCGTACTGGCAGGAGGAACCGGCAAGGCTCTCTCCAGCAATAACGAAGCTGCCAAAGACAGTCTGCTTCAGATACTGGACACTTTGCCGGCCGATTCTTCCCGGCTGGAGATGCTTTATTCACTCGCTTATCTGGACCCGATGTCACCTTCCTGCGTCTACTATCTGGGAAAATTATTGGAGGAAGCTACCACACAGGACAACAAGTATTATCAGTGTCTTGCTCTGTATGCCCATGTCGTTTATTACTTCAACCACCAAGACGAAGAAAACACAGTCATCTGGATGGACAAGCTCTCTCCGGTTGCTTTAAAAAACAACTCCTACAGCTTATACTTCGAAGGAAAAAGAGCAGAAATAACCATACATATCATAAAGCATAAAATAGAATATAGCATCACCCAAGCCGAAGAGATGTTTAAACTGGCACAAAAGTTAAACAATCCCCAAGGAATGTCATCGGCCAAACTATGCCTGATGACTGCTTATATGATGACCGCCCGCTTTAAAGAAGGCGAAGAGGCCGGATTCGAAGCCTACCGCCTTCTGCCACCCGCCGCCTCCCTGGAATCGCGCAAAAGCGTGCTCCAAGAAATAGCCTTATCTTGTTCCGCCACTAGAAACAAAAACTTCCTGAAGTACCTGCAGGAATACAAGAAAGTGCTGGACACACTATCAGAAGCAAAGCAGACACCCAAAGCATACAGCTACCTGTTATTGGAGTCTCTCTATGCCGACTATTATCTGAATGAAGGTACACTGGACGAAGCCCGCCCCCATCTGAAAAAGATGGATGAATACTTCTCTCCTACCACTTACATTCCTTGCCGGGGATTATATTATAATGTGTATTCCCATTATTACCGGATTACCAAAGAATACGAAAAGGCCCTGTCATACTCTCAAAATGCTATCGAACTCCTGTCCGAAGTATCGGACAATGAAGGGCTGAACTACAAAATAGAACATGCAAGCATTCTTACAGAGGCGGGACAAGCGGATGAAGCAATCCCGTTATTCCAAAGTTTGCTGGCGAAAAAAGACTCATTCTATCGGGCACTATCCATCTCGCAGACGAATGAAATCTATCAGATGCGCAACATGGACAACCTGCTTCTTGAAAAAGAACAGTACAAAGCAATGGTTCATTATGCCGGACTGACTCTGATAGCCATCGCACTGCTTATCCTGATTCCGTCTACCATACGTATCTATTATGTACGCAAGAAATTGAGGAAAGAAGAAGAGGAAATCCGCAAGATGAGCCAGATTGCGGAAGAAGCGAACGAAGTAAAAAGCCGCTTCCTTGTTAACATGAGCTATAACATACGCATCCCGTTGAATAACGTCTTAGGGTTTTCTCAACTCATGACTACTGATCCGGAAAGCATGGATGCCGACCAATGGAAAGAATATTCGGAGATTATCCAGACCAACTCCGCCGAACTGATACAACTGGTGAACGACGTGCTCGACCTCTCCAGACTGGAGGCCGGAAGAACGAAATGGCAGATACAGGAGCACGAAATCATCTCCTTGTGCTCGGACGTTCTCGGTATGGTACGCATGAGATGCGGAGATAAGATACAGGCAGACTTTCATACGGAAATAGAAAGCCAGCCGTTTCAGGTAGACACCGCCCGATTCACACAATTGATTCTCAGTACACTGATCTACACAGACCCGTGTGAAGAGAAAAGGAAAGTGTCTCTCTATCTGGAACGTGACACGCAACGGGAACTATTTGTCTTTCGGGTAGTCAACAGTCCGTTAGCCGATCCGACCCTGCAAACACAAAAAGCAGAAGTACGCCATAGCATCAACCGTCTGACAATCGAATATTTCAAAGGTACATATACGATTGAACCGAATACTCCGGAAGGTCCCGTACTGACTTTCACATATCCTTATTCCAAAACAAATAATATCTAATCATATGACCAAGAATCTGATCACACGAAAAATACAATTCTTATTTCTCATCGGAGCTATCCTGCTAGCGCCCTCTATCGCACGTGCTTCCGCCGTTACGGCTTCCGTCGACAGTCTGCAGAATCTCTTGCAAAACGACACGGATGCCGGGCAACGGGCCATTATCTATATTCATCTGGCGGATATCCACGTAGACAGCCTCAACATTTCCTCCCAATATTGGGACAAAGCCCTCACCGAGGCCGCAAAAGCCAAAGACGAATATATGATGAAGCTCGCACTCGATAATCTGATACAACGATATGCTTCCAAAAACAAAGAGAAGGTAGAAAAGTATATAACCTTCGCCCGACAATATCTGCCGGAAGAACACAACACCCTTTTCCGGTATTACTTGTATTGTTACAACATCTGGGCGGAAATGCGAAAGAACAATTCGCTGGAAACAATCGAACAGGAACTGGACAAGCTGAAAAAGGAAAATCACGGACAAATGACACCTGAAGAACAAATTCAATGGGAATATCTGACCGGAGTATCACTCGATTATTCAGCGGTACTGACACATTCATACAATGAAGTTTCCAAAGCCATTCCTTACGTAGAGCGCGCACTGGAGATACTAGCCCCTTATCCTTTGCAAGACAGGGTGCACTTCGAAATATTGTGCCACTACGAACTGGCAGACTTATATACAACTGTTGAAAACAAAAAGGCAGTAGACGAAGTGAACAAAATGATCGAGCTACACAAGCAATGGAATCATCTGAATACGACTTTCGACCGGAGATTTCTGGACGAATCACATTACTACATGGCTAAATATTCGCAGATTATTTTCATGGCAGATCTTATTTCGAAAGAAGAGATAAAGGACTATTATCAGAAATATATCCAGATAGCAAATAAAAAGAAGGTTGTAAAAAGCACTTACGAGACGACAGCAAGATATTATCAGACAATAGGCGAATACAAAAAGGCGATAGCTTACATTGATTCCGCCACTCAAACAGACCATTTCCAACCAGTCAACCTCGTTCCCATACTCAATGCGAAAGCCGGTCTGTACTATAAACTGAATGATTATAAAAACGCATATCTGACTTTAAAAGAAAGCAATAAGAACCGGATGTCGGATAAATCACAAAAAAGAGAGCAACAAATGATCGAAATGCAAACCCGCTTCGACGTCAACAAACTGGAACTGGAAAAGAGCAAACTCGCCAACAAAAACAAACAAATCGCACTGACCGGTACTTTTATCTTATTACTGGCAGCAATCGGATGGAGCATCTATCAGCGAACGATGGTAAAACGGCTGAAGAAAATGCACTGTGCACTAATGACTGCGCACGAAGAAGTCAGAAAACAAAGCATGAAAGCCACCGAAAGCGAGAAGATGAAAACGGCTTTCCTCAACTCTATCTGTCATGAAATACGTACTCCGCTCAATTCAATCGCCGGATTCTCCGAACTGATCTTCGATGAATCTTTAGACACGGCCACCAGACAAGAATTCCGGCAGTTGATACAAAGCAATTCTACCGCGTTAGCTTCTTTGATGGACAATATGCTGGAGCTGTCTCAGCTTGTCAGCTCCGAACTACCTCTTCCTGTGGAGTCTACCGACGTATACGGACTATGTGTTGAAGAAATGGCCAAAATTAAGGAAACTCTGTCCAAGCCGAATATCGAATGTATCATCACAGGCGATAAAGACGGAATGACGGCACAGACAAACGCCTTTTATCTCTCCCGTGTGATTGGCAATTTACTAAGTAACTCCGCCAAGTTTACAGAAAGCGGAACAATCACGCTGACCTGCAACATCGACAAAGAAAAAGGACAACTGGTGATCTCCGTCACCGATACGGGCATCGGCATCCCTGCCGACAAGCAGGAATGGGTGTTCGAACGTTTCACCAAAGTAGATGACTTCAAACCGGGCACCGGACTTGGCCTGTACATCTGCCGCATCATCATACAACGGCTCGGAGGGCAAATCAGAATAGATACCGGCTATACTTCCGGCTGCAAAATGGTGGTTACTCTTCCCGTTTAACCACCTGTCCGAATGCTTTTTCTGTTTCCGGGGCCTTTCAGATTCGTCAACAATTCGTATCTTTGCCGCCCGAATACAACAAAGTCATCAAAATGAAAAAACGAATTTTACTGATTGCACTCTTATTTTGTTCCGTTTTAGCACAGGCACAGGATGTTTTTGTAACAGCGGATTTTGTCAGCAGCTACATTTGGAGAGGTATGGACAGCGGTAACGCCAGCGTACAACCGTCATTGGGCGTCAACTGGAAAGGACTGACTGCCTACGTCTGGGGTTCGACCGAATTTCGCCATAAGAATAATGAAATAGATTTGTCATTGGAATACGAATACAGGAATCTGACCTTATACGCCAACAACTACTTCACGCAAACGGAAGAAGAACCTTTCAAGTACTTCAATTACAGTTCACACTCCACCGGACATACTTTTGAAGTCGGTGCCGGATATATGATTAGTGAAAAGTTCCCGCTTTCAATCAGCTGGTACACCACATTTGCGGGGAATGATTACCGCGAAAACGGGAAACGTGCGTGGTCCAGTTACTGCGAACTCAGTTATCCGTTCAGTATAAAGAAGGTGGACCTTGCCCTTGAAGCAGGCTTTACCCCTTGGGACGGCATGTATTCCGATAAATTCAACGTTGTCAATATCGGACTTTCGGCCACCAAAGAACTAAAGATTACCTCTACTTTCTCTTTGCCGATCTTCGGAAAAGTGATCGCCAATCCTTATGAAGAACAAGTATACTTTGTAGTCGGCCTTACCTTATAACCCAAACATATATAGCTTTCAGTAGTTTCCACCGCTTGAAACTACAGTTTCATCACCTTGAAACCAGAGTTTCTGCAGCTTGAAACTTTAGTTTCTGCGGCTTGGAACCATTAGTTTCAAGGCTTTGGAACTATAGTTTCATCGCATGGAAACCAACTAGACTAAGGCATTCCTGAAATCGCCTGTATATAGAATAAAAACAAGAGCCGCCATCCCTTGTTACTTTACCTGCTTTTTATCCGTTGTCCCTCCTATCACGTTGTGACGGCAACTTCTTCTGTCACGCTGCTGTCACCACTTGCTGTCACCAGATGAATCATTTATACTCAGATAGTTATCCTTCGAACGGTGACGGTGACAGATGTTTTTATAAAAAACAATTCCTATGGTAGTGTCTCTTTTCCCCATTCCCATCCCCCTTCTCCCCCAAACCGCCATAGGACTATGGCTAACCTCATAAACTTGCCCTTATTTGCTCAAAAAACTTAATAATGTGCATTTTTTACTCGGTTTTCTTGTCAGAACCAAGTGTTTGAGTAAATTTGCACGCTGATAGTTAACCGGAT
>OGJC01000057.1_pt1 | contig 154577 bp, 152 predicted proteins | sample 1571941 | NCBI WGS metagenome assembly OGJC01 (sample SAMEA2582100, study PRJEB24529) | metagenome | biome: Human gut stool | place: China | collected 2011 | reverse complement strand
ATCTTCCACGTGTTTCTTTGGGTTGTCGAGTTTTTCCTTTACGACGAAGGACGCTCAAATCCAGATCAATCAAACCAGCATAGAGCCAGTTATAGATGGTTTTAAAAGCTACCATTGGCTTTTGTTCAAGCTGATAGCGGCCACAAATCTGTTCAGGCGACCAGGAGGATTTTAAACCGTCCTCAATTTCCTTTTTCAACTTTGGTGTCAAACAAGACTTCCGACCTTTTTGCTTAGCCCTGTGATCGTACTGTTCCTGTGCTGAGGTTGCGGAATAACCATTTTGGCATCGTCTTAACTCTCTTGAAATGGTAGACTTATGGACGCCAAGTTTACTTGCAATTTGGCAAGGTTTCAAACCTAATTCCAAGTAGGTTTCTATCTTTATTCGGTCAGTTATGGTAAGATGGTAGTAGCTCATAGTTTTTCCTCGGGTTCTGTTTGTGTGGTTACTTACAGTTTACACCAATGAAACACTATGAGTTTTTTTGTTGCACTATATTTTACAATTTATCATATAAAAATGTGTAAAAAGATGATATAATAAGTGTGTTCAATTTTAGTAAGTTTATGATTAGGTGAGAATAAAAACGGAAGAGATAAAATTTTTAAAACTAGATCGTATCCGAATCCCTGAAGTGCTACATTTGATGCGACTAGGATATTCTTACTTATCATGTGAAAACAAAGAAAAATTAATTGTAGATCCTGAAAATGATATTAATGTTAGTTACACAGATCTAACAAATAAAGTTTATGTAAAAATTAATATTTTAAGAACTAAGAATTATCCTAGCTACGAGATTGGTTGCTACCGATGCTGATGAATGAGCAGGTGAAAATAAATGAAAGGGAAACAGGAAATGAAACAGGTCGACATCAATGGTGAAAAAGAAAAAATGGAAAAAATTTTAAAGCAACAAGATTCTGACAAATATGTTAAGATTTTTCTAATTAAAATTACCAAAAAGGGAATTGACTTATATAAACAAGAAGCTGATCAAAAAACCAAAAAAACTTTGCTCAAATCAATTGTCGAAAGTATGGAGCAACCTAGTTTTCATAAGCGTGACATAAAACCATATGATCCAGTCATAACATATAAGAATGTACATGAGCAAGTAGAGGTTTCGGAATATGAAAATATTAAATCTGTAATTTCACAATTTAATGATGAACAACGACATTTACTAAGTACAAGTCGTGAGACTGAAAAAGACTTACACAACTATTTGATTGAAATAAAAAAGGATGGTCTAATTAATCTGAAATTTATTGGATCTTTTGTAAATGCATTTCAATTAGAAAAAAAGATGCTTTTTGGTAATTTTACGGATAGTACAATTAAACTACGGGAGCAAGATAATCTATTCGGTTTAAATAAAAAAATTGATTTAATGATTGTGGACGATGAAAAAATTTTAATCAATCAAGCGGAATCAAAATTTGATTCTATTTTCGGAATGAACAAAAAATTTGCAGAGCAAGCAACGGAAATTCTAAATACTAATGCGAATATTAAGTCTATATTTGAACAAAGTTCAATTAATTTTTTGAAAACAAAAGTGATCAATGGTAAAAGACTTGCAACAAGATTAATTAAAATTGTTTCTGATACGAATCGTTTTACAGAAACAGTTAAACATATTGACAAAATACAAACTATAAAAGTCGATCCTAATCATAAATTTTATAAAGAAATTAAGGATGTTACATATAAAAATGGGAAGTTGAGCATTCCTGATGACACCAAATGTGTTCAATTGGTTAATGCTATATCTGATGCATTTGTGAAAGCTTACATTTCTGAGGTTGAAACTGTTGAAGAAGGACGGTAATAATGCAACGAGATCTTTTTTCTAAGTGGACATTGTTTATCACTTCATATCTACCACTATATTTATGGCTTCTTTTTAGTAATATTAATTATTCCAAATTCTCATATGAGAGATTAATTGCTTTTGATTTTGATCATAAATTGATTCGTACAGTTTTTGTTGTTTTAATTTTTATTTCAGTTATCAAATTATGGAAATTATTTAAGTTTGACGGTAAGGAAAGTATCAAAATACCGAGAAAAATGGAAATATCACCGGAAAGTGATTCATTGATGAACTACATTGTTACGTATTTTACTCCGTTACTGTCTTTTGATATGAATAATACAACTAGTATTCTCATGAATTCATTGTTATTTCTTTTGATTGGATTAATGTATGTTGGTAGTAATGCAAGTTATCTAAATCCTGTTTTAGGAGTTTTTGGGTTTAAGATATTTGGAGTTACGGGTTTTCCTCACGCTCATCATATCATAACAAATCTCTCATTTGATGATATAGAAACAGCGAGAGAAACAGATGTAGAGCTTATTAGTTATAGATTAGGTGATGGAATCTATATCTTGAAAAGAAAATAAATTCTAAAGATAGCAGACATGTGGCTGTTAATTACGACCAAAACCGCCAACCTTCTGAACATGTTGAACCAGCTCAGAGGCACCATCCAGAAGCTCAGCAAGAACTAGACAAGCTTTTGGCAAGGTTTAGGTAATGATTCACTATGGAGATAAGTAAAATAGTAGTTTTAGTTAGATAACGAATGGAACGAATCAGATAACCATCTGATAGGTGTTTACTAGCTTAATTAGTGTAGTTTGTGTGGAAGTTCTAACAAATAGGCGTAAAAGAAAATATTTTCCTTTTACAAATTTTCTATTTCTTGCTATAATGTTTTGTATGAAAGAAGTCTCATGCAATTACTTGCTAGCGAGTCTGGGATGGTGGAAGCCAGATAAGAGCTGAATGAAGATGGAGCTTTCGGTAAATTTTAGTCCTTGATGTTATCTTAAGGCTATATTAACAATGAAGTAATAAACTAGGGTGGAACCGCGTTTTGACGCCCCTATGCAAAGTTGTATAGGGTGTCGTGTCGAGTGCAGTTCTACTTTTTTATTGATGATAAGGGATAAGGAGTTATAAATGTCTAAAAAATTAACCTTTCAGGAAATTATTTTAACGTTGCAGCAGTTTTGGAATGAACAGGGCTGTATGCTCATGCAGGCCTATGATAATGAAAAAGGTGCTGGAACCATGAGCCCATATACTTTTCTTCGTGCCATTGGACCTGAGCCATGGAATGCGGCTTATGTCGAACCTTCGCGACGTCCAGCAGATGGGCGTTACGGCGAAAATCCGAATCGCCTCTACCAACATCATCAGTTTCAAGTTGTAATGAAACCAAGCCCAAGCAACATTCAAGAGTTGTATTTACAATCATTGGAATTGTTAGGGATTAACCCGCTAGAGCACGATATTCGCTTTGTCGAAGACAACTGGGAAAATCCTTCAACAGGTTCTGCTGGTTTGGGCTGGGAAGTATGGCTTGATGGAATGGAAATCACGCAGTTTACTTATTTCCAACAGGTTGGTGGTTTGCCTACTAATCCGGTTACCTCGGAAGTAACCTATGGTTTGGAGCGGTTGGCATCCTACATTCAGGAAGTCGATTCTGTTTATGATATTGAGTGGGCAGATGGAGTTAAGTACGGAGAAATTTTCCGTCAGCCAGAATTTGAGCATTCAAAATACAGTTTTGAAGTGAGCGATCAAGCCTTGCTTTTAGCCAATTTTGATCATTTTGAAGCAGAAGCGAAACGCTGTTTAGAATACAATCTCGTCCATCCTGCTTATGATTATGTGCTGAAATGTTCTCATACTTTTAATTTATTGGACGCTCGCGGAGCTGTTTCTGTGACAGAACGTGCAGGCTACATTGCTCGCATTCGCAATTTAGCACGTATTGTTGCTAAAACTTTTGTGGCAGAGCGCAGACGACTAGGTTATCCATTATTGGATGAAGCAACACGTGAGAAATTATTGGCTGAGGAGGAGTAAAAAAATGACGAAAAATTTATTGGTTGAGTTAGGGCTAGAAGAAATGCCAGCCTATGTCGTGACACCAAGCATGAAGCAATTACGAGATAAAATGGCAGCCTTTTTAACAGACAATCGTTTAACTTTTGATAAGATTGAAATGTTTTCAACTCCTCGTCGCTTGGCTGTGCGCGTGTCCAATCTAAGTGAAAAGCAAACAGATTTAACAGAAGATTTTAAAGGACCAAGTAAGAAGATTGCTTTGGATGAAGATGGAAATTTCACTAAAGCCGCGCAAGGTTTTGTTCGTGGAAAAGGCTTGACTGTTGAAGATATCACTTTTCGTGAAGTCAAAGGCGAAGAATATGTCTATGTCACCAAGCAAGAAATCGGAAAACCTGTTGAGGAATTGATTGACGGAGTTGCCGATGTGCTGACCTCTCTGAGCTTTCCGGTCAATATGCACTGGGGCACCAATACATTTGAATATATTCGCCCCGTTCATACCCTAACTGTGTTGTTGGATGATGAGTCCTTTTTGATGAATTTGTTCGATATTGAAAGTGGACGGACAAGTCGGGGGCATCGTTTTCTCGGCCATGAAGTGAAGATTCAGTCAGCAGATTCTTACGAAGAGGACTTGCGTAAAGTTTTTGTCATTGCCAGCCCAATGGAACGTGAAAACATGATTTTGGATCAAATCAAAGAAATCGAGAAAATGCATAACGTTCATGTGGAGATTGACGAAGATTTGCTGGACGAAGTGCTGAATTTGATTGAATACCCAACCGCTTTTATCGGGCGTTTTGACGAGCGTTACCTAGATGTACCTGAGGAAGTTCTTGTGACTTCCATGAAAGTCAATCAACGCTACTTTGTTGTTCGTAACGAAAATGGCAAACTTCTTCCATATTTTGTATCGGTACGCAACGGAAATACAGAACATCTTGAAAATGTGGTCAAAGGAAATCAGAAAGTTTTGGTAGCTCGTTTGGAAGATGCAGAATTTTTCTGGCGCGAAGACCAACGATTGGTTATTTCTGATTTGGTTGAAAAGTTGAAAAATGTGACCTTCCATGAAAAAATAGGTTCTCTAGCAGAGCACATGGAGCGAACAGCAAAGATTGCAGCTCTTTTAGCAGAAAAAGCTCAGTTATCTAAGCAAGAAATGAAAGATGTAGCGCGAGCTGCAGCTATTTACAAGTTTGATTTGTTGACTGGTATGGTTGGTGAGTTTGATGAGCTGCAAGGTATCATGGGTGAAAAATATGCCCTGCTTGCAGGAGAAAACACAGCAGTAGCTAAAGCCATTCGGGAGCATTATTTACCAATTGCCAGTGACGGTGAATTGCCAGACACGAAAGTTGGTGCAATTTTAGCTATTGCAGACAAGATGGATACGATTCTTTCTTTCTTCTCGGTCGGACTCATTCCAAGCGGTTCAAATGACCCTTATGCTCTTCGTAGAGCAACGCAAGGTGTTGTGCGCATTCTTGATAAATTTGGTTGGCACATTGCTTTAGATGAATTGATAGAACAGCTCTATGCGCTGCAATTTGACAGTCTCACATATAGCAATAAAGAACAAGTGCTTGATTTCTTCCGTGCACGTATTGAAAAAATGATGGACAGCGATGTTCCAAAAGATATCGTGTCTTCTGTTTTAAATAGTTCAACGTTTGTTGTGCGGGACTTGGTTGAAGCAGCAAGTCTTTTGGCAGAAAAAGCACAAGAAGATTCTTTCAAATCGTCGGTCGAAAGTTTAGCACGTGTCTTTAACTTGGCAGAAAAAGCAGAAACGGCTAGTGTTGTGGACGAGAGCCTCTTTGAAAATGCCGAAGAAAAAGCCCTTCATGCAGCAGTAGAAAACTTAACGTTATCTGATGACTTAGCAGATAATATTGAGCAACTCTTCGCTTTAAGTCCAGTGATTGACGCTTTCTTTGACAATACTATGGTTATGGCTGAAGATGAAGCAATCCGAGCAAATCGTTTGGCACTCTTAGCTGCCTTAATGACGAAAGCCAAAAAAGTGGCACAATTTAACCAAATCAATACAAAATAATCCAAGGAGGGAAAAATGGAACCAAAGAAAATCGAACGTATCAACGAACTTGCCAAAAAGAAAAAAACAGTTGGTCTAACGCCAGAAGAAAAAGTAGAGCAAGCTAAATTGCGTGAAGAATACATTGAAGGCTATCGTCGTAGCGTTCGCCACCACATTGAAGGGATTAAAATTGTGGATGAAGAGGGTAATGACATCACACCGGAAAAGCTCCGTCAAGTCCAACGTGAAAAAGGCTTGCACGGTCGAAGTTTGGATGATCCAAATTCGTAATAAAGGTAACAAAACATCGCTGAGAAAAATTCTCAGCGATGTTTTCATCTATTTTGTAATATCTTCAAAGTGGTCAAATGTTTGACTGTCAATAACCGCCATCAACAGTTCGTCCTTTTTAAAGGTATAGTCAGGTGATGTATCAATGTTGAGAACACCGTCGGGTGTTTCTCGAAAACCAATGATATTGAGGTTGTGGTTTTGACGAAGTTTTAATTGGGCTAAATTTTTACCAATCCAAGACTGAGGTGGATAAAATTCAATAATAGATACATTTTTATCTAGTTCAATGACGTCAGTCGTAGCTTGATGCAGGATATTTTTTGCAAGTGAAATCCCTGTTTCACGCTCAGGGGAGATGCAGCGGTCTGCTCCGACCTTTAGCAAGACTTCTCTGGTTGTTTTACTTTTCACCTTGGCAATTACTTTTTCAACGCCTAACGATTTGCAGTGCATAACAGCAAGGACACTCGATTCTAGATTGTCTCCAGTAGCGACCACTACCGTATCACAGGTATCAATCCCTGCCGCCTGAAGCAAATCATGGTCTGTAATATCGCCGACCACACCTCGCGCTAAAATAGGTTCAAAATGATTGATGACATCTTCATGGTCATCGACAGCTATAATATCGCAGTTGTATTTGCGAAGTGTGTTAATGATACTGCGACCGAAAACTCCCAGCCCCAGTATACCGATTGTTCGTTTATCCATAAAATTCCTTCCTATCCAATAATAATATTTGCATTGGCAAATTTAATTGTGTCTTTTTTCTTCGGTTTTCGATTGGAAAGACTGACAATTAAGGTCAATGGTCCGATACGTCCGATAAACATCAAAAACATAATCACCGTTAAGGCGGCATGGTTTAAAGTAGGTGTTAGATTTGCCGTTACGCCCACCGTTCCAAGAGCAGACATGGCTTCAAACATTAAGTAAATAAAACGATGTCCATTATCAGCGACCATAGTCAAAAAAGTCAAGCCAATGATAAAGGTTGTTGTAAAGACAATCAAGACACTAAAGGCTTTTTGAATGGTAGAGGGAGAAAACGTATGGTGGCCAAAATTAGTATGAGGCAAGCCAAGGATTTCCGTTCGGGCAAAGGCTAATACGACCAAAAAAGTAGTGATTTTCAGTCCCCCTGCCGTTCCTCCGGGAGCACCTCCTAGAAACATCTGAATGATGTAAAGGAGCAATGTAACTGGGCGAGCTTGTGTATAGTCAATTGTTGCAAATCCAGCCGTCCGCATGGTGACGGTTTGAAAGAAGCTGACTAAAAGTTTCTTTTCAAAGGGAAGTCGACCAATCGTAGCTGTATTTTGGTATTCTGTTAGAAATGTCAAGCAGGTTCCGCTGATTAAGATGAGAGCTGTTAAAGCAAGGACCAATTTTGTGTGAAAGCGCAATTTTCGCTTATGTCCTTTTGTCTGGATATTTGTTTTTAAGTCAAACCAAACTGAAAAACCCAAGCCTCCCATGATAATCAAGGCAGCAATGGTCAAATTGACCAAGGCATCTGTTTTGTATGCCAATAAGCTAGTGCTTCCTAAGTTGTCAAATCCAGCATTACAAAATGCAGAGATAGCAAGGAAAATGGAAGTTAGAAGTCCTTTTCCCCATCCTAAAAGGGGGACAAATCGAAAACTGAGGATAAATGCCCCAAGAGCTTCAATGCTGAAAGTAATGAGAAAAATGGAGCGAAGAAAGTCACGAATAGAATTTGTCTCATCTCTACTAAGACTTTCTTGTAAAGTAGTACGATTGGAAAAACTGAGTTTCTGATTGGAGCGGACATAAATCAGCCCAATAAAGCTAATCAGCCCCAAACCGCCAATCTGAATGAGGAGCATACAGATAATCTGTCCCCAAACATTGTAAGTATCTGCAACAGACTGCGTAAAAAGTCCCGTCACACAAACCATTGAAACTGACGTAAAGAGGTGATCAAAATAATTAGCTTTAGAAGCCGCTGTCTGCATAAAAGACAGATTTAAAAGAAGAGAGCCCACCACAATTACAAGAGCAAAGCTCAATAAAATGCGCCTAGCAGGAGATAATCTGGATAAGAAACGTGACATTTGTAATTTCCTTCATAGAATAATGACTTTATTTTACCACAAAGCAGCTTAAAAGACGAGAAGGAAGGGCAAGAAGTCTAGTCCTTCTTTAAAAGTTTTCGACCGAAAAATATGCAACCAGCAATCACTGCCACATCTACCCAGAACAAGATTGGATCTGTTAAGATGAAGAAAAAATAGAGACACACGACGAGGAGAATTACTAAGAGAGCTAGAATAAATTTTTTGTATTGTTGAAGTTTCATTTAAGTTTAGCCTTTCTATTTTCTTTCTTTTTTTCTAGAGTTCTATTTGTGGAAAGTAAATCATACCGCCAACGAGTGGTTCGATAATGAGGAATCCCACAATGAGCAAAATGACAAGTGGACTAGTTAGGGAACGCCAGAGAGCATGTAAATAGTTTACTTTCCAGTCTAGCGATTTTTGAAACACTATCCATAAAAAGATAGCAAGGGGCAATAAAATAGCTGTCAGAATCGCTCGCCTTTTCAGTTGCTTTGGCGTGATTGGTAAGGTTGAAAGTTCTTCTTTATCAAACTTTTGCACACCTCGGTCTTCAGTCTTTAGGTAGACGATTTCTTGTGTTAAAAGTGCTAGCAATAATATAAATATAGGAAATGCGATTGCAATCACTTTTGGGAAATAAATTCCCAAAATAGAAGCCATAAGACTAGAGAATAGCAAAATATAATAAAGCCAGATAAAAGTCGCGCTACTGGCTTTGCCAATCTCTCGCCGTCGATATTCATCTAGTGGTCCGACAATTCAAAATATACGTTTGATTAGTTTGTCAGTTAAAGATTCCTTTTTCATTTTTGTATCCTTTCAAATCGTTCTTGTCATTCCAAAAAAGTGTGTTTAAGTCTGTTCCCAAAGCTAGTGCTAGGTTAATGCAAAGTTCTAGTGTGGGATTATATTTGTTGTTTTCAATCATGTTAATTGTCTGCCGTGAAACGCCAATTTGTTTGGCAAGGTCTCGTTGCGAGAGTCCTAGATTTTTTCGGAAATCTTTCACGTGATTCATGCATTTCTCCTTATCCTAGTGTCAACTATAAGTGACTTTTGTCCTTTTATTATAAATATACTTGTGAAATATGTCAAATATAATTGACAAATAACTTTACATGATTCTAAAATTCTTTTTTTAAATCTTTGTGGTATAATAGTAAAGATATGACAAATGAATTTCATCATGTAACAGTTCTTCTGCACGAAACCATTGATCAACTTGATATAAAACCAAATGGAGTCTATGTTGATGCAACATTAGGTGGAGCAGGACATAGTGAATATTTATTGAGTAAATTAGGGAAAAACGGTCATCTATATGCTTTTGATCAAGATCAGACTGCTATTGAGCATGCTCAAAAACGCTTAGCACCCTATGTGGCGCAGGGAATGGTGACTTTTATCAATGACAATTTTCGTCATTTAAAAGCTCGCTTGAATGAGCTGGGTGTTGAAGAAATTGATGGTATTTGTTATGATTTAGGAGTTTCGAGTCCGCAACTTGATGAGCGTGAGCGTGGCTTTTCCTATAAACAAGATGCTCCGCTTGATATGCGAATGAATCCTGAGGCAAAGCTAACAGCTTATGAAGTAGTTAATCAATATAGCTATCATGATTTAGTGCGGATTTTTTTTAAATATGGAGAAGATAAATTTTCAAAACAAATTGCTCGTAAAATTGAGCAAATGCGTGAAAAGAAACCGATTGAAACCACTACGGAGTTGGCGGAGATTATTAAATCTGCTAAGCCTGCCAAGGAATTAAAGAAAAAAGGTCATCCAGCTAAACAGATTTTTCAAGCTATTCGTATTGAGGTCAATGATGAATTGGGCGCAGCAGATGAGTCCATTCAACAGGCTATGGATTTGTTAGCAGTTGATGGGCGGATTTCTGTGATTACCTTTCATTCGTTAGAAGACCGCTTGACCAAGCAGCTTTTTAAAGAAGCTTCAACAGTGGAGGTCCCGAAAGGTTTACCATTTATTCCAGAGGATTTACAACCTAAAATGAAATTGGTTACTCGGAAACCTATTTTACCAAGTAAAGAAGAACTAGATAACAATAATCGCGCGCATTCAGCCAAACTGCGTGTGGCACAAAAAGTACATAAGTGAGGATTGAGATGGCAAATAATAGACCAAGAACGACTAGTCAGATACTTCAGGCGCGTATTCAAAGATTTTCTCGTGTTGAAAAGGCATTTTATGGCGCTATAGTCTTGACGGCAGTTATCTTAGCGACAAGTGTCGTATTTATGCAGACAAAATTATTGCAAGTGCAGCGTGATTTAACAACTGTCAATTCAAAAATCGAGGCGAAGCGAACAGAGTTAGATGATGCCAAGCAAGAGGTTAATGAATTGATCCGTAGTGAACGTTTGTCAAAATTAGCGAGTTCGCAAGAAATGACTCAGAATAATGAAAATATCAGAACGGCGGAGTAGAGCATGAATGGACTCAGAAGACGAATTTTAAACCATGCTTTGAAAAATCGTAGGAATCCTAGTTACAACCGTAGACGAGTAGGGAAAAATCTAAGCGTTTTGACGGTTTTTGTCTTTTTTGTTTTCCTAATCAATTTTGCAATTATCATTGGAACGGGAAAGAAATTTGGCGTGAATTTAGCTGAACAGGCAAGTCAAGTGCATCAAATCACAAAGATCGTCCCAGCTAAACGTGGAACTATTTATGACCGTAATGGTTTGCCAATAGCTGAAGATGCAACTTCCTATAATGTTTATGCTGTTATTGATAAAAGTTATAAGTCAGCAACAGGAGAAATTCTCTATGTAGAAGAATCTCAATACGATAAGGTAGCTGATGTATTTAACAAGTATCTTGGTATGGATAAGGACTACGTCAAAAAACAACTATCTCGAAAAAAATTACAACAAGTTTCGTTTGGTGCTCAAGGGAATGGTATCAGTTATAGTAATATGAATACCATTCGTGAGGAATTGAAAAAAGCAAAAGTAAAGGGAGTTGATTTCACAACTAGTCCAAATAGAAGCTATAAAAATGGGAATTTTGCTTCTGTTTTTGTTGGATTGGCTCAGTTACAAGAAAATAAAGATGGTAGTAAAACACTTGTTGGAACAACAGGTTTAGAAGCTGCTTTAAACAAGACGTTAGCCGGAACAAATGGTGTCATCACCTATGAAAAAGATAAAAACGGAAATATAGTACCGGGATCAGACAAGGTTTCAAGGCAAACACAAGATGGAAAAGATGTTTATACAACCTTATCCTCAGACTTACAGTCTTTCCTTGAAACGCGGATGAATGCTTTTGTGGAAAAAGCTAAGGGAACTTATGCCAGTGCCACATTAGTCAGTGCAAAGACGGGGGAAATCCTTGCAACGACGCAGCGTCCAAGTTTTGATGCTGATACAAAGCAAGATCTGACAAAAGACTTTGCTTGGTCTAGTGCTCTCTATCAAAATCAGTATGAACCTGGCTCAACGATGAAGGTCATGACACTAGCTGCAGCTATAGACAATAACACTTTCCCAGAAAATGAAACGTATAATAATAGTGGCTTACAAATTGCGGATGTAACGATTCGAGACTGGAATGTCAACATGGGACTTTCTGAAGGACAGACATTAACCTATGCTCAAGGTTTTGCTCTTTCTAGTAATGTGGGAATGGCTTCTCTTGAGAAAAAAATGGGTGACGAAAAATGGCTAGACTATCTTAGCAAGTTTAAATTTGGACTACCTACACGCTTTGGAATGAATTATGAAGATTACGGCGGTCTTCCAGCAGATAATATCGTTACGTATGCAATGAGTGCTTTTGGTCAAGGAATTTCGGTTACTCAAATACAGATGTTACGTGCTTTTTCTTCTATCGCCAATGATGGTGTAATGGTTGAACCAAAATTCATCAGTGCCATTTATGATTCCAAAAGCGGGAGTGCGCGTAAGGCTTCTACAGAGATTGTCGGGCACCCCGTTTCCAAAGATGCTGCTAAGTCAACGAGAGACCATATGGTGACTGTCGGTACAGATCCTATTTACGGAACATTATATAGCAAGGCAGAGGGCGGTCCAATTATCAAAGTACCTAATCAAAATGTGGCGGTTAAATCCGGTACAGCGCAGATTGCAGGAGAAAATGGCAGTGGTTATCTGACAGGGGCAAATGATTACATCTATTCTGTTGTGGCAATGACACCAGCAGAAAATCCTGATTTTATCATGTATGTAACTCTGAAACAGCCCTCAGAATCTTTCCAACCAATCTTCTGGAAAGAGGTGGTCAATCCGGTGTTAGAAGAAGCTGCAGCGATGAAGGATACGTTGAACTTGACGACGCAATCACCTGTTTTAAAGTCAGTTTCAAAAGAAATAACTTATAAAATGCCATCTACTAAAAATACCAGCCCTGGTGATTTAGCAGATGAGTTACGGCGCAATCTTGTACAACCTATTATCCTAGGTACTGGTAAAAATATTAAGAAAGTTTCTGTAAGAACAGGTGAAGCACTGAAATCCAATCAGCAAATCCTTGTCTTAACAGATCACTTTACTGAAATGCCGGATATGTACGGTTGGACCAAGAAAAATGCTGAAACATTCGGTGAATGGTTGGGCATAAAAGTGCATGTTAAGGGTAAAGGCTCTAAGGTCGTTGCCCAAAGTGTCAAAACCAACGCATCACTCAAGAAAATAAAAGAAATAACAATTACATTAGGAGATTAGCATGTTACAAGCTATCGTTGCAGGTGTTGTGACCTTTATTCTAACTCTGGTTGGAATACCTGCTTTTATTCGTTTTTATCATAAAGCTCATATTTCTGGGCAACAAATGCACGAGGATGTGAAGCAGCATCAAGCAAAAGCGGGAACTCCAACCATGGGTGGGACTGTTTTCTTGGTAGCTTCCGTTTTGTCCAGTTTTGTGATTGCACTTATATCAAGAGAACTCTCAAGCGCTGCTTTGATGATATTGTTTATTCTTGTTTTGTACGGTATTGTTGGTTTCTTGGATGACTTTTTAAAGATTTTTCGCAAAATAAATGAAGGCTTAAATCCCAAACAAAAATTAGTTCTTCAAATTATTGGTGGTATTGTTTTTTACTTTTTCTTTGATACTCATGGTGGCGGTGACTTACTCAATGTTTTTGGTTTCCCGGTTCATTTAGGTTATCTTTATATCGCTTTTGCACTCTTTTGGCTGGTCGGTTTTTCCAACGCAGTCAATTTAACAGATGGTATTGATGGGTTAGCTAGCATTTCTGTTACAATCAGCTTAGCAGCTTATGCAGTTATTGCGACTGTTCAGCATCGTTTTGATATTTTAATTGTCATTTTGAGTATGATTGGCGGTCTGCTTGCCTTCTTCATTTTCAATCATAAACCAGCTAAAATTTTTATGGGTGATGTAGGGAGCTTAGCGCTTGGCGGTATGCTAGCAGCCATTTCGATGGCGCTTCATCAAGAATGGACGCTTCTCATCATTGGAATTGTCTATGTCTTTGAGACAACTTCGGTTATGATGCAGGTTTCTTATTTCAAATTGACCGGTGGTAAAAGGATTTTCCGGATGACACCAGTTCATCACCATTTTGAATTAGGTGGTTTGTCAGGGCATGGTAAAGCTTGGAGTGAATGGAAGGTCGATTTCTTTTTCTGGGGAATTGGTCTTGCAGCTAGCTTACTAACACTTGCAATTTTATATTTATAAGAGAAACGAGGCGGGGACAATATTATTTCTGCCTCGCTTTTTTGTGACGAAAACTTCGTCCCTACCTCACTAGCCTTCTAGATTGCTGAATAACCACCCTTCTGAGAAATGAGGTTAGAAACTAAAAAATGCAAATTTTATCTCTGGATGTCTCTTTTTTGTTTTTAAAGAGCAGAAAATCCGAAAAATATATTAAAAAATCATGATTTTTCTTGTACTTATACGAAAAAAGTGTATAATAGGTTCAATATTTAGTTGAAGGAGGGGAGTAGTTGCTATCTTCATAAAGTAGAATGGCTTATTTTTTAACTTTAAAAGAATGTTTATTCAATTTGAATCAAAAGATAGAATTTATTATTTTTGTTTCTTTATGTATTTTGCGGCTTATTTTAATCATATTATGCAGTGAATAACTAGTATTTTGAATAAATAATATTTTCTGTCAAAAACAGCTCTTTACTTTTTGAAACTATTTCGGTATAATATTCAATGTAACAAGATGTGACATTAGAGGAGGTTTATCTATGAAATCATCAAAATGGATTATTGCAACAGGAGTTGTGCTAAGCGCTGGAATCCTATTATCAGGTTGTGGCAAGTCAGCTTCTAGCACATCAACTTATTCATACGTGTATACACAAGATCCAGACACGCTAAATTATCTGATGGCGAACCGTGCGACAACTTCAGATGTTGTGACTAACTTAGTTGATGGATTATTGGAAAATGACCAGTACGGAAATTTAGTTCCGGCGCTTGCTAAGTCATGGACAGTCTCCAAAGATGGCTTGACATATACGTATAAATTACGTAAAGATGCTAAATGGTACACATCAGAAGGTGAAGAGTACGCAAGTGTAAAGGCGCAAGACTTTGTAACTGGCTTGAAATACGCCGCAGATAATAAATCAGAAGCCCTTTACCTCGTTCAAGATTCTGTCAAAGGTTTGGATGCTTACATTAAGGGTGAAACGAAAGATTTTTCAACAGTTGGAGTAAAAGCTCTAGATGACTATACAGTACAGTATACACTCAGCCGTGCAGAGACTTATTGGAATTCAAAAACGACCAATAATATCCTCTTCCCAGTTAATGCAGATTTCTTGAAATCACAAGGAAAGAATTTTGGTTCTGTAAAACCAACCAGCATTCTATACAATGGTCCTTATCTGTTGAAGTCTCTGACAGCCAAGTCTTCTATGGAATTTGCTAAAAATCCTCATTACTATGATAAAAAGAATGTTCATTTGGACAATATCAAATTGACATATTATGACGGCTCTGACCAAGAAGCTCTTATCCGTAACTTCACAGATGGTGCCTATAGTGCAGCTCGTCTTTATCCAAATAGTTCAAGTTTTGCTTCTGTTAAGAAACAATATGCTAACAATATCATCTATAGTTTGCAAGATGCGACCAGCTACTATTATAACTTTAATTTAAATCGTCAGTCTTACAACCATACATCTAAGAAAACAGATGCTCAAAAGGCTGCGACACAAGAAGCGGTGCTAAATAAAGCTTTCCGCCAAGCTATCAACTTTGCCTATAATCGTACTTCTTATGGTGCACAAAGTAATGGGGAAGACGGAGCGACAAAGGTATTGCGGAACACACTCGTGCCACCAACATTTGTTTCTATCGGTGATAAAACGTTTGGTGATGTTGTGTCTTCTAAATTGGTAAACTATGGCTCAGAATGGTCAAATATGAATTTGGCCGATGCACAAGATGCTTATTACAATCCAGAAAAAGCCAAGGCGAAGTTTGCTCAAGCTAAAGCAGAATTGCAAGCAAAAGGTGTTCAGTTCCCTATTCACTTAGATGTACCGACTGATCAGACAAGCAAAATTGGTGTTCAATGGGAAAGTTCCATGAAGCAATCTGTTGAGTCTGTCTTGGGCACAGAAAATGTTGTCATTGATATTCAACAAATGAGTTCAGATGAATTAAATAATATCAGTTATTTTGCTAATACGGCTGCTCAAAAGGATTATGATCTGTATAATGGTGGTTGGTCTGGTGACTATCAAGACCCGTCTACTTATTTAGATACTTTGAATACAAAAAATGGTGGTAGTTTACAAAACTTTGGTCTGGAACCAGGTCAAGAAAATGATAAGATTAAGGCAGTTGGACTGGATACGTATACAGAGATGTTAGCAGAAGCAAATGCTGAAACCAATGAAACGAAGCGCTATGAAAAATATGCCGAAGCACAAGCGTGGTTAATTGATAGTGGCTTGACAATGCCAAACCTGTCTCTTGGGGGAACACCGTCTGTAACGAAAACAGTTCCATTTAGTCGTTCTTATTCTCTAGTCGGCATTAAAGGTGGATCAAGCAGTTATTTTAAATATGTCAAACTGCAAGACAAGATTGTAACAACAAAAGAATACGAAAGTGCCAAAAAGAAATGGCTAAAAGAAAAAGAAACCTCTAATAAAAAAGCACAAGATGACTACGAAAATCATGTGAAATAAAACAAATGTAAGAAACTTCTATGAACGACAAGCTTCGTAGGAGTTTCTTTGTGTTGTGTTCATATCTAAAGAACCTATATCGAAGAAGTTTCAAACAAGAGTTGGCTTTAGGGAGTGATTTTAAGTGCTGACAGATACATTTTTTCAAAAAATTTCTTGACAAGGTGTATCTATCCTGTTATACTAATAAAGTACTCAATCGCGGGGATGGCGGAATTGGCAGACGCGCAGGACTAAGGATCCTGTGACCGCTTTAGGTCGTGAGGGTTCAAGTCCCTCTCTCCGCATCAGATAAACTGGCTTCGGCCGGTTTTTTTGTTACTATGGTTATATTTTGTTTTGTCATTTTTGAAATATGAAGCAGGAAAAACAGTTTTATAAGAGAAAACGCTTAAAAGATTAGGAAATGCTGGTATTTTTTCCTAAAAAGTGATAAAATAAACAATGTAAATGGGAAAACCCATAAAAATAAATAGGAGGCCTAGTACTAATGGCAATCGTTTCAGCAGAAAAATTTGTCCAAGCAGCTCGTGACAATGGTTACGCAGTTGGTGGATTTAACACAAACAACCTTGAGTGGACTCAAGCTATCTTGCGTGCAGCAGAAGCTAAAAAAGCTCCAGTTCTTATCCAAACTTCTATGGGTGCTGCTAAATATATGGGTGGTTACAAAGTATGTAAACTTCTCATCGAAAACCTTGTAGAATCAATGGGAATTACTGTACCAGTTGCTATTCACCTTGACCATGGTCATTATGAAGATGCACTTGAATGTATCAAAGTTGGTTACACTTCAGTTATGTTTGATGGTTCTCATCTTCCAGTTGAAGAAAACCTTGAAAAAGCTCGCAAAGTTGTTGAATTTGCGCATGCAAATGGCGTGTCAGTAGAAGCTGAAGTTGGTACAATCGGTGGTGAAGAAGACGGTATCATCGGTGACGGTGAATTAGCTCCAATCGAAGATGCAAAAGCAATGGTTGAAACTGGAATTGACTTCCTTGCAGCAGGTATTGGTAACATTCATGGACCATACCCAGCTAACTGGAAAGGTCTTCATCTTGACCACTTGCAAAAATTGACAGAAGCTGTCCCTGGATTCCCAATCGTACTTCACGGTGGTTCAGGTATTCCTGATGACCAAATCCAAGCAGCTATCAAATTGGGTGTTGCTAAAGTAAATGTAAACACTGAATGTCAAATTGCTTTTGCAAAAGCTACTCGTAAATTCGTTGCTGAATACGAAGCAAACGAAGCAGAATACGATAAGAAGAAACTTTTTGACCCACGTAAATTCTTGAAACCAGGTTTTGAAGCCATTACAGAAGCTGTTGAAGAACGTATTGACGTATTCGGTTCAGAAGGTAAAGCTTAATTAGGCTTACCAAATAAACAAGAAAATCTCGCTTTGTGCGGGATTTTTGTTGATTGTTGAATACATAAAAGATAAAAATTTGTTGGCAGGAATGGAAGAGAGGAATGGCTCAGATTAAAGAAATCAATAAAGAGGAGCAGAAGTTAGCGATTGCAGCTGAGATTTTGGCTGATTTACCAGAGTGGTTTGGTATTCCAGATAGTACTCAAGCCTATATTGAGGCGGCTGGGAAACTTCGTGTCTGGGGAGCTTATGAAGGTGATGATCCGCTTGGTTTTATTAGTTTGTCCTATTCCAGTGAAGACCGTGCAGAGATTGACTGCCTAGCTATCAAGAAAGACTATCATAGGCAAGGGATTGGATCAAAGTTAGTGAAGGTCTTGGAAATGGCAGCAAGACAACAGGTTGACTATTTACAAGTCAAAACAGTGGCACCGGGTCATTATCCAACCTACGATAGAACGAATGCTTTCTATCAGGCTCAAGGTTTTAAAAAATTAGAAATCTTCCCTCGGCTGTGGGATTCACATAATCCCTGCATGGTTTTAATCAAGAAAATTTCCTAAAAACTTCTTGACAAAAAAATTTGACGTGTTAGAATAAGAATGTGTTGAATGCCGATTTAGCTCAGTTGGTAGAGCAACGCACTCGTAACGCGTAGGTCGTAGGTTCAAGCCCTATAATCGGCATTATTGAAGGTCTTCATTGATTGAAGGCTTTTTGTTTATTGTTAAGTATTGTTGTGTAAAAAAAGCTAATCGCATCTGACCAGCTTATGAAAAACAAGTAGGATATCCAAATTTTACAACCACTTGCGTCTCGAAAGGAACCACTTACTGAAAATCGCTTGAATTTCACGAACCAATTGTTATAATAAAATAAAGAAAAACGAGGGAGTGTTTATGAAGATTCGAGTAGAGCTAGATTCTAATCTAGAAGAAGCAGAAATTGTCATTAAGGCACCTCGCTTTGATGAGCAGATAGAGCGCATTCAGCGTTCTCTGGAAGAAGTTGCTAAGCCGTCTATTCTTTTTTACAAAGATACGAGCGAATATTATGTTGATTTAGCAGATATTCTCTTTTTTGAGACAGAGGGAAATAAGATTTTTGCACATGCTCGAAATAATGCTTATGAAGTCAAACTGAAATTGTATGAGCTGGAAGAATGCTTGCCACGTTATTTCTGTCGTATTTCTAAGTCAACAATTACGAATATTAAAGCAATTTATTCGTTGGAAAGGTCTTTTTCAGGGACAAGCAGCATTCGCTTTTATGATACTCATAAACAAGTGCACGTGTCTCGGCATTATTTTCAATTTTTAAAAGAAAAATTAAGTGAAATGAGGTAAATATTATGAGAAAAACATTGTTTGGAATGGGGCTTTTGGTATTGGCAGGCTGGGTGCTACTACAAGGAAATTTTGGTATTCCAGTTATGGATTTCAATTTTTGGCCGATGCTCGTTGTGCTTGGATTTGCTTACTTTGCGATTGAAAATTTTTGGAGAGGAAATTTATCCGGTGGGGTTATTTTAGCCATTATTTCCTTAATCGTTGCAAATAGTAGCTATCACTTTTTGCCAATCTCATCTGGAACGATTTTCTTAGCAGGGATTCTGGCTTCTATTGGTATTGGCTTAATTTTCAAACCAAAACGGATTTGGGGTGTTTATCGTGGTTCAAATGCTCATCGCATTATAAATGGGGATATTAATTTTGGAAGTGGTACGCGCTACATCAATTCGGAAGATTTCACCTATGAAACGCTAGATTGCACCTTTGGAAACGCCACAGTTTATTTTGACAATGCCACGATTAAAGGTGATTCCGCTACCTTTGATGTTGATGTATCTTTTGGGAATGCAACGTTATATGTGCCTAGTAATTGGCGTGTGGAGTTAGACGTAGACAATGCTTTTGGCACAGTTACCAATCCCCGTAACATCAATGAGAAAGACAAGACCCTCTATGTAAAGGGAGATGTATCTTTCGGTCGTTTGGGAATTATCTATATTTAAGACGGATGGATTGGACTGCCTTGGCTAAATTTTGAAATATAGAGAAAATAGTCTTGCAAAATCATAGAAATTGTGATAAAATTTTACGGTATGTGGTATAAAACCCGTGAAACTAATCAGGAGGACAAGTATCAATGGCAAAAGTATGTTACTTTACAGGTCGTAAAACTGTATCAGGAAATAACCGCTCTCACGCAATGAACCAAACAAAACGTACTGTGAAACCAAATCTTCAAAAGGTGACAATCTTAGTTGATGGTAAACCTAAGAAAGTTTGGGCTTCAGCACGTGCCCTTAAATCAGGCAAAGTTGAACGCGTTTAATTTATGAAGAATCGGACCTCTGGGGTCCTTTTTCTTTTTGCACAAGAAAATAGATTTTTTACGACAAGGAAAATCCCCAACATTGACTGAATCCTTTCTAATTATGTACTCTCTCTTTTACAGTCCGCGTAAAATATGGTAAAATAAACTATAAAATACTTTTGAGGTAGAAACTATGACTGTAAAAATCAATACAAAAGATGGTCAAATCGAACTGACAGATGATGTCATTGCGACAATTGTTGGTGGGGCAGCAACTGAAATTTTTGGTGTTGTCGGAATGGCCAGTAAAAATGCCATTAAAGATAATTTCCAAGCTTTATTAGGCAAAGAAAATTATGCGAAAGGCGTTGTAGTAAAGACCACGGACGAAGGTAGCATTGCTGTTGATGTGTATACAGTTTTGAGCTATGGTACCAAGATCAGTGAAGTGTCTAAAAATATTCAAGAACGTGTGAAATTCAGTCTTGAAAATCAGCTTGGAATTACTGCCGAAACAGTAAATGTCTATATTCAAAATATTAAAGTTGTAGGAGAATAATCGTGTCAAATATTACTACTAGTTTATTTCAAGAAATGGTGCAGTCTGCATCTACTCGTTTGAATAAACAGGCTGAATATGTCAATTCTTTAAATGTTTTTCCTGTGCCAGACGGTGATACAGGTACCAATATGGGAATGACCATTGAAAATGGGGCAAAGGAAGTTGCAGATAAATCTGCTTCTACTGTCGGTGAAGTAGCTGGGATTTTTGCAAAAGGTCTATTGATGGGAGCGCGTGGAAATTCTGGTGTTATCACTTCTCAGCTGTTCCGTGGTTTCTCTCAAAGTGTGAAAGAAAAGGAAGAATTAACAGGACAAGATTTAGCCCTTGCTTTTCAGTCTGGAGTGGAAGTGGCTTACAAAGCTGTAATGAAGCCGGTTGAAGGAACGATTTTGACGGTTTCTCGTGGAGCTGCGATTGGTGCTAAGAAAAAAGCAGAAGAGACAGATGATGCTGTTGAGGTCATGAAAGCAGCTTTTGATAGTGCTAAGGTGGCTCTTGCTAAAACACCAGACATGCTTCCGGTCTTAAAAGAAGTTGGTGTTGTGGACTCTGGCGGTCAAGGTCTTGTTTTCATTTATGAAGGCTTTTTGTCAGCATTGACAGGCGAATACATTGCATCTGAAGAATTTCAAGCAACGCCTGCAACTATGACAGAAATGATCAATGCAGAACACCATAAGTCAGTAGCTAGTCATGTGGCAACAGAAGACATCAAATATGGCTATTGTACGGAAATCATGGTCGCTTTGAAAAAAGGTCCAACGTATGTAAAAGAATTTGACTATGATGAATTCCGCAACTATTTGAATGAACTGGGCGACTCACTTCTTGTCGTAAACGATGATGAAATCGTAAAAGTTCATGTTCACACGGAAGACCCTGGTCTGGTCATGCAAGAAGGATTGAAATACGGAAGCCTTGTCAAGGTCAAAGTAGATAATATGCGCAATCAGCACGAAGCGCAGGTTGAAAAAGAAGAACGTGAAAATAGCCAGCCAACAGAAGAAAAAGAATATGCTATCATTGCAGTTGTTGCAGGAGAAGGATTGTCAGATATCTTTAAGGCACAAGGTGTGGACTATATCATCTCTGGCGGGCAAACGATGAATCCTTCAACAGAAGATTTCATCAAGGCTGTTGAACATGTGAATGCTCGTCATATCATTATTCTGCCAAACAACAAAAATATTTTCATGGCGGCGCAATCAGCGGCTGAAGTGATAGAACAACCTGCTGTAGTGATTGAAACAAGAACGATTCCGCAAGGTTTGACTAGCTTGTTAGCTTTTGACCCAAGCAAATCCATTGAAGACAACCATGATCGTATGACGGCTGCTCTTGCTGATGTTGTCAGTGGTAGTGTGACGACAGCTGTTCGTGATACAACGATTGATGGTCTTGAAATTCATGAAAACGATAACCTTGGTATGGTGGATGGAAAAATTGTTGTTTCCAATCCAGACATGTTGACGACATTGAATGAAACTTTTAGCAAAATGCTAGATGTAGATAGTGAGATTGTAACGATTTATATCGGTGAAGACGGTAGTGAAGACTTGGCTAATGAACTAGCGCAAGATATTACTGAAAAATTTGAAGATGTAGAAGTAGAAATACATAATGGCGGACAGCCAGTTTATCCATACCTTTTTAGTGTTGAATAAAACAGAAGAATTATTGCGAAGGGCGACTCGATGGAGTCGTCTTTTTTATGACATTTGTCATGTTGAGCGATGACAAAATCATCTAGTGGCGATAAAAGAGTTGAGATATAATGAAAGTAACAAGAGGAAATGTAGAGTTATAAACCAAGTCTACAACCTGTTTTATTCTTCTTGCTGCAAGTAACTTTGTGGTAATCTAATCGTTGACCAGAAACTTCCTGAGCTAATTGCTAGGACTTCTGTATGTGTTGCATTTCCACCAATAAAAATAATGAGGAGAAAAAGATGAAGCTGATTGAGGTGAACCGTTTATCTAAAAAGATTCGTGGGAAAGAAATTTTGAAAGATATCTCTTTTACTATTAACGAGGGAGAATGTGTGGCGTTGATTGGTCCAAATGGAGCTGGGAAAACCACGCTCATGGATTGTTTGCTAGGTGATAAGTTTCTTACAAGTGGGCAGGCTAGTGTTCGAGGATTAAAGCCAACAGATGAGCAATTAAAGCAGATTGTTGCCATTTTACCACAAGAAAATACAGTTGTGGCAGATTTGAAGGTAAAAGAACTACTGAACTTTTTTCAAAGTATTTACCCACGTAGTTTAACTAATCAAGAAGTTGATGCCCTTTTGACATTTACGGATAAGCAAAAAGATCAGCTAGCCAGCAAATTATCTGGTGGGCAAAAACGGTTGTTTTCTTTTATTTTAGCTCTTATTGGCCGACCTAAAATTCTCTTTTTAGATGAGCCGACTTCTGCTATGGATACTTCCACTCGGCAGCATTTTTGGGAAATTGTGGATGAATTGAAGCAAAAGGGTGTGACCATTATTTACTCTTCTCACTATATTGAGGAAGTGGAGCATACAGCAGATCGGATTTTGGTTTTGCATAAGGGTGAATTGATTCGTGATACGACGCCTTACGCTATGCGCAGCGAAGAACAAGAAAAACACTTTACTATTCCGCTTTCTTACCAAGCTATTTTGGAAAGGTTACCTGAAGTGACCGAAATTGAAATCAAGCAAAATGCTCTCTCCTTTGCAACTAGAAAGGCTGGTCAAGTGTGGCAAGTCTTGGTAGAGAATGGTTGTACGATTGAGGAAGTAGAAGTGCGCAACCGGACACTATTGGATAGTATTTTTGAGACAACGCAAGAGTAAAAGGAGATGTATCATGAAAAATATGAGAAGTTTAATGAAGGTTGAATTGATTTTAATGAAGCGCCAAGCGGCTTATTATCTATTGTCTATTGGATTGCCTAGTGTCTTTTATCTGATTTTCTCAGGTATGATGTCTGGGAGTGCCACCCCTACACTTGTACTCCAAACCTATCTCTTTTCTATGACAGTTTTTAGTATTATGTCCAGTGCTTTCTTTAGTATTCCAAGTACCTTGCAGTCTGATAAAACTAATAATTGGCAAAAAATGCTTCAACACTCACCTGTTTCTATGATAGAATATTATATATCCAAACTTTTCAGTGCTTTACTGACTTTCCTTCTTTCCATAGTCGTTGTATTTTCTGTTGGACATTTTGTTCGTGGAGTCAATCTTCCTGCAATGGATTGGTTAATCATCGCCCTAATTATTTTGTTTGGAAGTTTGGTTTTCATTGCTATGGGAGTACTAGTGAGTTTGCTTCCCAGCGCTCAGCTTATGTCTGTTGTGGGGAATATTGCCTATATGGCTTTGGCAGTCCTGGGTGGTCTTTGGTTTCCTTTGACCATGTTTCCAAAATGGCTCCAATCAATCGGTAAGTTGACTCCTAGTTATCAACTCATGCAGATTGTATCTTCTTATTTGGAACATCGCGAGTTTAATGCCATTGCAGCACTGATTGTTCTGGTTTACACAGTTGGTGTCAGCCTAGTGGTTCTTCAACTCAAAAAACGGATTGAGGTGAAATAATTTATGTGGAAAAAACTAAAAAATATTCACTATCTGTTTCATATTGCTTTAGTTTTTATTGTTTTTCCAATAGCGGGGGTCATCAGCGGGGACTACTCGCTTTTGCTCTTGTTGTGGACAGCATTTTTTATCGGAGCTTATTACAATCTTCTACTCGATAATCATCCGTTTCACCAGTGGCTGTCTTGGTGGATAATGATTGCCTACATTGTTTATAGTTCTATTTGGTTAAATCCAAGTTTTGTTTGGTACATCTTTTATCTATCAAATCTACTAATCTATCACTTTAATGAAATTCCATTTAAATCTTGGCGCTTTTGGACCTTTTTTACCTTACAGCCAATCATTCTGTTTTCTATTTTTCTGAAAAATCCGAGTGATTTATCCTATCTGATATTTTTGCTTGTGACCTTTATCTTTGTGGATTTACTCACATTCGGATTGTATCGCATGCAGGTGGCTGAATTGCTTCAGGAGGAAAAAAGAAAGCAGAATGCTCAACTCAATCTGTTTCTAGCTGAAAATGAGCGCAATCGTATTGGACGAGACCTACATGATAGTCTAGGACATACATTTGCTATGCTCAGTGTCAAGACAGAATTAGCACAACAGTTTCTTCAAATGAAATCCTATGAGAAAGCTGGTAAAGAATTGCAGGAAGTGCATGAAATTAGCAAGCAGTCTATGGCAGATGTGCGACGGATTATTGATAATCTAAAAACACGAACCTTGGATGAGGAGTTAGTGACTATTCAGGCTATGCTGGAAATGAGTGGAATTCGGGTACAAGTACAGCATCAACTCAATATTGCTAGCATCGCACCGAATATTCAATCAAGTTTAAGTATGGTTTTACTAGAATTAGCAACGAATATCATCAAGCATGCTCAAGCAAGCAGTTGCCAAATTCATCTGTATTCTGAAAAAAATAGGTTAATAGCAGATGTTGAGGATAATGGGAAAGGTTTCAAAATTGCCACAGGAAAAGAGTTGCATTCTATTCGGGAGCGTGTGGAATCATTGTCTGGACAAGTAGAGATTTTAAGCTGTAAACAGCCAACTAAGATTCGAATAAACTTACCAATGGAGGGATACAAATGAAATTGTTAGTTGCCGAAGATCAAAGCATGCTAAGAGATGCTCTGTGTCAATTGCTAGAACTGCAATCAGATGTGGAAACGGTTCATCAAGCTTCTAATGGGCAGGAGGCAATGACTCTGTTGCAATCTCAAAAGATAGACGTGGCTATTTTAGATGTGGAAATGCCTAAGCAGACAGGTTTAGATGTGTTGGAATGGGTTAAGGAGAAGCAGCCAACTGTCAAAGTTGTTATTGTCACCACATTTAAACGACCTGGTTACTTTGAGCGAGCGATTAAAGCAGATGTAGATGCTTATGTCTTAAAAGAACGCAGTATAGCCGACCTTATGAAAACGATTCATACTGTGTTAGGCGGAAAAAAAGAATATTCTCCTGAGTTGATGGAAGTCATGATGACAAGTAAAAATCCCTTGTCCAATCAAGAAATTTTGGTTTTGCAAGCGGCAGCAAGAGGTCTGTCTAGCAAAGAAATCGCTCAAAAGCTTTATCTGTCAAATGGTACCGTTCGTAATTATATGTCAAGCATTCTAACGAAATTAGCAGCGGAAAATCGATTGGAAGCGGTTCGGATTGCGCAAGAAAATGGTTGGATCTAAACTAGATATTGTGAGATATTGAAGAGAAATTTAACATAGTGATTTAACTAGTTTTTATCGCTTTTGTTTGATAAACTCTTATAAGTATGCTATAATTTTGAAAAAGAAGATAGGAGTTTCATATTATGCTATTTTTAATAGTGCCAATTATTATTGTCGTGCTGTTTCTCATTCTTTTTAGCTCGTTGTATGTCGTTCGTCAACAGTCTGTAGCGATTATAGAACGTTTTGGGAAATATCAAAAGTTAAGTAATAGTGGAATTCATTTGCGTTTGCCATTTGGTATTGATCATATCGCAGCGCGTGTGCAATTGCGCCTCTTGCAAAGTGAGATTGTGGTTGAAACGAAGACACAAGATAATGTATTTGTCATGATGAATGTTGCTACACAATACCGTGTTAATGAAAATAACGTAACAGATGCTTACTATAAATTGATTCGTCCAGAAGCTCAAATCAAATCTTATATTGAAGATGCTTTGCGCTCATCTGTTCCTAAATTGACATTGGATGAATTGTTTGAAAAAAAAGATGAAATTGCACTTGAAGTACAAAAACAGGTAGCAGAAGAAATGTCTACTTACGGTTATATCATCGTAAAAACCTTAATTACCAAGGTTGAGCCAGACGCAGAAGTCAAGCAATCAATGAACGAGATTAACGCTGCCCAACGGAAACGTGTTGCTGCTCAAGAATTGGCTGAAGCTGATAAAATTAAAATTGTAACTGCCGCAGAAGCAGAAGCGGAAAAAGACCGCCTTCATGGGGTAGGGATTGCAGAGCAACGGAAAGCGATTGTGGATGGTTTGGCAGATTCTATCAAAGAGCTGAAAGGTGCGAATGTTGAATTGAAGGAAGAACAAATCATGTCCATTCTTTTAACCAACCAATACCTTGACACGTTGAATAATTTTGCAGACAATAAGGGAAATAATACAATTTTCCTACCAGCAAATCCTGACGGAGTGGAAAGTATCCGAACACAAATATTATCAGCACTTAAAGCTAAATAAAGAATATTCTGAATTGCTTTATTCATCAAAATAGGCATCCTTTTCCGTTGACAAAACAAACAAAAACCTTTACAATATTTAGTTAGAAATAATAAAATAGGAGAAGGAAATGGCTAAATCTAACTTTGAAAAAGTAGAATCAGTTGTTAGCTGGGTTCGTGATAAGAAAATCACGGGTTATCGCATTAGTAAAGAAACGAACGCTCGTGAAATGTCTATCATTGCCCTTGCTCAAGGACGTGCTAAAGTGAAAAATATTTCATTTGAAACCGCTCTTGGATTGATTGATTTTTACGATAAAAACCACGAAAAGTTTGAAAACTAATCGTTGTATTTTTAGCAGGCTATCAGCCTGCTTTTTTTGTTTGCAATTGTAAAATAGTATAATTTTATAAGGAAATAACAAATAATTATAAAATATAAAGTTTATTTATTCAATAGATGACTGATTGTTTAGAATGAATATTTTTACAAAAAATGATAAATTGCTTTCTACAATACAATCTGTTTTAAAGAATATTCTTAAAAATTAGAGTTTTATTTTTAACAAGAAAATGTTCTAATGAATGTGTATTCAAACATTCTGTTTTGTTTGAATAAAAATTAGTTTTTCAATTGAGTTCCTAAAGATTTTGGAGAGAAAATTATAGAGCTTGAGACAATAAAGAAGAGACTAGAAGTGTGTACTAGTCTCGTCGGTTGTAGATTATTGTAAGTAACGTTGTAAAAATTCTTTTGTGCGTTCTTTCTTAGGGTGAGTAAAAATGTCTTCAGGTTTGCCTTCTTCAGCAATGATGCCTTTGTCCATGAAAATGACACGATTGGAGACATCACGCGCAAACTCCATTTCGTGCGTGACTACAATCATGGTTAAGCCTTCTTGAGCAAGGTCTTTCATGATTTTCAGCACTTCGCCGACCATTTCAGGGTCAAGGGCTGATGTTGGTTCGTCAAATAAAATGGCATCTGGGTTCATGGATAAGGCGCGTGCAATAGCAACCCGTTGCTTTTGTCCGCCAGAAAGTTGTTTTGGCTTTGCTTGCCAGTAAGGTTGCCCCATGCCAACTTTTTCAAGATTTTCTTTGGCGATTTTTTCGGCCTCTGCTCGTTCTCGCTTGAGAACAGTCGTTTGTGCGACAATGGTATTTTCAAGAACGTTGAGGTTTTCAAAAAGGTTAAAGCTTTGGAACACCATACCGAGTTTTTCACGGTAATGAGTGAGGTTATAGTTTTCTTCTAGTACATTTTCACCACGATAAAGGATTTCTCCTCCACTTGGCTCTTCAAGGAGATTGATAGAGCGTAAGAAAGTAGATTTTCCACTACCAGAGCTTCCGATGATAGAAATGACTTCGCCGGAGTGGACAGTGAGAGAAATGTCTTTTAAGACTTCATTTTGTCCGTAGGATTTTTTAAGATGCTTGATTTCTAAAATGGTATCGCTCATACATTTACTCCTTTCGTTTGCATTTGATTAGCGCCCGTTGTGTAATCATCTGTGTCAAAACGGCGTTCTACATAGCGGAGAATGCGTGTTACCGTAAATGTTAGGACAAAGTAAATCACGGCAATAATCGTAAAGGTTTGGAAATATTGGTAAGTTTGGGTGGCAATAGTATTTCCTGAGAAATAAAGTTCAACAACGGAGATAACATTCAGTACGGAAGTATCTTTGATATTGATGACAAATTCATTCCCTGTAGCAGGTAGAATATTGCGTACGACTTGAGGAAGGACAACTTTGCGCATGGTTTGTTTATGTGTCATTCCCAGAGCAGTTGCGGCTTCAAATTGCCCCTTATCAACAGCGAAGATTCCTCCGCGGACAATTTCACTCATATAAGCACCCGTGTTAATGGAAACGATAAAGATAGCCGCGATTGTACGGTCAATGGAAACTCCAAATGCCTGTGCTGTTCCGTAGTAAATAACCATCGATTGAACAATCATAGGTGTTCCACGGAAAATTTCGATGTAGACATTCAAGAACCAGCCGAATAAGGTTTGTAACATCGCTAGAGCTTTATTTTTGGCTGTAGGAGCGGTGCGGTAGACGCCGATTAAGAGTCCAATGATGAGTCCTGCAATTGTGCCAGTAATGGAGATGAGAAGGGTTAAGCCAGCTCCACGCAGAAATTGTGGCCAGTTGTTTTTTAGAATCTTTGTCACTTGTCCAAAGAAAGTAGTTTTGTCTTTGCTGGCGTCAGTGTCAACAGGTTGGTTTTGAATCATCTTGTCCATTAAAGCGACTTGGTCTTTGGCGCTGATTTTAGTGATAGCAGCATTGACTTGTTCTAGAAGCTTGTCGTTTTTGCGCATTCCGATTGCAATCGTAGCATCCTCTTCATTAACATCAAAACCTTTTTTGAACTGAATCATTTTAAATTTCGAGTTGGCAGATTCTGCTGTGAGGGCTTCGGGACGCTCAGAGATGTAGCCGTCTATCACTCCTGACTCAAGTGCTTGGCGCATTTGAGCGAAGTCGCCCATTGCAGTTTCTTGCTTAGCGCCTGTCAGTTGGGAAATCAAATTGTAGAGGTAGACACCTTGTTGAGAGGTGATTTTTGCTCCTTTGAAGTCCTTCAACGTTTTTGCATTAGCATAAGCCCCGTCTTTGTTGACCAGTACTACAGGCTCACTGGTATAATAACTATTGGAAAATGCGATTTCCTTTTTCCGCTCGGCAGTCGGACTCATTCCAGCGACAATCATATCTAATTTACCTGATGTCAATGCAGGAATCAATCCATTCCAAGAAGTTTTGACCACTAACGGTTTTTTGCCCAATGCTTTTGCGACTTGTTTGGCGATTTGGACGTCATAACCATTGGCATATTGGTTGGTGCCTTCGATTTTGACGGCACCATTTTTATCATCATCTTGCGTCCAGTTGAACGGTGCATAAGCCGCTTCCATTCCGATTCGCAAGTATTCATCGGCTTGAGCTCTATTTGCAAATCCGAAACTAAGCAGCAGAAGTGCAAATAGAGATAAGAATAATTTCTTCATATTTTCTCCTCATCTAAAAATAGCTTCCTTTCATTGTACCGAAAAATGACATGTTTTTCAATATTGGGGAAACCCTTACTTGAAAAATGGTATAATAAAGACAATCAATATAAGGAGATTACTAGATGAAAAAGTTTTTTTGGAGCATCATAATTTTTTTCTCATGTTTGCTCTTCAGTCAACGAGTCTTGGCGGTGAGTTATGATATCGAATCCTACAAAGGGAATTTGCAGCTTCATTCTGATAATACAGCGACTTTTATTGAAATAGTCACTTACCATTTCTCCAGTAACTATAATGGACAAATCATTACTTTGGGGACATCAGGTAACATGCCTCTAGGATTTGATGTAGAAGGAAAACCAAGTTTTCTGGCTTTGAGAAATGGACAGCTTAAGAATGATATTACTGCTGTTCAAGATTACATTGCAGGTGGCTATAAATATAAAATTTATAATGCTGGAAGCAAAGGAGATCGTGTGACTATTGCGGTTACATGGAAACTGAAAAATATGCTGTTTGTCCACAATGACATCGTGGAGTTGCACTGGATTCCGATTAGTAACTGGGATAAGAAGTTAAACAATGTGGAGTTTCGGGTTTCAGTCCCGAAAAGTTCTCAGCAGACAGAATTGTATGCTCATACAGGTTATTTTATGAAGCCAGCTCAGGTGACGCATTCTGGGAACACTTACTTTATTCATGCGGGCAATATTTGTAAAGGAAAAAAACTAGAATTTCATGCATATTGGGATCGATCATTAATGACGGTTCCTGAAAATAGCTTGGCTATCACAAATCAGAATCGATTGCAAGAGTTTCGTCAAGTTGAAAAGGAAGTTGCTACCAGTACAAAAAAATATCAGAGATTAGTAGACTGGGACTTACCACTTGCTTTTGTGCTAGTTGGTCTGATTAGTCTAACTTTTTATGGCCTCTTTCAGTTCGCTATAAAACCCCGTGTAACGTTTCCTAAGCGTGCTCGTCTATACGAAATACCGCAAGATTTGCCACCAATGGTCATCGCTTCCAATGTTTATTCGGTAGATTTGACAGAGCTGGATCCAACGGAGAAGCAAGCAACGTCTTTGAAATTTGAAAATCTTGTACAAGCCACTTTGCTAGATTTGATTGACAGAGGGAATCTTATTTTTACAGATGATATGAAACAACCAAAATTACAAAGAGTGACAGATAAGGGTTTAGCTGATTTTGAAAAAGAATTTTTAAAAATGGCTCTGGGAAACAATAAGCAGTTGCTTGTGAAAAATTTGTTTTCAGATTTTAAAATTGACGATAAGATATATAATAGTGGCGAGAAAGCTGTTCGTAGCGCGGGCAATAGAGTGAGAAAACTATTAAAATGCTATTTAAAACTTATTACAGAAAATATACATGAAATTATTGAGCGTGAGCAATTGCCAAATAATTATCGCCCTGTTGCTAAAAAGGAGCTCTTGTGTTTATATCTTTCAATGCTCCTTATGAATCTTATTGTGTTTGCTTCTCTTGGCATCTTAGCTTGGATTTTCTTGGAGTATGGACTCGTATTTTATCAATTTGTAGTTAGCTTCTTCATTGCCGGCGGAATGCTGTATTACCTTTTGAGAAAATGCAAAATGGTGAAGCGTGATGGCGTCTTAAATGAAGAAGGGGCAGAAAACTATTATTACTGGAAGAGTTTTGCTAATATGCTGCATGAGATTGCTCATTTAAAGGATACAGAAGTAGAGGGAGTGATTTTGTGGAACAGATTATTGGTTTATGCTGCTATGTTTAATTGTGCAGATAAGGTGACTAAGACGATGAAACTACGCAAAATCACAATTGATAATCCATCAATGAATGCTTTTGTTTATCAGGATATGGTGTATGATTTCCATGCGAGCTCACATGCTTTTGTTGGCTATGGGGCAGCAGCTAATTCGGCTAGCAGTTTCTCTGTTTCATCAGGTGGAAGTAGCGGTGGCGGCTTCTCTGGTGGTGGCGGAGGCGGAGGCGGAGGTGCTTTTTAAAAAGTGCCTCTATTCTCTCACTTGAAATTATGCTATAATGAAACAAATCAACCTTAGGAGAAGAAAATGTTTATCATTGAAATTTTAAAATCCATCATCTTTGGGATTGTGGAAGGAATTACAGAGTGGTTGCCTATTTCTAGCACAGGTCACTTGATTTTGATACAGGAGTTTATCAAGTATAAAAATCAGAATGCTGCCTTTATGGAAATGTTCAATGTCGTTATCCAATTAGGAGCGATTTTGGCGGTTGTGGTGATTTATTTTGATAAATTAAACCCGTTTAAACCGGGTAAGACAGCGCGTGAAGTTCAAAAAACATGGCAATTGTGGGCAAAAGTAGTGATTGCAGCTGCGCCGGCTGCCATTATTGGCTTACCTTTGGATGATTGGTTTGATGCTCATTTTTATAACTTCATTTCTGTTGCTTGTATGTTAATAATTTATGGTGTTGCCTTTATTTTGTTAGAAAAACGCAATAAAACTGTGGAACCTGCGATTACCAATTTGGAGCGCTTGCCTTATAAAACAGCGCTTTACATTGGGCTATTTCAAGTATTGTCACTCTTTCCTGGTACTAGTCGCTCTGGAGCAACCATTGTAGGAGGGCTTTTAAATGGTACTAGTCGTTCCGTGGTGACAGAGTTCACCTTCTTCTTAGGGATTCCTGTCATGTTTGGTGCCAGTGGTTGGAAGATTTTGAAATTTATTATCAAAGGAAACACACTTGGATTTGGGCAATTCTTCTTGCTGTTTGTAGCAATGGGCGTTGCGTTCGGGGTCAGTCTCTATGTGATTCGTTTCTTGACGGATTATGTGAAAAAGCACGACTTCACAATCTTTGGGAAATACCGTATTGGACTTGGTGTCTTGCTTATCATTTACGGCATTTTTAAAGCCATTTTCTAAGCATACAAAAACTCAGCAGATATTGTTGAGTTTTTTATTGACAAAAGAAGACAAAGGCTATCTATTTTTTGTAAAAAATCCGAAATTTTAGTATAATGGAAAGACTAGGAGTATGAGGTAATGCGATGGAAATGAAGCAAATTAGTGATACAACGATTAAGATCACGATAAAATTAGAGGATTTAGAAGAACGTGGGATGGAAATGGCAGATTTTCTCGTTCCACAAGAAAAAACAGAAGAGTTTTTCTATGCAATTTTAGATGAGTTGGAAATGCCAGAGAGCTTTTTGGATAGCGGCATGCTCAGTTTTCGTGTGACACCAAAGCCCGACCGATTGGATGTCTTTGTCACCAAGTCTAAGATTGATAAGAATCTGAACTTCGATGATTTGGCAGATTTGCCAGATGTAGAAGAGCTGTCTCAAATGTCTCCAGATGAATTTTTAAAGACATTAGAAAAAAATATTTTTGAGAAAAGCAAAGACGATATTGAAGCTGTTCGGTCTTTGGAAACGGCGGAAGCAGACGATAACACAAGCACTTCTGATATGGAAGAACAAGATGAAAATAGTGACGAGCTCACACAAAAATATATCTATTACATTTTGAAATTTTCCAGCCTGAAAGAAGCGATTGTTTTTTCTAAGACAGTAGATTATACTGTCAACACTTCGGAGTTGTACAAAATGGACGACCACTATTATTTGACAATCTTGGTTGATATTGAAGGGCATCCTAAGCGTTATCCAGCTTGGCTTCTGGCTTCTATGCGTGAACATGCAGAAGACACAGATGTGACAAGAGCTGTTTTACAAGAGCATGGTTATTTATTGCTTGTCAACGAGGCGGTTGCCAGTCTTAAAAAGGTTAAATGCTTATGATTCCCTTCCCCTTAAAATTCATTTTGGTGTTGCTTGGAACCTTTTTCATTGGTGTGATTCTCACACCTTTGGTGCGTCTATTAGCATTTAAGATAGGCGCAGTTGATTATCCAAATGCTCGGAGAATCAATAAAAAACCGATGCCAAGCAGTGGCGGTTTAGCCATTGTCATTGCTTTTTCGGTTGCTACGCTTGTTTTTATGCCGATGATTGTACAGGCGACCTTTCATGGAAAAAGTTATTTTGATTATATTTGGCCTGTTGTCTTAGGAGGCGGAATCATTGCTCTGACAGGATTGATTGACGATGTAAAAGAGTTGAAGCCCTTAGCCAAGATGTCAGGAATTGTGTTAGCTGCCAGTTTGATTTGGCTATTGACGGATTTCCGTTTGAATCATTTTAAAATTCCTTTTGGTGGGCCGCTGCTGCACTTTGCTCCTTGGTTGTCTTTCATCTTAACCGTTATCTGGATTATTTCGATTACCAATGCTGTTAATTTGATTGACGGGTTGGACGGATTAGTGAGTGGCGTATCCATTATTTCGCTGGTGACAATGGGGATTGTTTCCTACTTTTTCTTGCCAGATCACAATGTTTTTCTAACCTTAACTATTTTCGTCTTGGTCATGTCTATTGCAGGCTTTTTCCCTTATAATTATCATCCAGCTATTATTTATCTAGGAGATACAGGAGCGCTGTTTATCGGTTTTATGATTGCGGTTTTATCACTTCAAGGTTTGAAGAATGCGACAGCTGTCGCTGTGATTACTCCGATGATTATTCTGGGGGTGCCGATTACAGATACCTTTTTAGCGATTGTGCGTCGAACTTTATCTGGGCAAAAGTTTTACACACCAGACAAGCGACATCTTCATCATCGGCTGTTATCCTTGGGCTTAACACATCGTGGGACAGTCTTGGTTATTTATGGCATTTCTATGATTTTTGCCATGATTTCTCTTTTGCTAAATGTTTCGAGCCGTATTGGTGGGACACTGTTAATTATTGGACTACTTTTTGGAGTGGAACTTTTGGTAGAACTAATTGGTGTTCTGGGTCCAAATCGAACACCGCTACTCAATATCCTTCGTTTTATCGGAAATTCTGCTTATCGGGAAGAAATCCGAACAAAGTTCAGAAATAGAAAAAAGAAGTAGACTCGCACTTAAACAAAATAAAAGCCTTTTTGGCTTTTTTTTGCTATACTTATAAGGTAAATGAATGGTTACAAAGAAAGGAAAGTTTGCCATGTCTGTGTTAGAAATCAAAGACCTCCATGTAGAAATTGAAGGAAAGAAAATCTTAAAGGGAGTCAATCTGACTCTTAAAACAGGAGAAATTGCCGCCATTATGGGTCCAAATGGGACAGGGAAATCCACCTTATCAGCAGCGATTATGGGAAATCCAAATTACGAGGTAACCAAAGGAGAAGTTCTCTTTGACGGTGTCAATATTTTAGAACTGGATGTGGACGAACGAGCTCGCATGGGGCTTTTTCTTGCTATGCAGTACCCAAGTGAAATTCCAGGTATTACCAATGCAGAATTTTTGCGTGCAGCCATGAATGCAGGTAAAGAAGATGATGAAAAAATCTCTGTCCGTGATTTTATCATGAAATTGGACGAAAAAATGGAACTGCTCAATATGAAAGAAGAAATGGCAGAGCGTTATCTAAACGAAGGTTTTTCTGGCGGTGAAAAGAAACGTAATGAAATCTTGCAGTTGTTGATGTTGGAACCAACCTTTGCGTTACTGGACGAAATTGACTCTGGACTAGATATTGATGCACTGAAAGTGGTGTCTAAGGGCGTCAATGCTATGCGTGGTGAACATTTTGGTGCTATGATTATTACGCACTATCAACGTCTGTTGAATTATATTACGCCTGATGTGGTCCATATCATGATGGATGGGCGTGTAGTTGCTTCTGGTGGTCCGGAATTAGCTGTTCGTTTGGAGCAGGAAGGTTATGCCAAATTGGCTGAAGAACTTGGTTTTGATTACCAAGAAGAAGTCTAGTCAACCTTTCTTTTTACTTAGAAAAGATAGGAGAATGAAATGACAAAAGAAACCATTAAACATTTTTCACAAATGCATGCGGAGCCTGAGTGGTTGGCAAATCTCCGTCAAGCTGCCTTTGATAAAATAGATAAGTTGGAACTGCCTGTTATTGAGCGTGTGAAATTTCATCGTTGGAACTTGGGAGACGGCACGCTGTCAGAAAGTGAGGCTCTTGCAAATGTGCCTGATTTTACAGCACTGAATGACCATTTGACATTGGTTCAGGTTGGAACACAAACTACTTTAGAGCAATTGCCGGCTGACTTGGCGGAGCAGGGCGTCGTCTTCACAGACTTTTATTCTGCTCTTGAAGAAATTCCAGAAATTATTGAGAAACATTTTATGTCTTCTGTCAAATATGACGAAGATAAGCTTGCTGCTTATCATACAGCTTATTTCAATGGTGGAGCGGTGCTATATATCCCGGATAATGTTGAAATCAATCAGCCCATTGAAGGCATTTTTTACCAAGACAGTGAAAGTGACGTGCCATTTAACAAGCACATTCTGATTATTGCAGGGAAGCATACCAAGTTTACCTATTTGGAGCGTCTGGAGAGCTATGGCTCTGGGACTGTTCCCGTGACTGCTAATATCACGGTGGAAGTGATTGCACAGGCTGGTGCTCAGATTAAGTTCTCAGCTATTGACCGTCTGGGGGAAAATGTGACAGCTTATATCAGTCGTCGGGGCAAGTTGGACGATGATTCAATGATTGACTGGGCAATCGGAGTCATGAATGAAGGCAATGTGATTGCTGATTTTGACAGTGATTTGTTTGGTCGTGGCAGTCATGCGGATATGAAAGTGGTGGCTCTCTCTCGTGGTAGACAGATACAAGGGATTGACAGTCGCGTCACCAACTACGGTTGCAATTCAATCGGCAATATCCTCCAACATGGAGTTATTTTGGAAAAGGGAACTTTGACCTTTAATGGTATTGGACACATTATTAAGGGAGCTAAGGGAGCAGATGCTCAACAGGAAAGTCGAGTACTGATGCTATCTGACCAAGCACGTTCAGATGCCAATCCTATTCTTTTGATTGATGAAAATGATGTCACAGCAGGGCATGCGGCTTCTATCGGTCAGGTAGATCCAGAAGATATGTACTATCTCATGAGTCGGGGACTGGATGAGGCAACTGCAGAACGATTGGTCGTGCGTGGATTCTTAGGCTCTGTTATCGTTGAAATTCCAGTTAAAGAAGTCCGTGCTGAGATGATTGAAAATATTGATGAAATTTTGGCTAAGAAATAAAAGATAGGAAAAGAAATGTCTAAACTTGATGTAGAAATCCTTCGGAGGGATTTTCCAATTTTGGATCAAATCGTCAATGATGAGCCTTTGGTTTATTTGGACAATGCGGCTACAACCCAAAAGCCTACGCAGATATTAGAGGCGATTGCAGCTTATTACGAAAAAGACAATGCCAATGTTCATCGTGGTGTTCACACACTAGCAGAACGGGCAACGGCAGCTTATGAAGCTGCGCGGGAACGAGTGCGCTCCTTTATCCATGCCGCTTCGACGAAAGAAGTTCTCTTTACGAGAGGAACGACGACTAGTCTCAATTGGGTGGCGCGCTATGCTGAAAATGTCTTGCAGCCAGGTGACGAAGTGCTGATTTCCGTTATGGAACATCATTCCAATATCATTCCTTTGCAGGAAGCCTGTAAGAAGACAGGTGCTAGATTGATTTATGCTTATCTGAAAGACGGCATGTTAGATCTCGCTGATTTTCGGTCGAAATTGACTGAAAAGACGCGATTTGTTGCTTTGGCGCATGTTTCTAATGTACTAGGTGTGGTGAATCCCATAAAAGAAATAGCAGAGTTAGTGCATCAGGCAAATGCTCTTTTAGTGGTGGACGGAGCTCAATCAGTCCCTCACATGAAGATTGATGTACAAGACTTGGACGTTGATTTCTTTGCATTTTCAGGTCACAAGATGCTAGGTCCGACTGGTATCGGTGTTCTCTATGGCAAAGAAGAGCTACTTGAGCGAATGTCGCCTGTCGAATTTGGTGGGGAAATGATTGATTTTGTCTATGAACAAGAAGCGACATGGAAAGAGTTGCCTTGGAAGTTTGAAGCAGGCACACCCAATATAGCTGGTGCTATAGGTCTAGCTGCCGCCATTGACTATCTGGACAAGATTGGAATGGAAACAGTTCATCAGTATGAGCAGGAATTGATAGCTTACGTATTTCCAAAATTACAAGCTGTTGAGGGGCTTACCATTTATGGTTCGGAGGACTTGGCTCAGCGGTCGGGTGTTATTTCTTTTAATCTAGCTGGGCTTCACCCTCATGATGTAGCAACAGCTCTGGACTATGAAGGCGTGGCTGTACGGGCTGGACATCACTGTGCTCAACCTTTGTTGAGTTACCTAGGAGTAGCAGCAACTGTTCGGGCTAGCTTTTATCTGTATAATACCAAAGCCGATTGTGATAAGCTTGTTGAAGCTTTGCAGAAAACAAAGGAGTTTTTCAATGGCACTTTCTAAACTAAATAGCCTTTATAAAGCAGTTGTGACGGACCATTCAGCTCACCCTCATCATCAAGGTCGATTGGAGGGCGTAGAACAAGTTAGTCTCAACAATCCTACGTGCGGTGATGTCATCAGCTTGTCGGTTCAATTTGATGAGCAGGGCGTGATTGAAGATATTGCCTTTGTGAATTCTGGCTGCAGTATTTCTACAGCTTCAGCCAGTATGATGACGGATGTAGTCCTAGGGAAGACGAAGGATGAAGCGCTAGCTTTGGCAGAAATTTTCTCCCAAATGGTTCAAGGTAAGGAAGATAAGCAGCAACAGGAGCTAGGAGACGCAGCTTTTTTAGCTGGTGTTGCTAAGTTCCCTCAACGCATCAAATGCTCAACCTTAGGTTGGAACGCTCTTAAAAAGGCGATTGAGGAAGCTGGAAATTCTGAAAAGTTGAGTAAATGAAGCTAAAATAAATAAGCTGAGACAAAAGTGCTCAGCTTTCTTTGTTTATATCGTTAGCATTACAGATGCAGTAGCTAATTGCTCAAAGCACTGCGTTGAGGTTACGGATAGAGCTTGAAAAGCAAGTCTCAAGGCGATTCGCTTTTCAAGCTTGGAAGAGTACTTTTGACGAAAACTTTGTTTTCTTTATCTGCCACCTCGACAGTCTCTCAGGGTGTTGAGCAACCTTGTGGGAATGAGACTACAAACTAAAAATTTTTGATTTTGAGTTTTGTCACATTCCCAATTACTATTGAATGAGCTATAATATGTTGCTATATCAACTTTTACAGCCCATTTTGTCATCAAGTTACATTTGCTTTCCAACTGCAAAAGGTTCATCAAGTCTTTCGAGCTATGTGGAGATGAACGATGAAATCAAGCATCTACGAATACTGATTTTTATTTCGCTCGTTTATAATTTTTCATTGACATATTGGACGAATTCATTCAACCATGATTTGAGGAAGAAAGGACGACCAATTTTCTCTGCTGAAAGCATGGAAATAGTTGGTGGTTTCTTGTCAAGATAGCCTTTTCCAATCAAATCATTATCAGTATAGGTCAATTTCCCAACAACGACACCCTTTTTTAAAGGAGTGGGATAACCGTTTTTATCAGTTGAAAAATGGACAGTCGGTTTTTTATGATTGTATCTCCGCACAATGGTGAGTTTTTCACTAGCAACAGCAGTGACTTCATCTTTTTGCCCATTAATGATGCGAGCAGAGCTTTTATTGTAGGCTTCACCTTTTTTCACAAGAGTTTGGACTGTGAATTGCTGATAAATATAGGTCATAAATCTAGAGGTAGCTGTAAAGCGGGCATTCTCATCCTCATCTGCATGATCAACATTGAGGAGAACCGTAATCAAACGCATCCCTCTTTGCTGGATTGTTCCGACAAAGGAAGAGCCTCCTTTATCAGAAGTTCCAGTCTTGAGGCCATCTACTCCAGCTCGAAAGGCGGGCATATTTTTGAGCATGTGGTTGGACGATGTAAGCGTCATGCCTGCAAAGTTAGACGTAGCTTTTTGGGTGATTTCTAGAACTTCTGGGTAATCAAGGATTAAACGCCGAGCAATAATTGCAACATCGTGGGCGCTCATTTTATTTTCGTCTTCTTTTTCTGAACCAGGATAAATATGTTCCTCTCCTAAAACAGAATTATTCAGCCCAGAAGCATTAACGATAGTAGCATCTTTGATTCCCCATTGCTGCAATTTAGCTTTCATCAAGTCAACAAATTTTTTCTCACTGCCAGCGACTTTTTCAGCTAAGGCAATTGCTGAGCTATTGGCACTTGCTATTAAAGAAGTTTCTAATAGTTCTTCGACAGTATATTTTCTAGCTTCCAAAGGAACGTTACTGGCGTCTGGATTAACGGTTAGTTGATAAGGGTAGTCAGAAATATCTACTGAAGTTTGTAAAGTTAATTTTCCCTGATGAATCGCTTCATAGACTAAATAGGCTGTTAGTAGTTTAGTAATAGAAGCAATTTCAACTGGCTGATTAGCATCTTTTTCATACAAAATTTTTCCGGTTGCAACGTCAACTGCAATAGCATGCTTAGCACCTACTTCAAAGTTGTCTGCTAAAACCGTAGGAGCTAGGAAGATCAAGAGAGTCGTTACAAGAGTAATAATAAATTTTTTCATGGTCATCCCTTTTTTGTAAACTTATTATTATTGTACCATAAAATAAGGAGAGCTTCATAGAAAAGGGAGGAAATAAGAAGAGAAAAACATGATTCATTTTTATTTTTAAAGCAAGTTCTGGTATAATAGATAGGATAAGAGACGAATAGAGGAAAACATGAAATTTACAGAATTTAAGTTTAAAGATTATATCCAAGAGGCACTCAAGGATTTGAACTTTGTTGAGGCGACAGAAGTTCAGGAAAAACTCATTCCGGTTGTGCTTGCTGGTCGAGATTTGGTGGGAGAGTCCAAAACAGGTTCAGGGAAAACTCACACTTTCTTGTTGCCGATTTTTCAAACGCTGAATGAAGATGCAGATAGTGTTCAGGTCGTTATTACAGCTCCTAGTCGTGAGTTGGCTAGGCAGATTTATCAGGCTGCACGCCAAATTGCTGCTTTTTCTGATAAGGAAATTCGAGTTGCTAACTATGTCGGTGGGACGGATAAAAACCGTCAGATTGGGAAATTGAGTTCCAGTCAACCACACATTGTCATTGGCACACCAGGACGCATTTATGATTTGGTCGAATCAGGTGACTTAGCCATTCATAAGGCGCATACTTTTGTCGTTGATGAAGCAGATATGACGCTTGATATGGGATTTTTAGTGACGGTGGATAAGATTGCGTCCAGTTTGCCGAAGGATTTGCAATTTCTGGTCTTCTCTGCGACCATTCCGCAAAAATTGCAGCCATTTTTAAAAAAATATCTATCTAACCCGGTCATTGAGCAAATCAAAACCAAAACGGTTATTTCAGATACCATTGAAAATTGGCTGATTTCAACAAAAGGACGTGATAAGAATGCGCAGATTTATGAAATCACACAGCTCCTACAGCCTTATCTAGCTATGATTTTTGTCAATACTAAGACACGAGCGGATGAATTGCATAGCTATTTGACAGCGCAAGGTCTCAAGGTGGCAAAGATTCATGGGGATATTGCACCGCGGGAGCGAAAACGGATTATGAATCAGGTGAAGAACCTAGATTTTGAATACATTGTTGCGACAGATTTAGCTGCGCGGGGAATTGATATTGAAGGCGTTAGTCATGTCATCAATGATGCGATTCCGCAAGATTTGTCCTTCTTCGTTCACCGAGTGGGACGAACTGGCAGAAATGGTCTACCGGGAACAGCCATTACACTTTATCAACCGAGCGATGATTCAGATATTCGTGAGCTGGAAAAATTGGGCATTCACTTCATTCCCAAGATGATTAAAAACGGAGAATTTCAAGATACCTATGACCGCGATCGTCGTGCCAATCGTGAAAAAACGCAGGAAAAATTGGATACGGAAATGATTGGTCTGGTTAAAAAGAAAAAGAAGAAAATCAAACCGGGCTATAAGAAGAAAATCCAGTGGGCTGTCAATGAAAAACGTCGAAAAACGAAGCGAGCTGAAAATCGAGCACGCGGTCGTGCAGAAAGAAAAGCCAAACGTCAACAGTTTTAGTCTTAAAATTTCTTTATTACTCCCATAAATAAAAACAATTATTCTTTAGAGAACGAATGTGATAGACTAGTCTTGCTAGTCTATTTTTATCGTAGCAAATAATTGGTAAAATAAAAAAATTGTGATAGAATTAGACATTATCGAGAAAGGGAAGTTACTATGATTGTTACAACAGTGATTTTAGCCTCTAATTGGTATCAAGAATTGGTTCAGAAGATTCCAGACGGACAGCTTTTTAGCTGGCGATCTGTGTTTGACGGACTACCCAGAATTATTGAAAAATTACCGACAACTTTGCTATTGACTTTGGGAGGAGCTTTTTTTGGCTTGATTTTGGCTCTCATTTTTGCTATTGTCAAAATCAACCGTGTGAAAGTTTTGTATCCTTTGCAGGCTTTTTTCGTTAGTTTTTTGCGAGGGACACCAGTGCTTGTTCAGCTCATGCTGACTTATTATGGGATTCCTTTGCTTCTGAAGGCCATCAACTTGCGATTTGGAACGGGCCTGAATATCAATGCTATTCCAGCCTATCTATTTGCCATTGTAGCTTTTGCTTTTAATGAAGCGGCTTATGCTAGTGAAACCATTCGAGCGGCGATTTTGTCTGTTGATGCTGGAGAAATTGAAGCAGCTCGTAGTTTGGGGATGACAAACGGACAGGTTTACCGCCGTGTTATTATCCCCAATGCAGCTGTGGTTGCCACACCGACCTTGATTAACTCTTTGATTGGCTTAACCAAGGGGACTTCTCTGGCTTTTAGTGCAGGGGTTGTTGAGATTTTTGCTCAAGCGCAGATTTTGGGTGGTGCAGATTACCGTTACTTTGAGCGCTTTATCTCAGTTGCTCTTGTCTATTGGGGCGTGAATATTGTGATTGAGGCACTTGGGCGGTTTATCGAAAAGAGAATGGCGATTGAAGCGCCTGATAATCTCAATCCACAAATACAGGCGAAAGGAGATGTTCGATAATGATTCGTATTTCAAATCTCAGCAAATCCTTTTCTGGACAAATGGTTTTAAACAATCTTAGTTTAGAGATTCAAAAAGGAGAAGTAGTTGCTTTAATTGGCTCATCTGGTGCGGGAAAATCTACTTTCTTACGCAGCTTGAATTATCTGGAACAGCCAGACAGCGGCACGATTGTCATTGATGATTTTACTGTCGATTTTTCTAAGATTAGCAAGGAAGAAATCCTAACCTTGCGACGAAAGTTAGCTATGGTGTTTCAGCAGTTTAATCTTTTTGAGCGCCGAACGGCTTTGGACAATGTCAAAGAAGGTTTATTAATTGTAAAAAAATTCTCAGACCAAGAAGCAACGAGTCTTGCCAAAGAAGAATTGGCAAAAGTTGGTCTGTCAGACCGTGAAAATCACTATCCGCGTCATTTGTCAGGTGGACAAAAACAGCGTGTTGCTTTGGCGCGTGCGCTTGCGATGAAGCCAGATGTTCTGCTTTTAGACGAGCCAACATCAGCACTTGATCCTGAATTGGTAGGGGAAGTTGAAAAATCCATTGCAGATGCAGCCAAGGCTGGTCAGACCATGATTTTAGTCAGTCATGACATGTCTTTTGTTTCGCAAGTGGCAGATAAAGTGCTGTTTTTGGATAAGGGACACATTATCGAAACAGGCACTCCTGATGAAATAATGAACCGCCCTAAAGAAGAACGCACAAAAGAATTTTTTGCCAGTTACAAACGGACATATATTTGATATAATAGAAAAAGAAGCCCAGTTGGCCTTGCTAGCTGGGTTTATTTTCAAGTTTGCGGCATCCGTTTTGAATGCCTTCAATTATAAAGTTATGAAATAGGGGAGTGGCTATGCTGTCTCAAGTTTTTTTATTCTATCTAGAGAGTTTACTGATTACGGCGCTATTGGTGGGGAGTTTTCTCGGATTATGGATTGGGCTTCGTGCTGTTCGACGTGTTGATAAAACAATCAAAGAGCGACAAGCTCATCTGTATGATATGCTATTGATTGCAGTGATGACGATTCCGATTTTATCCTTTGCAATGATGGGAATTCTGCTTATCCTCAGAGCATAATGTTTGAAAAAAGAGCTTAATAACGTTAGAATAACAGTGATTACAATAAAGGAAGTAAATTTTATGTACGACACAATTATTATTGGAGCTGGACCAGCAGGCATGACAGCTGCGCTTTATGCTGCTAGAAGTAATCTTAAAGTTGCTCTTTTAGAAAGAGGCATCCCCGGTGGTCAAATGAACAATACCTCAGATATTGAAAATTATCCCGGTTATGCTAATATCAGTGGTCCAGAGCTAGCCGAAAAAATGTTTGAACCGCTCGAAAATTTGGGAGTGGAGCATTTGTTTGGCTCTGTTGAAAAAATCGAAGACCAAGGAGCAATAAAAAAAGTCTTTACAGAAGATGAGGTTTTTGAAACGAAGACACTTATTATTGCGACTGGTGCCTTTCACCGTCATCTAGGAGTACCTGGTGAAGAAGAATTAAACAGCCGCGGGGTTTCTTATTGTGCAGTCTGTGACGGCGCTTTTTTCCGAGATGAAGACCTACTTGTCGTGGGTGGAGGCGACTCTGCGGTAGAAGAAGCGATCTTTTTGACTCGTTTTGCAAAAACGGTGACCATTGTTCATCGGCGTGATGAATTGCGAGCCCAAAAGTTACTACAAGAACGTGCATTTGCCAATGAAAAGATTCATTTTATCTGGGACTCAGTTGTGAAGGAAATCAAAGGTGACAAGCGTGTTAGCAGCGTTATGGTAGAGAATGTCAAAACAGGTGAAGTGTCAGAGCACAAATTTGGCGGTGTCTTTATTTATGTTGGTTTAGACCCAGTTAGTGAGTTTGCCAACGATTTGGGCATTACCAATGAAGCAGGCTGGATTGTAACCGATAATCATATGGAAACGGCTATTTCTGGCATCTATGCTATTGGAGATGTTCGCGAAAAAGACCTTCGCCAAGTAACGACAGCTGTCGGTGACGGAGCAGTCGCAGGGCAAGAAGTCTACAAGTATATCACAGAGAATTTTTAGAGCGAAAGACCAAAATCATCTTGAAAATTTTTAGTTCATAGTCTCAGTCACACAAGGCTTCTCAGTAGTCTCTCAGACTGTTTAGGTTGTGGATAAAAAACGAAGTATTTGACAAAGGCATTCTTTCGAACTTGCTTCGCAAGTCCTATTTGCCACCTCAAAGACGTGCTTTGAGCAATCAGCTATTGAGTCGCTGGTTTATTGCACTATAATACATTGGAGCTGGAGACTTTCGTCCCAGCTTCTTTTTGTTTAATAAAAGCACAGTGATGCATTGGAGGATTAGGAAAGGGTTCTTTTGATTTGTTTAATTCTCGTGCCCTCATAAATGACTAGTGAAATTATCAGAATTGTGGTACAATGGAAAAGTTCATGTGAAAAGGAGGCTTCGTATGAGTGAAAAGAATTCTGAAAATAATAAGAATAAAATGGAACGTGGCTTAAAAAATCGTCATGTCCAAATCATTGCTATTGCTGGGACAATTGGAACGGGTCTCTTTTTGGGAGCAGGACGTTCGATTAGTTTGACAGGACCATCTATTATCCTCATTTACATGTTGACCGGCGTCTTTATGTATTTGATGATGCGGGCGATTGGAGAGATGTTGTATTATGATCCAGACCAGCACACATTTATCAACTTCATTACCAAGTATCTTGGGAATGGCTGGGGCTATTTTTCCGGTTGGTCCTATTGGATTTCCCTCATTTTTATCGGTATGGCAGAAATCACGGCAGTTGCACAGTATGTCCAATTTTGGTTTCCGACTTGGCCGGCATGGTTGATTCAAATCGTCTTCCTTGCCGTTTTGAGTATGGTCAATCTGATTGCAGTCCGAGTCTTTGGTGAAGTTGAATTTTGGTTTGCCATGGTCAAGATTGTAGCGATTATTGCTTTGATTGTGACAGCGATTTTTATGGTGTTGACAGGCTTTAAAACGCCCAATGGTGTAGCCAGCATCAGCAATATCAGTCAAAATTTCCAATTATTTCCTAATGGTTTTATGAGTTTTGTCATGGGCTTTCAAATGGTCTTCTTTGCTTATCAAGCTATTGAATTTATTGGAATCACAACGTCTGAAACGGCAAATCCTCGGCAGGTATTGCCAAAGGCTATTAAAGAAATCCCCTTGCGGATCGTTCTTTTCTACGGTGGCTCTTTGCTTGCAATTATGGCGATTATCCCTTGGCGGGATTTAGCAACCACAGATTCTCCCTTTGTGATTGTTTTCAAGTTGGCAGGCCTTAAATGGGCTGCAGCTTTGATTAACTTTGTCGTATTGACTTCAGCTGCTTCAGCTTTGAACTCTACCTTGTATTCGACTGGGCGTCATTTGTATCAAATTGCACATGATTCACCTAATCGCTTTTTGAATGGAATCGGTGCTGGGAAATTATCCAGACAAAATGTTCCGCAAAACGCTATTTTGACCTCAGCGGTAGTGATTGCATTAGCTGCTTTTATTCAGGTGTTACCAGGAGTATCAGACTCCTTTGCTTTGATTACTGCTTCTTCATCAGGAGTTTATATTGCTATCTATGCACTCACTATGATTGCTCACCTGAAATACAGAAAATCAAAAGAATTTATGGCAGATGGCTATCTAATGCCAGCCTATAAGTTTCTCAATCCTCTTACTTTGCTCTTCTTTGCCTTTGTATTTATAACCCTCTTTTTACAAAAATCAACCGTTGTAGGAGCAATCGGTTCAGCTATTTGGATACTTGTATTTGGTATTTATAGCCAATTGAAATTTAAAGATAAATAATAATATAATAAAACCAAGGATAAATTTACGACTTTTTTAAAGTTGTTCCAAATGCACCTTGGTTTTTAAGATGTTTTAAAACTGAAAATTTAAACAGCGCAATACAACAGAAAACTTGAGAATAGTTATTTAAACACCTAAAGTTGAACAAGATTTCCTCTTGCTCTTTTGATTTGTGGTATAATAAGTAAAAATACATCTTACAAGGAGTCGTTATGTATCCAGATGATAGTTTAACCTTGCATACGGATTTGTATCAAATCAACATGATGCAAGTTTATTTTAGAAGAAATATTCATAATAAACGAGCTGTTTTTGAAGTTTATTTTCGGAAAGAGCCCTTTCATAGTGGCTATGCGGTTTTTGCTGGCTTGGAGCGGATGGTTCATTATTTAAATCATTTGACATTTTCAGATAGTGATATTGCCTATCTTCGTTCTCTTGACTATGATGAAGAATTTTTAGACTATTTAGCAAATTTGAAATTGGAATTAACAGTGCGTTCTGCACAAGAGGGAGACTTGGTCTTTGCCAATGAACCCATTGTTCAAGTAGAAGGTCCTCTTGCTCAATGTCAATTAGTGGAAACTGCCTTATTAAACATTGTCAACTATCAAACCTTGGTAGCGACAAAAGCAGCTCGGATTCGCTCAGTCATCGAAAATGAGCCTTTAATGGAATTTGGTACACGCCGAGCACAGGAAATGGATGCGGCTATCTGGGGAACTCGTGCGGCAGTGATTGGTGGAGCAAATGGAACCAGTAATGTTCGTGCTGGAAAGCTCTTTGATATTCCAGTCTTAGGAACGCATGCTCATGCTCTCGTCCAAGTCTATGGAAATGACTATGAAGCTTTTAAGGCGTATGCTGAAACGCACCATGACTGTGTTTTCTTGGTGGATACCTATGATACATTCCGCCTCGGTGTGCCTGCAGCGATTCAAGTAGCGCGTGAAATGGGGGATAAAATCAATTTCCTTGGAGTGCGGATTGATTCAGGGGATTTGGCTTATATTTCTAAAAAAGTCCGCCAGCAACTGGATGAAGCTGGTTTTCCAAATGCTAAAATCTACGCTTCTAACGACTTGGATGAAAATACAATCCTCAACTTAAAAATGCAAAAGGCCAAGATTGATGTGTGGGGTGTTGGAACTAAGCTCATCACGGCTTATGACCAACCAGCACTGGGAGCCGTTTATAAGATTGTGGCTATTGAAGATGAACATGGCAATTTGCGTAATACGATTAAGCTCTCTAATAATGTGGAAAAAGTATCAACGCCGGGTAAAAAACAAGTTTGGCGGATTACTAGCCGTGCAAAAGGCAAGTCAGAAGGAGACTATATCACTTATGATGGCGTAGATGTGAATGCTATTGCCGAGTTAGAAATGTTTCACCCAACTTACACCTACATCAATAAAACAGTGACAAATTTTGACGCAGTACCTCTTTTAGTTGATATCTTTAAACAAGGCCAACTCGTATACCAATTGCCAACCTTAACAGAAATCCAACAATATGCTCGCAAGGAGTTTGATAAGTTATGGGACGAGTACAAACGTGTCCTCAATCCGCAAGATTATCCTGTGGATTTGGCGCGTGATGTATGGCAAGACAAGGTTGATTTGATTGATCAAATGCGCAAAAAAGCGAATCAAATGGGAGAAACAAAATGACCTTACAAGAAACGATTATCCAGCAGTTAGGCGTGAAACCTGTCATTGACTCAGAGGAAGAAATCCGTAAATCCATTGATTTTTTAAAGGATTATCTTAAAAAACATTCCTTTTTGAAAACCTATGTTTTGGGAATCTCGGGCGGACAAGATTCTACTTTAGCAGGACGTTTGGCGCAATTGGCAATAGAGGAAATGCGTGCGGAGACTGGTGATGCTAGCTATCAATTTATCGCAGTGCGTTTGCCATATGGGGTGCAGGCTGACGAAGACGATGCACAGCGAGCTCTTGCTTTTATCCAGCCGGATGTCAGTCTTGTAGTCAACATCAAAAAAAGTGCAGATGCTATGACAAAGGCGGTTGAGGCTACAGGAGCAACGGTCTCAGACTTCAATAAAGGCAATATTAAAGCTCGCAGTCGCATGATTGCGCAATATGCTTTAGCAGGCTCTTATAAAGGAGCAGTGGTTGGAACGGATCATGCTGCAGAAAACGTCACAGGATTCTTTACGAAATTTGGTGATGGTGGTGCAGATATTCTTCCCCTTTACCGTCTCAATAAACGGCAAGGTAAGCAACTGTTGGCTGCCTTGGGCGCTGATCCTGCCCTCTATGAGAAAGTACCGACTGCGGATCTGGAAGAAGAAAAGCCAGGCATTGCAGATGAAGTCGCTCTCGGTGTCACTTATAACGAAATTGATGACTATTTGGAAGGTAAGACCATTTCTGACCAATCGAAAGCTACCATTGAATCTTGGTGGCACAAAGGCGAGCATAAACGTCATTTGCCGATTACAATCTTCGATGATTTTTGGAAATAAGCAGGAGAATTGTTCTGACTCAATTTTTTTAGAATACGAAGACTACTAAAATTAGTGGTATAACAAAAAGTTAGGTGCGCCTAACTTTTTGTTTTAAGAATTTTGAAAATAAGCTATAATAGTGTTTAGAATTAGAAGGAGGTATCTATGAATTCTATAGATCAACAATTTACAGATAAATTATATGCAAATTATGAAGCAACTGCCAAGTATGCTGCAATTGAAAATGCAGTTAGCCACAATGGTTTATTAACATCGCTTGAAAAGCGCAGCAGTGCAATTGAAAACAATCCTGTGTTTTCCATTGATTTAACCAAAGATAAAGTCAGCAATCAAAAAGCGTCTGGACGTTGCTGGATGTTTGCAGCGCTCAATACATTCCGTCATAAAATGATTGCAGGCTTTCAATTAGAAGAATTTGAATTGTCTCAAGCGCACACATTCTTTTGGGATAAATATGAAAAATCCAACTGGTTTTTAGAGCAAGTCTTAGCAACAGCTGACCAAGACTTAACCAGTCGCAAAGTGAAATTCCTCTTAGATACGCCTCAACAAGACGGCGGACAATGGGATATGGTTGTGGCACTTTTTGAAAAATATGGAGTTGTTCCAAAATCAGTTTACCCAGAATCCATTTCATCTAGCAATAGCCGTGAGCTCAACCAATATCTTAATAAATTACTCCGTCAAGATGCACAAATTTTGCGTGATTTGGTTACTAGTGGAGCAGATGCGATAGCTATTCAAGCTAAAAAAGAAGAGCTCTTGCAAGAAATCTTTAATTTCTTAGCAATGTCACTTGGACTTCCACCTCGTACTTTTGATTTTGCTTATCGTGATAAAGACAACAATTTCCACAGCGAAAGTGGACTGACACCACAAGCATTTTACAAAAAATATGTAGATCTTCAATTAGATGATTACGTTTCAATCATCAATGCTCCTACAGCTGACAAACCATACGGTAAATCTTATACAGTTGAGATGTTAGGAAATGTCGTAGGAGCACGTGATGTCCGTTATTTGAATGTTAATATGGAGCGTTTGAAAGAGCTGGCTATTGCTCAAATGCAGGCTGGAGAAACTGTTTGGTTTGGTTCTGATGTCGGTCAATCTAGCAACCGCAAGGCTGGTGTGATGGTGAATGATATGTATGATTTTACTTCAAGTATGGATATTGAATTGACACAAGATAAGGCAGGACGTTTGGATTACAGCGAAAGTCTCATGACCCATGCTATGGTCTTGACAGGTGTTGATTTGGATGAAAATGGAAAATCAACAAAATGGAAAGTAGAAAATTCTTGGGGTGACAAAGTCGGAGACAAAGGTTATTTTGTTGCCAGCGACGACTGGATGGACGAGTACACTTATCAAATCGTTGTCCGTAAGGAATTCTTAACAGCAGAAGAACTAGCTGCTTATGAGGCAGAACCAAAAGTACTTGCCCCATGGGATCCAATGGGAGCTTTGGCTAGCAAATAATAAGAATTAAAAAGAAGTGGGATAAAACTTTGAGACTTAATGAAAATCAAATTGCAAACTAAGAGATGAGTCATAAGCAGATCAAAAGAGGAGCTTTTGAGCTCGCAGATGAAACTGACGAAGTTTGAAGAGATTTTCATAAGGTATAAGACTGCTTCATGGAGATTCCACAAGGAATTGAAATATAAAAACACGAACAATCTTATAGCCAGTTATTTACTGGTCTTGATTGTTCGTGTTTTTTAATTTTTACAAAACTCTGATTTGAAGGTGTTAACTTTTAAACGGCTTGGCTTTCAGGAACTTGTTCATTATCGATTTCGTGAAGGAGGAGTTTCTGAATTTCCACTGCTATTAGGAGAACTTGCAGACGTAGAAGCACTCGGTTCTGTACTTGATGAAGCAGAGCTGCTTGATGACTCTTGGGTAGAACTTTCTTGGCTGCTTGAAGAAGATGATGATTCTTCAAGGCTCGAACTGGAAGTAGAATTATAATAATTTCCTTGGTATCTATTAGTGGAATTGGCTAAAAAGACATAATTTCCGCTACGATAAAGGCCGCTAGGCATTTCCCAGTCTTCTGTCCCGCTTTCAGACAAGTAAGACATCATCGCACGGTAAACATCTGTTGCGACTTTCACACCGTCGTCCAGAACGGGAGTAAGACGATTAGTGTAACCTGTCCATACCGCCATTGAATATTTCTGCGTATAACCAACAAAGAGTTCATCAGGAGTCACAACACTAGAGCCACCATAAGGCTTCGTTAGTTTCGCCAATTCATCATCGGAATAGTTGGAAGTTCCTGTTTTACCAGCTTGATAGACACCAGATATAGCTGCATTGGTCCCAGTACCAGATGTAAGAACTGTTTTCAGCATATTTGTCATCATGTAAGCTGTTGTTTCTTTCATTGCGGTTGTACCTTGATTAGAGAAATTTTTTGAGGTTCCATCGCTAAAGACAACACGGCTGACATATTGTGGTTTGTAATAAGTTCCACCATTTGCAAAAGCAGCATAGGCAGCAGCCATTTTTTCACTGCTGGCACCATATTTTCGATCGGATTTTGTCGTGTTACTTGAAATGGCATTTGCATATACCATATCTGGATAATTAATGCCCAGTCCGCTTAGGAATTTCTTAGACTTGCTGAGTCCGACAGCTTCTAACGTCTTGACAGCTGGAACGTTCCGAGACTCTTGAAGTGCATACTGAATGGTGATGTTTCCAAAATAGCGCATATCCCAGTTGTAGACTGGAGTAGTTGTTCCAGGATAATTATAAGGAGCATCACTAATATAAGCAGCTGTAGAAGTGTAAATGCCATTTTCAATGGCTGGAGCGTAATCCGTGATTGGTTTCATGGTTGATCCCCAGTCGCGATTGGTTTCAACTGCTTGGTTAGTACCAAAAGAAACATTTGAAGCTTGATTTCGGGCTCCTAGTTGAGCAATTACCTTACCAGTTGTAGCATCTATAATGGTAGAAGCTACTTGTAATTCATTATCTGGATAAGCAACATATTCATTGCTATTATAAATGTTCCAAAGGCGTTCTTGAGCCGCTCTGTTTACGTTTGTATACACTTCCATTCCTGTCGTCAGCAAGTTATAACCCGTTTCTTCTTGGACTTGCTCAATAACTTGCTTTAAGTAGTTATCCATGTAAGCAGGATAAGAAGCTGAATTTTTTAAGCTTTGCAGACCATCTGTGACGGGTGTATTGACTGCTTTTTCATATTGCTCAGCAGAGATGTATTTGAGTTTATACATTTCTGACAATACAAGATTGCGACGATTTTTAGCAGCTTCTGGTTTTGTATAAGGGTCGTATTGGTTTGGTGCCTGAGGCATCCCCGCCAATAAAGCAGTTTGAGCTAAGCTCAAATCTTTCAAATCTTTGCCGTAATAACTTTTAGCAGCTGTTTGCATACCGTAGTTACCATTTGACATGTAGACCTTGTTTACATAATACGTAATAATTTCTTGCTTAGTGGCTTTCCGCTCTAATTGAACTGCTAACCAGGCTTCTTGAATTTTCCGTGATAGTGTTTGGTCAGCACTTGAAGTGGAGAAGTAGGTCAGTTTAATCAACTGTTGCGTCAACGTTGACCCTCCTTGTCGATTTCCTCTGCGCAGATTATTCAAGAAAGCACCAAAAATACGAACAGAATCCACGCCGCGATGATTGAAGAAACGGTGGTCTTCAATTGCAACGATAGCTCGTACTAAGTCAGTTGGAATATCACTTGTTGCCGCATTGACCCTTTTTTCAGAACCTAAGTCAGCAATAAGATTGTTTTCACTATCATAGATTTTACTGGAAGTTGTGGCGACTAGTTTCTTTTCTGACAAGGCAGGTGCCTTGTGAACTTGATAGAGAAAAATTCCTCCACCAGCTACAACTCCAAGCATAAATAATGTAATGAGACCGATAGCTACATATTTTGCAGCTGTCAGTAAAGATTGCTTATTCATTTATTTTACCACCTAGTAAATTTTGTTGAATGATTTCAAGATAGGGAATGCTAGGAAGACCATTCTGTGAGATAGAATATCCATGCTTTTGAATGTAGTCAAGCGGCATGGACTTTTTCCCTTTGTCAATCTTGAAAAAGTTAATTAAATAAGGAGCAGGAAGCAGATATGTCGATTTTAAGGCTGAAAAGTGCAATAAAACGAAACAAATTCCTCCTTGTTTGACGACTTGTTCCATGTGCTTGATTTGATGAGCATGAAAATTTTTCATCGGCATAGAAGCCTTTTGATGTGTTTCTTTTGCTTCAAAATCTATATAATGTCCTTGATAGACACCAGAATAGTCTGTTGTAGAGGCTTGTCGAAAGTAGGCTTCAACAATTTTTGCCCGACTACGTCTGGGATAATCCACTTTTACAATCTGAATAGGGGTTGGTTTCTTGTGAATGACCGCTAAATCGTGACTAAGATAATAATCATTCGTTTCATTGATCATTTTTTCAAACGACATTCCCCGATTCGCAAAGTCAACGGACTTCTTTTTGGGAAGTCTTAATGGATTTCGAGAGGAAACTTTATGTGGATAGTTGACCATATATCTCCTTATTGGTACAATAACATCACTCTATTATAACATAAAAAAGGAAATAAAGGGATAATTTAAGTGGTTAGCGTATTAATAGTAGGTTATCGGAATTTTGATTTGGGAATTTTTAATGACAAAGACCCTCGAATCAAGATTATTAAAAAAGCCATTCAGCGTGATTTGACTCGTTTATTGGAAGAAGGAGTAGAGTGGCTGATTTTCACTGGGAACTTAGGTTTTGAAGCTTGGGCACTAGAGGTTGCAAAAGAATTGCAGCAAGATTACGATTTTCAAATTGCGACGATTTTTACTTTTAAGAATCAAGGTGAAAACTGGAATGAAGCCAATCAAGAAAAATTAAGTCGTTTTAAACAGGTGGATTTTGTTAAATACGCCTATCCTCATTATGAAAATCCCAGCCAATTTCGTGATTACAATCACTTTCTACTCAGTAATACAGACGGGGCTTATATTTTTTACGATGAAGAAAATGAAACAAATTTAAAATATCTTTACCAAATGATGAAGAAACAAGAACAATACTTTATCAAACAGTTAACATTTGATGACTTGAATGAGGTCGCAGAAAATTTTTCCGAAAATTAGATGTTTAACCTTGATTTTTGCGGTTCATTTTTTATATAATTAAAGTAATGAACGAGAATGGAGAGAGAAATGGCTAGTATTATTTACACACCGAAAGATATTTTTGATCAAGATTTTAAAGTTGGTGTCCGTGGTTATAGCAAGGTTGAAGTGGACGAATTTTTAGATGATGTCATTAAAGATTACGAGACATATGCTGCTTTGGTAAAGGAACTGCGTGAAGAAAATGCTCGTTTGAAAGCAGAACTCGCTAAAAAGTCAAATGAGGCGGCGACTTCACCTTTGACGCAATCTATCATGGAAACCCCTCATCAAGCGGCATCTGCTACGCTGACAAATTTTGATATTTTAAAACGCTTAAATCGTTTGGAAAAAGAAGTATTCGGCAAGCAAATCTTAAATAACGAAATTTAATCAGTAATGTGCAATTTTTGGATAATCGCGTGAAGAGTTCGTCTTTTCATGAGGAAAGTCCATGCTAGCACGGGCTGTGATGCCCGTAGTGTTTGTGCTAGGTGAAACAATAAGCCTAGGGACGGAAGTATCCGTTACGGCGACTGAAATGGCTAAGTCTTTGATAAGTCAAAATAGGTCTGAAAGTGCCACAGTGACGTAGTTTTTGTGGAAACACAAGAAGTGGAACGCGGTAAACCCCTCAAGCTAGCAACCCAAACTTTGGTCGGGGCACGGAATGCGTGGAAATGAACGCAGCATTCTGACTGGAAACAGTAGACAGATGATTATCGAAGGAAATGATACCTAGTTATTTCTGGAACAAAACATGGCTTATAGAAAGTTGCATATAGGTTTAGCTAGCGTATTATGCTAGCTTTTATTTTGAGAGGACGAATGAAAACAAAATTTAAGTTGATTGCGACTGCTGCGGCTGGTTTAGAGGCTGTGGTTGGTCGTGAAATCAGAAATCTTGGTTTAGAATGTCAAGTGGAAAATGGTCGAGTTCGGTTTGAAGGAAATGTCGAGACCATTATTGAGACTAATCTCTGGCTGCGTGCTGCAGACCGCATTAAGATTGTTGTTGGTAGCTTTCCAGCTAAGACTTTTGAAGAACTCTTTCAAGGAGTTTTTGCACTGGATTGGGAGAATTATCTACCACTGGGAGCTAAATTTCCTATTGCCAAGGCAAAATGTATCAAATCAAAACTCCACAACGAGCCTAGTGTGCAGGCTATTTCTAAAAAGGCAGTTGTCAAGAAGTTGCAAAAGCACTACGCTCGTCCAGAAGGAGTGCCTTTGCAGGAAAATGGAGCTGAGTTCAAGATTGAAGTTTCTATTTTGAAAGACGTGGCAACTGTTTTAATCGATACGACAGGCTCTAGTCTCTTTAAACGTGGCTATCGGGCTGAAAAAGGTGGCGCACCGATTAAAGAAAATATGGCGGCTGCGATTTTGCTCTTATCCAATTGGTATCCAGATAAGCCTTTGATTGATCCAACCTGTGGTTCAGGAACTTTCTGTATTGAAGCAGCTATGATTGGCATGAATATAGCACCGGGGCTTCATCGCCATTTTGCGTTTGAAGAGTGGAATTGGGTTGACTCAGACTTGATTAGGCATGTTCGCGCTAGAGCTTTAGGACAGATTAAGCAAGACATTCAGCTTGATATTTTAGGGACTGATATTGATGCACGGATGGTGGAGATTGCCAAGCGAAATGCCGAAGAAGCAGGTGTTTCTGAGCAGATTGTTTTCAAGCAAATGCGTTTGCAAGATTTGCACACCGACAAGATAAATGGTGTCATCGTTTCCAATCCGCCTTATGGCGAGCGATTGTTGGATGATGATGCTGTGACCAAGCTTTATCAAGAAATGGGACAGACTTTTGAGCCACTAAAGACGTGGAGCAAATTTATCTTGACGAGTGATGAAGCATTTGAAGAAAAATTTGGTAGTCAAGCCGATAAAAAACGCAAACTCTATAACGGGACTTTAAAAGTTGATTTGTACCAATATTTTGGTCAGAGAGTCAAACGCCAAATAGATTAGAAAGGATTTGCCGTGAGTAAAGACGAAAAACATTTGCCAGAACAAGAAGAAAAAGAATCAATTCTTGATTTTGAAACAGCTAAAGAAATGACGATTGGTCAGGCTGCTCGAAAAAGTGAAGAACTTGAAGCAGGAGTGACGGAAGAGGACAATGTACTGGATAAATACATCAAACAGCATCGTCAAGAAATTGAAGCTGGAAAATTTTCGGCTCAATCTGCAGAAGAAATGCCTGAAGCAGAAGATCAAAAACAACTGAGCCAATTAGACTTGGCAGAATTTATCCAAGAGATGCACGAGGAGGTTCAAGAGGAAAAAATTCTAGAATCTGCAGAGGTGGCGTCTGAGGAGTCTGCCTTTGATGAAACAGTAGCTGCACTTGCAGCCAGCGAAGCGGAACCACAAGAAACTTCGGAAGAAAACAGTACACAAACTTCAGAGGAGCTAGAGGCTGAGACAAAAATAATGGAACCAATTCAGCCTGAAATGGATGATATTCCTGTGAGTTCAACTGAGTCAACGGAAAGCTATCTGACTTTTACAGCGTTAGATGAAGAAATGGAAACGGAGAAAGTTCCATTTTATAAAAATAAGAAAGTCCTCTATTCTGCAGCGAGTGTTGCTTTACTGGCTCTAATCGGTGGGACTGTTTATCTGTCGTTGAATAGAAAGCAAGCAAAGCCAGCTACAAATTCAACGAGCCAAACCAGTAAATCTTCTACTACTTCTAGCTCTGAAAATAAGGATTTGAAGGCTTTTAATAATCTTTATGATTCATTCTTTACAGATGCCAATAAATTAGCTTTGAAAAATAGTAGTTTTGGCAATTTAGATAAATTGAAAGTAGCACTAGAAAAATTAAAAAACACCAACGAATACAATGTTGCCAAAGCAAAATATGATAGTTTGGTCAAACAAGTTGAAGCTGTTCAAAATGTGAATGCACAATTCACTTCAGCAGCTATTACAGATGGTGTTTTGGATACTAAAGCAAAGGTTAAGGCTGATGCTAAATTTACAGATGTCACAACTGGAAATACGGACTTGGATAAGGTGTTGAAATCTGCGATTAGCTTAGGAAAGAATCAACAAACCTCTGCTCCTCAATCTGAGGCTGCTGCTGCACCGTCACAAAGCTCCGCTCAAGCACCTGTAGCAGAACAACCAGCTTCTGTACCAGCGCAAGCAACTGCTCCAGCAGCACCAGCGTCAGGCACGAATTTACAGCGTCAGTTGAGCCGAGTGCCGTACGACCAAACTAAAATTAACGACAGTAATAATCCAGCTTGGAATTTCAATCCTGGTGTGTTAGAAAAAATCTTGGCAACCTCACGGGAACGTGGCTATTTCACAGGAGATAATTATATTCTTGAACGTGTGAATATTATCAACGGAAATGGTTATTACAATTTATTTAGAACAGACGGAACCTACCTCTTTAGTATTAACTGTAAAACGGGTTATTTTGTAGGAAATGGCGCGGGTTACGCAGATGCTTTGGATTATTAGGAAACGTTTTCAAGCAAGATATTAGACACTAAAAATCTTATAGGCTATAATGGGTTTATAAGATTTTTATTTTATTATAAAACTAATTTTGGAGGTAATCTTATGTCACTTATTGGTAAGGAAATTGTCGAGTTTACAGCAGATGCTTATCACGCTGGAAACGGGAAATTTATCACAGTTTCTAGTGAAGATTTAAAAGGTCATTGGAGCGTTATCTGCTTCTATCCTGCTGATTTTTCATTTGTTTGTCCGACTGAGTTGGAGGACTTGCAAGAGCAGTATGCAGCTCTTAAAGAACTAGGTGTGGAAGTTTATTCTGTTTCAACAGATACGCATTTTACACATAAAGCTTGGCATGATCATTCAGATGCCATTGGAAAACTTGAATACATCATGATTGGCGATCCATCTCATGCTATTTCGCTTGGTTTTGATGTGTTAGATGAAAGTGGATTGTCTCAACGCGGTACTTTTATCATTGACCCAGATGGTGTTGTACAGGCACTTGAAATCAATGCAGACGGTGTTGGGCGCGATGCTTCTGTCTTGATTGACAAAATCCATGCTGCACAATATGTTCGGAGTCATCCAGGTGAAGTTTGCCCAGCTAAATGGAAAGAAGGAATTGAAACACTGACTCCAAGTCTTGATTTAGTTGGTAAAATTTAAGGAGGCTTATATGGCTTTAGATGAAACAATTAAAGCACAACTGAAGCAATACTTGGAACTTTTAGAATCTGATGTTGTATTTCAAGCTTCTTTAGGTCAAGATGAGCGTTCTGAGCAGGTGCGGGCTTTTCTAGAGGAAATTGTAGCAATGTCTCCACGTTTATCACTGGAAAATATAGAGACTAACCGCAAGCCAAGTTTTACCGTTACACAAGTGGGGCAAGCAGGGCGTGTGCAGTTTGCAGGACTTCCCTTAGGGCATGAATTTACATCTTTTGTGCTGGCTTTGCTGCAAGTCTCTGGTCGCGCACCAAAAGTAGAAGATGCTGTTATAAAACGAATTCAAGCTATTAAGCAGCCGCTTCATTTTGAAACTTATGTCAGCTTAACCTGTCATAATTGTCCAGACGTTGTTCAAGCACTGAATACAATGGCTGTGCTGAATCCAACTATCAGCCACACAATGGTTGAAGGGGGCATGTTTAGACAAGAAGTTGAAGACAAAAAGATCATGGCTGTCCCAACGGTTTTTCTAAATGGTGAAGAATTTGCAAATGGTCGTATGACCATTGAGCAACTGCTCGACAAGATTTCTGGACCTGCTTCAAGTGAAGAATTTGACAAAAAAGAACCATTTGATGTGTTGGTTGTTGGGGGCGGACCTGCAGGAAGCAGCGCAGCTATTTATGCTGCTCGTAAGGGAATTCGTACAGGTATGGTCGTTGAAACTTTCGGTGGACAAGTTATGGAGACTGTCGGTATCGAAAATATGATTGGCACGCCTTACACTGAAGGACCTAAGCTAATGGCGCAGGTAGAAGAACATGCCAAGAAATATCCAATTGATATCATGAAGAATCAACGTGTGAAAAACATCGAGAAAAAGGATTTGATTGAAGTGGAGCTTGAAAATGGAGCTGTTCTGAAAGCGAAAACAGCAGTTCTTTCTGTTGGTGCTCGCTGGCGAAATGTCAACGTCCCTGGTGAAGAAGAATTCCGGACGAAAGGTGTAACTAATTGTCCACATTGTGACGGTCCTATTTTTACAGGTAAAAAAGTGGCTGTTATCGGTGGAGGAAATTCTGGAATTGAAGCAGCAATTGACTTAGCTGGTCTGGCAGAGCATGTTTATGTGTTAGAATTTCTACCAACTTTGAAAGCCGATCAAGTATTGCAAGATCGGGTACACCAACTTGAAAACGTGACGGTTCTAACCAATGTAGCAACAAAAGAAATTCAAGGTTCTGATCAAGTGGAAGCTATTACTTATCTCAATCGTGCGAACAATGAAGAACATAAAATCGAACTCAGCGGTGTCTTTGTTCAAATTGGTCTTTTACCAAATACAGACTGGCTCAAAGATAGTTCAGTTGCTCTTAATGAACGTGGTGAAATCATTGTTGACAAACATGGTGCAACAAATGTTACAGGAATTTTTGCGGCTGGTGATTGCACAGATAGCGCTTATAAACAAATTATTATTTCAATGGGGTCAGGAGCGACAGCAGCTCTCGGAGCGTTTGATTACTTAATTCGTCAATAAAAAAAGAAAACGAGCAGGAGAATTTGCATTTCCTGTCCGTTTTTTTACTTTATACAAGATGCCGCTCAAAAGGATCATCAGAGATCCCTTGAGCTAAAATTAACTTGCACCATTCTTTGGCAGAAAAGAGACTGTGGTCTTTGTAATTTCCACAGGATTCAATGCTTGTTCCGGGAACATCAGTCCAGGTGGTTTCTCCAGCAATTTCCTCTAAAGAGGCTTTTATGACTTTGGCAATTTCGGTTGTACTATGTCGTCCCCACATAATCATGTGAAAGCCAGTACGACAGCCAAAAGGTGAGCAGTCAATCATACCGTCAATCCGAGTGCGGATGAGCTTTGCTAGGAGATGCTCAATTGTGTGTAGTCCAGCGGTTGGGATTGAATCCTCGTTAGGTTGAACAAGACGAATATCAAAATTCGAGATAACGTCACCTTTTGGACCGATTTCTTCGCCAATCAAACGTACATAAGGGGCTTTGACAATCGTGTGGTCTAACTCAAAACTTTCAACAATGACTTCTTTGACCATAAAATAGAACTCCTTTTGCTTTTATTAAATTATAGCATATTTCACCTTAATAAAGAAAAATTTAATTTTTTAAGAAACCTTGGCTGAGAGAAGGGCGAATAAAACAATATGTGAAAATGTTCACTTTTGATAAGAATTTAGTTTGTGAAAAATCGATTTTTATGATAAAATAATTAAGAATTTTACAATTCAATATCAATAATTTGAGGTAAAAACATGGAAATGATTTTTGCAGGTGTTTTTGCCGTCATCATTGGTTTAGTCATTGGATATGTAAGTATCACAGCTCGCATGAAATCAGCGAAAGAAGCTGCGGAACTTACTCTTTTAAATGCTGAACAAGAAGCAACTAATTTACGTGGACAAGCTGAGCGCGAAGCGGATTTGTTATTAAAAGAAGTGAAGCGCGAAAGTAAATCCCTTAAAAAAGAAGCACTGTTAGAGGCAAAAGAAGAAGCCAGAAAATATCGAGAAGAAGTTGAGGCAGAATTTAAATCTGATCGTCAAGAGTTGAAGCAATTGGAAAGTCGTTTGACAGAACGTGCGACAAGTCTTGATCGTAAAGATGACAATTTGACCAACAAAGAAAAAACACTCGAACAGAAAGAACAAAGTATTTCTGATAGAAACAAAAACCTTGAGGCGCGTGAAAACAAACTGACAGAGTTGGAGCAATACAAAGAAGCAGAATTAGAACGTGTTGCTGCACTCTCACAAACTGAAGCCAGAGATATCATTCTCACTCAGACTGAAGATAAGCTATCAAAGGAAATTGCGACGCGTATTCGTGAAGCAGAGCAAGAAGTCAAAGAACGTTCTGATAAGGTGGCAAAGGATATTTTAGTTCAAGCCATGCAACGGATTGCAGGTGACTATGTTGCGGAGCAAACCAATTCAACAGTTCATCTGCCGGATGATACGATGAAGGGTCGCATTATTGGACGTGAAGGTCGAAATATTCGAACCTTTGAAAGTTTAACGGGTATTGATGTCATTATTGACGATACACCAGAAGTGGTGACTTTATCTGGTTTTGACCCTATTCGACGTGAAATTGCACGCATGACAATGGAAGCTCTGTTAAAAGACGGTCGTATCCACCCAGCTCGCATTGAAGAATTAGTAGAGAAAAATCGTCTGGAAATTGACCATAAGATTCGTGAATATGGTGAAGCAGCGGCTTATGAAATCGGTGCACCAAACTTACATCCGGATTTGATGAAGATTATGGGACGCTTGCAGTTCCGTACATCTTATGGACAAAATGTATTGCGTCATTCTGTTGAAGTTGCTAAGTTATCTGGTGTCATTGCAAGTGAACTTGGTGAAAATGCTGCCTTAGCACGCCGTGCTGGTTTTCTTCATGATATTGGCAAAGCCATTGACCGTGAAGTGGAAGGTAGCCACGTGGAAATTGGAACAGAATTGGCTCGTAAGTATAAAGAACATCCAATTGTGGTTAACACGATTGCCAGTCACCATGGTGATGTGGAAGCAGAAAGTGTTATTGCTGTTATCGTAGCTGCAGCAGATGCTCTCAGCGCCGCTCGTCCAGGTGCTCGTAGCGAATCCCTTGAAAGCTATATCAAGCGCCTGCAAGATTTGGAAGAAATTGCCAATAGTTTTGAAGGTGTGAAAAATAGTTTTGCTTTACAAGCGGGTCGTGAGATTCGGATTATGGTCAATCCAGGCCAAATCAAAGACGACAAGATTACTATCTTAGCACATGATGTGCGTGAAGAGATTGAGAACACCCTTGAATATCCAGGTAATATCAAAGTGACGGTCATTCGGGAAATGCGTGCTGTGGATTATGCCAAATAGACATTACTAAGAATGAATGTTTATCTAGCTAATGTATAATTTTAGGCAAGTAAGAGTGACTTGCATTGTTTTCTCAAAAAACAAGCATCTACCTATGCTAAAAAGCAGTTGAAAAAATACTGCTTTTTTGTTACACTAGATAGAAAGACAATGAAGGAGATATGATGGCGGATCGTGGCTTGTTAATCGTTTTTTCTGGTCCCTCAGGTGTGGGGAAGGGAACGGTTCGACGTGAGATTTTTGAAAGCTCAGACAATCAGTTTCAATACTCTGTGTCCATGACAACTCGTGCTCAACGTCCCGGTGAAGTGGATGGGGTTGACTATTTTTTCCGTACGCGAGAAGAGTTTGAGGAGTTGATTCGGCAAGGTCAGATGTTAGAGTACGCAGAGTATGTTGGCAACTACTATGGAACTCCTTTGACCTATGTGAATGAAACTTTAGATAAAGGGATTGATGTTTTTCTTGAGATTGAAGTTCAAGGTGCACTTCAAGTGAAGAAAAAGGTGCCAGATGCTGTCTTTATCTTTTTGACGCCACCTGATTTGGCAGAATTGCAAGATCGCTTAGTGGGACGTGGAACAGATAGTGCCGAAGTAATTGCCAAACGCATTGCCAAAGCAAGAGAAGAAATTGCTCTCATGCGTGAATACGACTATGCGATTGTCAATGATGAAGTTCCGTTAGCGGCTGAGCGTGTCAAGCGCGTCATTGAAGCAGAGCATTTCCGCGTGGAACGTGTCATAGGTCACTATCAAGATATGTTGTCAGAACAACTTTCAGTAAGATAAGAATTTAGAAATTAGGTGAAAAATTATGATGTTAAAACCTTCAATCGACACCTTGCTTGATAAGGTGCCTTCAAAATACTCCTTGGTAATTCTTGAAGCAAAACGTGCTCATGAATTGGAAGAGGGAGCAGCTCCGACTCAAGAGTTTAAGTCCGTCAAATCGACACTTCGTGCTTTAGAAGAAATCGAATCTGGCAATGTCGGGATTCACCCAGATCCTGAAGGCAAGCGAGAAGCAGTTCGTCGACGTGCTGAGGAAGAACGCTTGCGCAGAGAAGAAGAAGAACGTAAAATCAAAGAACAAATTGCGAAGGAAAAAGAAGAGGGTGAAAAGATTTAAGGTTGGGTCAGCTCAATCTTATTTTTTCTTTTAATGAGAAATGAGAGGTGGTGAGAATGTGCAACTTGCAAAAGTCATTGTGGATGTCCCTTTAATGCAGACCGATAAACCTTACAGTTATGCGGTTCCGAAAGAATTTTCAACTATGCTAGAAGTTGGTATGCGTGTGCATGTGCCTTTTGGGAAAGCCAATCGCTTGATTCAAGGGATTGTCGTAGAGCTAGCAGAAGAAACGACACCAGAATTGAAAGAGATTGTAGAGGTTTTGGACTTTACGCCAGTTTTAAATGAGGAGCAACTGTGGTTGGCAGAAGAATTGAGAAAATCTGTCTTTTCTTACAAAATTTCAATTTTAAAAGCTATGTTGCCGGGATTTTTGAATTCTAGCTATGATAAGATTCTCCATGCTCAACCTTCTTTGAATGAACAAGATAGACTGCTTATTTTTGGCAATGCAGAGCAGCAACATTTCTCATCGCTCGATAAAGAGCTGCAAGCTAAGGTAATGCGTTTGACACGGCAAGGGGCGATTCAGGTAGAATACCAAGCGATAGATCAAAAGCATATTAAAACAGAAAAATGGTATCAAGTTAATCAAGGAATTTTGGAGCAGCTAGTCATTCCCCAACGAGCGAAAAAAAAGCAAGCCTTGCGAGACGTTTTGCAAGCTCAGACTGGAATATATCGTTTAGCAGATTTAAAAGAAATATTTTCACGGGAAATTATTCACTATTTTATAAAGCAAGCAGCCTTGCAAATCGTTGAAAAAGAGGTGAGTCGTTCTGAGGCTTATTTTGAAAATATTTCAGCGACTTCTGCCTTGGTATTAAACGAAGAGCAGGAGGCTGCAGTTCAAGCTATCACACAGCAAATCGGGCATGGTGGTAAGCCGTTTCTGCTAGAAGGAGTGACAGGTAGCGGTAAGACAGAGGTTTATTTGCAGGTCATTCAAGAGGCGCTCAGCCGTGGCAAGACAGCCATTATGTTAGTGCCTGAAATTTCCTTGACACCACAAGTTACCAATCGTTTTATTGCGCGTTTTGGAAAGAAAGTTGCCATTCTTCATTCAGGCCTTTCAAATGGAGAAAAGTATGATGAATGGCGCAAAGTTGAGCGAGGAGAAGCGCAAGTTGTTGTTGGCGCCCGTTCTGCCATTTTTGCTCCGTTAAAAAATATTGGTGCAATTATCATTGATGAAGAGCATGAAGCGAGTTACAAGCAAGACTCTAATCCACGCTATCATGCACGAGATGTGGCTTTGTTGCGTGCGAAGTACAATCAAGCTGTCCTAGTGCTAGGATCGGCGACGCCGAGTTTAGAAAGCAGAGCGCGAGCTGGCAAAGGTGTGTATCACTTTTTGCAATTGACCAAGCGAGCCAAGCCGCAAGCTCAGATTCCTGAAGTGGAAATTGTGGATTTTCGTGATTATATTGGGCAAAATGAGGCTAGTAATTTCACTCCGGTTCTGTTAGAGGCTATTCAAGATAAGCTAGATAGAAAAGAGCAGGTTGTTTTGATGTTGAATCGACGTGGCTATTCTAGTTTTGTCATGTGTCGTGAATGCGGAACGGTTGATACCTGTCCAAACTGCGATATTTCCTTGACCTTGCATATGGATACGAAAAGTATGAATTGTCACTATTGTGGTTTCTCAAAAGGGATTCCTCATACTTGTCCGAATTGCTCCAGTCGGAGCATTCGATACTATGGAACTGGGACACAAAAAGCCTACGATGAATTAGCAGAAGCCTTTCCGCAAGCTCGAATTTTGAGAATGGATGTTGATACCACTCGTAAAAAGGGCAGTCACGAACAAATCTTAAAAGAATTTGGTGAAGGGCGTGCAGATATTTTACTGGGAACGCAGATGATTGCAAAGGGGTTAGATTTCCCGAATGTCACTCTCGTAGGAGTGCTCAATGCAGACACGGCTTTGAATTTGCCAGATTTTCGTTCATCTGAGCGCACTTTTCAACTCTTAACTCAGGTTGCTGGGCGTGCAGGACGAGCTGAAAAGGAAGGTCATGTGATTATTCAAAGTTACAATCCGAAGCATTATGCGATTACTTTTGCGAAAAATCAGGATTATGAGGGCTTTTATGCTTATGAAATGAGTATTAGAAAGCAGTTGGCCTATCCACCTTATTATTTTACGGTGGGACTTACCTTGTCTCATAAAATGGAAGCAGAGGTCGTCAAAAAGTCATACGAAGTTTTAAATATGATACGTTCTGGCTTGTCAGATAAGGTTCAGATATTGGGACCAACTCCTAAGCCGATTGCCCGCACTCACAACCTCTATCACTATCAATTGATTATTAAATACCGTTTTGAAGAACACTTGCAAGATGTGTTGAATCAGATTTTGGATTGGACGCAAGAAAAGATCAATAAAGACTTACGCTTGAGTATTGATCATGAGCCACAAAGTTTTATGTAGCCTTATTTTTAGTCTTTTTTAAAGAAATACACGACTTCTTCTGATATAATAGTAAAAAAGAATATGAGGAAACCATGACAAACATTATTTTTATGGGAACGCCAGATTTTTCTGCAACGGTGCTTAAAGGATTGTTGGAAAGCAAACAGTACGAGATTTTGGCAGTTGTAACCCAGCCAGATCGCGCAGTAGGACGCAAAAAAGAAATCCGCATGACGCCTGTTAAAGAACTGGCTTTAGACTATGGCTTACCCGTCTATCAGCCAGAGAAACTGTCTAAAAGTACTGAATTAGATAGTTTGATGAATTTAAACGCTGATGGTATCGTCACAGCAGCTTTCGGTCAATTTCTACCAAGCAAATTGCTAGATTCAGTCTGTTTTGCCGTCAATGTGCATGCTTCTCTATTACCCAAATACCGCGGAGGAGCTCCCATTCACTACGCCATTATCAACGGTGACAAAGAAGCCGGTGTGACTATTATGGAAATGGTTAAAGAGATGGATGCGGGGGATATGATTGCGCATCGAGCGATTCCTATTGAGGAAACAGACAATGTTGGGACGATGTTTGAAAAGTTAGCACTTGTAGGACGCGATTTGTTGCTGGACACTTTGCCGAGCTATTTGTCTGGGGATATAAAGCCTGTTCCGCAAGACAAAAATCAAGTTACTTTTTCACCAAATATTTCACCAGAAGAGGAGAGAATTGACTGGACCAAGACCAATCGACAAATTTTTAATCAGATTCGAGGCATGTATCCATGGCCAGTCGCGCATACGCTTTTAAATGGAGACCGTTTTAAAATTTACGAAGCTACTCCAGTAGAAGGAGCTGGTCAATCAGGAGAAATTCTTGCTATCGGGAAAAAGGAATTGATTGTAGCAGCTGGTGAGGGCGCACTTTCTCTGAAAACAGTACAGCCAGCTGGAAAGCCCAAAATGACTATCGTTGATTTTCTGAATGGTCTGGGACGGCAATTATCAGTAGGTGATTTCTTTGGTCAATAAAATAAAAACAGCGCGGCAAACGGCTCTTGCAGTTTTAGAAGAAGTTTTTTCAGAAGGAGCTTATTCCAATATCGCTCTCAATCAGGCTTTGCTAGAAGTGCCTTTAAGTTCTGCAGACAAAGGACTTGTAACAGAAATCGTATATGGTACCGTTGCACGTAAAATCACTTTAGAATGGTATTTGTCTCATGTTATTGAAGATCGAGATAAGTTAGATTCTTGGCTTTATTTTCTCTTACTGATGGGCTTGTATCAGATACTGTATCTTGATAAAATTCCGGCGCATGCGGTCGTCAATGAAGCGGTAGAGTTGGCAAAGGTGCGAAAAAAGGGAAGCGAAAAGTTCGCCAATGCAGTACTGCGAGGATTATTGCGGGACGGTGTGGCAGATATAGGCAGTATTAAACGTAAAAACAAACGCTATTCTATTCAGTATTCTCTGCCAGTTTGGCTGGTTAAAGTGCTGATTGAAGAGTACGGTGAAAAACGAGCTCTAGCCATTTTTGAGAGTTTATTTCTTCGGAATAAAGCCAGTGTTCGAGTGGTAGATTTAAGCCGTAAAGAAGAGTTGAAACAAGTGTTGCAGGCAGAAGATTCGCTATTAGCTCCGAGTGCGCTGGTGAAAAGCCATGGTCATTTTGCAGGGCATGCCTTGTTTGAAGAAGGAGCTATTACTATTCAAGACGAGTCTAGCCAATTGGTTGCGCCAACTCTTGAATTGCGCGGTGATGAAAAAGTGCTAGATGCATGCAGTGCGCCGGGTGGCAAAACCATGCACATTGCTTCTTACTTAACGACAGGGCAGGTCACGGCATTAGATCTCTATGAGCATAAGTTATCTCTGATAAAAGAAAATGCACAGCGCTTAGGTGTGGCAGATAAAGTGATTACGAAAAAGCTAGATGCGAGAAAGGTTTTTGAAACTTTTGGGGCAGATGCCTTTGATAAAATTTTAGTCGATGCACCATGTTCAGGAATTGGCCTGATCCGACGGAAACCAGATATTAAATACAATAAAGAAAATGCAGATTTTGCCTCGTTGCAAAAAATTCAGCTTGAGATACTGGATAGTGTTTGTCAAAGCTTGCGAAAAGGTGGTATAATAACTTACAGTACCTGTACGATTGTTTCGCAAGAAAATTTTCAAGTTGTTGAGCAGTTTTTAACAGCTCATCCAGATTTTAAACAGGTAAAACTAGAACATAATAGACAGGATATTCTAAAAGATGGCTGTATTTTAATTACGCCAGAATTGTATGGAAGTGACGGATTTTTCATCAGTCAATTCAAACGAATATCCTAAAGGAGGAAACTGACAGTATGGAAATTTCATTATTAACAGATGTTGGTCAGAAGCGTACAAATAATCAAGATTATGCCAATCAATTTGTTAATCGTGCTGGTATGACAATGGTTCTTTTAGCAGATGGTATGGGAGGTCACCGTGCCGGTAATATTGCTAGTGAAATGGCAGTAACAGACCTCGGTGCCGCTTGGGTGGATACTCAAATTGATTCTATTAATGGTGTCCGTGAGTGGTTCGCAGAACATCTCGAAACAGAAAATCAAAAAGTTCACCAATTTGGTCAAGATGAAGAATATAAAGGCATGGGAACGACGCTTGAAGCCTTAGCAATTATTGGCAATCAAGCAATTTATGCTCATGTAGGGGATTCTCGTATTGGTTTGGTGCGTGGTGACAGTTACAAGCAATTGACAAGCGACCATTCCTTGGTGAATGAATTGCTCAAAGCAGGACAAATTACGCCTGAGGAAGCAGAACGTCACCCACAACGCAACATCATCACACAATCAATCGGTCAAAGAGGCGAAGTGCAGCCTGATGTTGGCATGATTAGCTTAGAAGATGATGATTACATTATTTTGAATAGCGATGGTTTGTCCAATATGATTTCAGAAAGTGAAATTTATGATATTATGACAAGTGATATTGCTCTTTCAGAAAAAGCGGAAACCTTGATTCGCTTTGCAAATAATGCAGGCGGTCTGGACAATATTACAGTTGCCCTGGTTCATTATCATAAGGAGGATGCAGAATGATTCAAGTCGGCAAGATATTTGCCGGACGATATAGAATCATCAAACAAATTGGTCGAGGAGGCATGGCAGATGTCTACTTGGCGAAAGACTTGATTTTAGACGGGGAAGAAGTCGCGGTTAAGGTTCTAAGAACCAACTACCAGACAGATCCGATTGCTGTAGCGCGTTTTCAAAGAGAGGCGCGAGCCATGGCAGATTTGGATCATCCTCATATTGTCCGGATTACCGACATTGGAGAAGAAGAAGGCCAGCAATATCTAGCAATGGAGTATGTGGCTGGACTTGACTTGAAACGCTATATCAAAGAGCATGCTCCTTTGTCCAATGAAGAAGCGGTGCGAATCATGGGACAAATCCTTTTGGCGATGCGTTTGGCGCATACGCATGGGATTGTTCACCGTGATTTAAAACCTCAAAATGTCCTTTTAACTCCAGATGGCGATGCAAAAGTAACTGACTTTGGAATTGCAGTAGCTTTTGCAGAAACGAGCTTAACGCAAACCAACTCTATGTTGGGATCTGTACATTATCTATCACCAGAACAGGCACGTGGTTCAAAAGCAACAGTTCAAAGTGATATTTATGCTATGGGGATTATTTTCTATGAAATGCTGACAGGTCACATTCCTTATGATGGGGATAGTGCTGTGACGATTGCCCTACAGCATTTCCAAAAGCCCCTACCGTCCATTATTGCTGAAAACCCAAATGTTCCACAAGCATTGGAAAATGTAGTCATCAAGGCAACGGCAAAAAAATTGACGGATCGTTATCAGTCAGTTGCAGAAATGTATGTGGATTTATCAAGCTGTTTATCTGCTGACCGTCGAAATGAGAAAAAGCTAGTTTTTGATGACACTGCTAAAGCAGACACAAAGACACTGCCGAAAGTATCACAAAATACCTTGACTTCTGCGACGAAGTCAACACCTGCTCCTACAAAAGAAGTAGTCAGTAGTACGCCTACGCCAAAAGCAAAAAAGAAGCGCCGTTTAAGAACGCGCTATAAAGTTTTGTTATCAGCGGTGGTTTTAGTCATCGTAGCTCTGGTGGCTTTAGTCTATTTGAGTCCGTCAAATGTAAAAATCCCAGATGTTACTGGAAAAACTATTGCCCAAGCACGTTCTGCAATCGAAACTGCAGGTTTGAAAGTTGGCAAGGAAAAAGACGAATACAGTGATTCTGTTAAAAAAGATTCAGTTATTCGCACCAATCCAGAAGCGGGAACGCAACGTCGTGAGGGCAGTACGGTGGATCTGATTGTCTCAAAAGGGACTAAAACTTTTATTATGGAAGATTATAAAGGTCAGAAAAGAGCAGATGCTATCAACAATCTGGTACAAAAATACAAGGTTTCAAAAGGCTTAATTAAAACAGAAGAAGTTGAAAGTAGTGAGTATGCGGCAGGAACAGTTGTTGATCAAACACCAGCAGCAGGCAGCTCTTATGATTTGACTTCAAAGACACGTATTACGTTAAAAGTAGCGAAGTCCGTTTCAAGTGTCACGATGCCAAGCTATATCGGCTCAACCTATGAATTTGCTTATAATAATTTGACGGAAGTGATTGGTATTCAAGGTGCGAATATTGAAAAACGTACGGTTACAACAGCTCCAGCGGGTACACAGGCAAATACGATTATCAGACAAAACCCAGAAGCTGGTCAGTCTTTGAATTTGAAGAGTGATCGCATTGTCTTATATGTATATGAGCCAAAAACCGAAGATTCTTCAACATCTGAAAGTAGTTCACAATCTGATAGTAGCTCAGATAAAACTAGCCCATCCTCTAGTAGTTCGTCAACTAGTGGTAATGATGGAAGCAGCTCAAAAACACCAGACACAAGTGCTAGTGCAAGTAATTAAAAAAGAGAGAGGATAAAATCGTAGTTTTGTTAAATCGATTTTCCCTCCCTCTTTTTTTGCACTCGTTTTACATCATTGGTAAACATTGCTTCTGCTCAATCAAGTTTATCCAGTATATTGTAATTAAAAATGTTAACTTCTAGGACTACAAACTAGAACTTGAAAATATTTTCTTTCAGTTCACTACCTTCTTTTCATACCTTAGCTGGAGGAATTTTTGTAAGTTTTTGATACAATAGAGTAAGAAAGGTATCGAGGCTATGAGAAAGATCCAATTTTTTATCTTTGTTGAATCTATTCTACTGACATTTGCATTAGTGACCATTTTGTCTGGTCATTTTTCACGTGTTATTCTTTTTTTGGTGCTCTTCTTGCTATTGCTCTATTATTATTTTGGAAAACAAAGAGGAAATTTTCTGCTAGTAACCTCTACCATACTGCTTTTTTTCATTATCATGCTCAATCCTTATGTTATTGCTGCCTTGCTCTTTGCGGTCATTTATGGCATGATTGTGGCTTATCCTTATATTTATAAAGAAAATGGAGTGACAACTCTCATCTTTGATGATGCAGTAGAACAAAAACGTGAAAAAAATCAATGGTTGGGAAATCTTCATCATTTTGGTTCATCGGATACCTGTCGATTTGATGACATCAATCTTTTCCGTCTCATGGGGAAAGATACGATTCATTTGGAACAAGTCATTATCACAAACCATGACAATGTGATTATTTTTCGTAAATTTTTCGGTAACACAAAAATCATTGTGCCAGTTGATGTGGCAGTCAGCCTGAAAGTGAATAATCTATATGGTGAATTGCAGTTTTTAGATCAACCTGTCTATGAATTGCGAAATGAAAGTATCAGCCTAACGACACCGGACTTCAAGCGAGCACATAAAAGCGTCAAAATTGTCCTGTCAACGTTTGTAGGGAATGTTGAGGTGGTTCGCAAATGAAAAAAGTCTACTATCTTTTGATTAGCTTTTATTCCCTACTCATTTTAGGAATCATTATTCATTATATTTTTAGTCTATTTAATTTTGACTGGCAACTGATTTTTAGTAATGTAGAGCGGTTGGAAAAGTTCAGTTTCTTTGTAATTGTGCTGACTTTATCTCTGACGATGCTGATGATTTTAGGTGTTAAAGTGATTCAAATGGTCACTTTGTCGGCCATTCAAACAAACCTAAAAAATGTTTTAGAAGGTCGAGAATTACAAGAGATTCATCAGCCTGAAATTGATGCCTCTTTTCGGCAGGTTTCAGAGAAATTGACTCATTTGACAGAAAATCTGCAAAAGTCAGAGAACCGTGCCCTGCAAAATGAGGAGACGATTATTGAGAAAGAACGCAAGCGAATTGCGCGTGACTTACATGATACGGTCAGTCAAGAGCTTTTTGCTGCTAATATGATTTTGTCAGGTGTGACAGGTCAAGTGGAGAACTTAGATACGGATAGCTTATCAAAACAATTGAAAGGCGTATCAGGAATTTTAAATACTGCCCAAAGGGATTTGCGTATCTTGCTTCTACATTTGAGACCGACAGAGTTGGAGGGGAAGAGCTTAGTTGAAGGGCTGAACCTCATCTTGAAAGAGCTATCAGATAAAAGCGATATTGAGGTGAGTTTTCACCATGATGTTCAAAAATTACCGAAACAGATTGAGGAGCATATTTTTAGAATTGCTCAGGAAATTATCAGTAATACGCTCCGTCACGCCAATGCGAATCATTTAGATGTTTATTTGTATCAAACTCGGAATGAATTGCAGTTGAAAATGACAGATGATGGGATTGGCTTTGAGCATACCTCATCTGATGAATTGAGCTATGGTTTGAAAAATATGGAAGAAAGAGTAAATGACATGGCAGGAACAATGCAGATTTTAACCGCTCTGAAGCAGGGAGTGGCAATTGACATTCGTGTGCCATTATTGAAAGGAGCTTAGGATGCAGATTTTATTAGTAGATGACCATGAAATGGTAAGACTTGGCTTGAAAGGTTATTTGGATTTACAAGACGATGTGGATGTAGTGGCAGAAGCTTCAAATGGTCGCGAAGGAGTTGAAAAAGCTTTGGAGTTGCACCCAGATGTGATTATGATGGACATTGTCATGCCTGAAATGAATGGGATTGAAGCGACGCTTGCCATTTTAAAAGAATGGCCTGAAGCTAAAATTCTCATTTTGACTTCTTATTTGGATAATGAAAAAATTTATCCAGTTTTAGATGCGGGTGCTAAAGGATATATGCTAAAAACTTCTAGTGCTGATGATATTTTACGAGCGGTCCGAAAAGTAGCCAAGGGTGAACTTGCTATTGAAACAGAGGTCAGCCAAAAAGTAGAATATCATCGAAATCATATTGAATTGCACGAAGATTTGACTGCGCGTGAGCGAGATATTTTAGGACTACTGGCAAAAGGTTATGAAAATCAACGCATAGCAGATGAATTATTTATTTCTTTAAAGACAGTGAAAACACATGTGTCCAATATCTTATCAAAGCTAGAGGTGAGTGACCGTACACAAGCTGTTGTTTATGCTTTCCAACATCACCTTGTCCCACAAGATGACATTTAGTGGTATAATAGAAAACAGAATAATTGCTAGAGGGAGATTATGGACGCAAAATTAAAGTATAAAGCCAAGAAAATCAAAATCGTCTTTTTCGATATTGATGATACGTTGCGAGTGAAAGATACTGGCTATATTCCGGACTCTATCAAAACGGTGTTTAAACAGCTAAAAGAAAAAAGAATTTTGACAGGAATTGCTTCAGGGAGAGGGATTTTTGGTGTAGTGCCAGAGCTGAAAGCATTGCAGCCGGATTTCTTTGTCACTTTGAATGGTTCCTATGTAGAGGATAAAAGAGGAAATGTAGTTGTCCAGCATGCCATTCCCAAGGAAATAGTGGAGGCATACATTGCGTGGACGAAGGAAGTTGGGATTGACTTTGGCCTCGTTGGTAGTCATGAGGCAGCGCTTTCGACGCGAACACCGCTTATTGATGAAGCCATTGATATTGTTTATCCTAATTTACCTATTCAGCTGGATTTTTATCAAGACCACAATGTTTATCAGATGTGGACATTTGAAGATATTGGAGATAGCTTGCAATTGCCTAAAGAGTTAGAAGAACATCTACGATTGGTTCGCTGGCATCCGCATTCATCAGATGTAGTTCTAACAAATGGTTCAAAAGCATCTGGAGTTGCGACAGTTGTGGAGCATCTAGGGTTGAAGCCTGAGAATGTGATGGTTTTTGGAGATGAACTCAATGATTTAGAGTTGTTTGATTATGCAGGTATCAGTATTGCTATGGGCATTTCCCATGTAAAGATCAAAGCAAAGGCTGATTTTGTGACAAAAACAGTAGAAGAAGACGGCATTTTTTATGCCTTAGAGGAGTTAGGAATGGTAGAAAAAGAATTGCATTTTCCACAAGTAACGATGGAAACAGCAGAAGGACCGAAAGCGACTATTAAAACCAACCACGGGAATTTGAAAATCCAGTTGTTCCCAGAGCAAGCGCCGAAGACGGTAGCTAATTTTATCGCTTTGTCAAAGAATGGTTACTATGATGGCGTGATTTTCCACCGCATTATCAAGGATTTCATGATTCAAGGTGGAGATCCAACTGGTACGGGTATGGGTGGCGAATCCATTTATGGTGAAAAGTTTGAGGATGAATTTTCACCAGAATTGTACAATATCCGTGGAGCACTTTCAATGGCTAATGCTGGTCCAAATACAAATGGCAGTCAATTTTTCATCGTGCAAAATAGCAAGATTCCTTATGCACAAAAGGAATTGGAACGAGGTGGTTGGCCAGCACCGATTGCTGAAATCTATGCAAGCAAGGGTGGAACGCCGCATTTGGATCGTAGGCATACTGTATTTGGTCAATTGCTAGATGAAGCTTCTTATCAAGTGTTAGATAAGATTGCGACAGTTGAAACTGGTGCAATGGATAAACCGCTGGAAGATGTCGTCATTGAAACCATTGAGATTGAGGATTAAAATGAAAATTGGTGAAAAACTAAAAGGCCGAATTACCGGTATTCAGCCTTATGGTGCTTTTGTGGAATTGGAAACGGGTGCCATGGGATTGATTCATATCTCAGAAATTCGGACAGGCTATATCGAAAATATCCATGAAATTCTGCATGTTGACGATCAGGTCTTGGTGCAAGTGATGGACTATGATGAATTTTCGGGCAAGGCTAGTTTGTCAATGAGAACTCTGGAAGAAGAGAAGCATCATTTTCCTAAACGCCATCGCTTTTCAAATGACCGTTACAAGATTGGTTTTGCACCGCTCGCTAAAAATTTGCCGACTTGGACCAAGGAAGCAATGGATTTTCTGAATCAATCAAAAGAAGAAACCAAATGACAAGAATTGTGATATTTTCATATAAAAGACCCCCTCAATAAGAGAGCATTGTATCTTATTGAGGGGGTTATTTATTCTCATACATTTTCAGGTGGATATCAATTCTGTATTCTTTGTTCAAACCACTATCACATTAAAGCATATTCATCTGGCAGCATGATGGTTTCTTTGCCATTATTGTCAGTCACAAAGATTTCTCGTGGAAAAAATGGATCGAAAGCGTCATTAAAATCAAAAGAGACAGTAGTTGACAGACTTGCCTCGGAAAATCGAAATGTTAATTTTCCTTGATGGTTGATGAGTTCGAATCGAAGAAGTTCATCTAATTCAAACACACCTTTTAAAAAATTATCAATGATGTACCAGAAAGAATCAATAATGTCATCTGGCAAACTTGTTACAACGCCAAAGCTGGCATAACGTCCACGTGTATTTGTAAAAGCCATTGTTTCTTCCTTTCTGTGCTCATTCATCAAAGGATTTTCTATATGATACATAAAATAAGCTTGAATTGCAAGAAATTGTTCTTTGAAAATCAAAAAGGACCAGAGGTCCCTTGGCAACTTTAGCGATTCTTTAGCTCTACATAACGTTTGTACCAAATATTGACATAGGCTTGTGAAAAAGGTCCACGCTCATTATTAATCCAGTCTACTAAGATTTTTACATTTTCTTTGAGAATGTAATCTAAATCATTGGAGTAGCTCATCTGCCGTTTGTGGCGCTCGTATTCATCTACATCCAGCAATCGCTTTTCACCATTGGTGAAGACTTTGACGTCTAAATCATAATCTATGTATTTTAATGCTTCTGCATCAAGATAATAGGGGCTGGCTAGATTGCAATAGTAGGAAATCCCATTTTCGCGGATCATAGCGATAATGTTAAACCAATATTTTTTATGAAAATAGACAATAGCTGGCTCACGTGTCACCCAACGCCGCCCGTCACTTTCTGTGACCAAGGTATGGTCGTTGACACCAATAATGGCGTTTTCAGTTGTTTTTAGTACCATGGTGTCGCGCCAAGTGCGGTGCAGACTTCCATTATGCTTATAACTTTGAATTGTAATAAAGTCGCCTTCTTTTGGAAGCTTCATCATCTACCAACTTTCTACAATTTATCAGGTTATCGCTTTTATTGTAACATATTTTCATGAAAAAACATAAATAAACCTTACATTTTTTATAGATATTCTTTGAGAGCGCTCGCGATATCAGAAAAATCAAAGCCTTTGCGTGCGAGTGCTTTAGTAAGGCGTTGCTTTAAATCATAGCCGTCGTATTTTTTAGAATACTTGCGGTATTGTTTGTCTAATTCTTTGTAAAGCAATTCTTGTTGTTTTTCGTCATCGTTTTCTATGGTAAGGCTTTGATAAGCTATTTTTGCTTCTTCATAGGAAAAGCCTTTATTGATGAGCTGTTGTAAGATTTTATCGTGAAGCGCTTTTTCTGGGAGCTTCCCTTGATATTTTTTGAGTAATTTTTGAGCAACTGTTTCTGCTAGGTTTGTAAAATCATGTTGATGCAACTCATCATCAATGATAGAAGCAGCAATTCCTTTTTGCATTAACTTTTGCTTGAGCGCATACGCACCTTTGTCTCCTGAGAGAAGATTGGAATGGATAAATGAATGAGTATATTTGGCATCATCTAGCCAGTTGTCTTTTTTTAAGTTGTCAATAACGTGAACAATCGTTTCCTCTTCCATGTCGTGCTTGCGCAAATAATCATTGACTTCCTTTACAGTACGCTGCTTGAAAGAAAGATGATACAGTGCCAGATTTTTTCCATAAGAAAATTGAGCATATTCTTGGATTTCTTTCAACTCTTGCTCAGTAATGTTCATGCCTTTTGACAACATAAAATGAACAATGGTATCTTCGGTGATATACAGTTTTTCCGTCTCATCCAGCTCTAAGAGATAAAGCCGCTTTTTCTTTTCAATTTTTGTAATTTTCATGATTCTATTATACCTCAAAATATGGTAAGATAGGCTTATGAATCTGAAAGTAAAACAAAAAATCCCCTTGAAAATCAAAAAAATGGGAATCAACGGGGAAGGGATTGGATTTTATAAAAAGACATTGGTCTTTGTACCAGGTGCTTTAAAAGGTGAGGATATTTTTTGTCAAATCACGACGGTTAAGCGTAATTTTGTCGAAGCAAAACTGTTGACGATTAACAAACGCTCTAAGTATCGAGTAGAGCCTCCTTGTGAGATTTATGAAAAATGCGGGGGCTGCCAGATTATGCACTTGCATTATGACAAACAGTTAGAATTTAAGACAGATCTGCTGCGGCAGGCTTTGAAAAAATTTGCACCTCAAGGTTATGAAAACTACGAGATTCGTCCAACGATTGGTATGCAAGAACCTCAATATTATCGAGCGAAGTTGCAGTTTCAAACACGGAAATTTAAGGGAGATGTAAAAGCGGGTCTTTATGCGCAGAATTCTCATTATCTGATTTCTTTGAAAAACTGTCTGGTTCAAGATAAGGTAACTCAGAGAATTATCAATAAAGTGGCCCTCCTTTTGGGGAAGTACAATTTTCCTATTTATGATGAGCGAAAAAATGCCGGCGTTCGGACGGTTATGATTCGCAGGGCTCGAAAAACGGGACAGGTGCAGATGATTTTTGTTACGGGAAAGAAGTTGGACTTTTCTCCAGTCATTCGTGATTTGTCAGCAGAATTTCCAGAGTTGGAAACAGTGGCGGTCAATTACCATACGACAAAATCAAGTGAAATCTATGGAGATAGGACGGAGATTATCTGGGGGAAAGAAACCATTCAGGAAGGTGTTTTGGATTACGAGTTTTCCTTATCGCCTAGGGCTTTTTACCAGCTCAATCCAGAGCAAACAGAGGTGCTTTACAGTGAAGCAGTTAAGGCTCTGGATGTCGATTCAAAGGATTGCCTGATTGATGCTTATTGTGGTGTGGGAACGATTGGCTTTGCTTTTGCTAAAAAAGTAAAGTCTCTTCGTGGCATGGATATTATACTAGAAGCTATTGAGGATGCTAAGCGAAATGCCAAGAAGATGGGCTTTGACAATGCTTATTATGAGGCTGGGACTGCTGAAAGCATTATTCCTCGTTGGTACAAGGAAGGTTACCGAGCAGATGCCTTGATTGTGGATCCGCCACGGACTGGCTTAGATGATAAGCTGCTTGAAACAATTGTTCGTTATGCACCAAAGAAAATGGTTTATGTCTCCTGTAATGTCTCTACTCTAGCTAGAGATTTGGTGCAATTGAGCAAGGTCTACGATGTTCATTATATTCAATCTGTGGATATGTTTCCCCACACAGCCAGGACCGAGGCTGTAGTGAAGTTGGTAAGGAAAGAGGATTAGAATGGATATTTGGGAAAAAATGTATGAAGAAGCTAAGGAGCTCTATAATCCGCATGAGGTATCACCCTTTGTGTACGCTAATCATGTTGTAGCAGCTATTGAAGCAGAGGATGGAAAGATTTATACCGGCTTTTGCTTTGCTCCAACAGCTTGAGGGCTGTTGGAGGTTGCAGATAAAATCAACGAAGTTGATATCAATAAATCTGGTGTTTTTCATCTCTGCGCTGAAAGGGCAGCAGCTTTTAATATGTATCAGTATTCTGGACAGACAAAAATGAAACGAGTATTGGCTTTTCGTGATAAACCGCCTTATGGCGGAGGTTCTGGTATGCCTTGTGGGGCGTGTAGAGAATTTCTAATGGAGTTGAATCCTGAAAATCGTCATCTGGAGTTTATGTTGGATTTTGAAAAACGAGAAACGATTACTTTGGGAGAACTCATGCCTTACTGGTGGGGACAGGAACGTACTGAAAATGACGGAAAATGATATGAAACACTTTTACTGTATGTTAGAATAATGTACAAGGCACCTCCTAACAACGAAAGTTCAAAGGATCAGGATGTAAAAATTGCAAAGAAGGTATCCTTTAGCAATACTATTGATATTTTATAGCGTTTGGTAAATGGGATAGAATGACTTGTTCATGAGTGAGCCTAGTTTAAGGCAGATGACCAATAGGCGACAGAAGTTGAGCAGTAAAATGAAACGCAAATATTTTTAACTACTTTAGCAATAGAAAAACTTGTAGAAAACAATCTCTACAAGTTTTTTTATTTTACAAGGAAATATCTGTATTTTCCAATACTTTTTGTGCATCTGAGACAATTGTTTCAATGATTTCTTTGCATGGTCGGATTTCTTTTATCATACCAGCAATTTGACCGCACATCATGGAGCCGCTTTTAGTATCTCCGTCATATACAGCTTTTGAGAGAGCTCCAATAGTAATCTCTTCCAGTTCCTCACGGCTGGTACCTTTATTTTCAAGTTCTATATAATGATCTGTCATTTCGTTTCGAATACAACGAACGGGGGCACCCGCCCTCCTACCTGTGACAGCTGTATCTGTATCATTTGCCTTGAGAACGGCTTCTTTATAACTTTCAGCGATTGGGCATTCTTCTGACGCGAGAAATACCGTACCGAGTTGAACTCCTTGTGCGCCTAAAACGAAAGCAGCAGCAAGTCCACGACCGTCTGCAATACCCCCTGCACCAATCACGGGAATATCAACCGCATCAGCAATTTGTGGCAGCAAAGCCATGGTATTGGTGCTACCGATATGACCACCCGCTTCAGATCCTTCAGCGATAACAGCGTCAACACCTAATTCTTGCATTTTTTTAGCATGTTTCACGCTGGCAATGACCGGAATAACCTTGATACCTGCTTCTTTGAGAGCAGGCAGAATAAATTTAGGGGTGCCAGCACCAGTTGTCACAATAGGAACTTTTTCTTCGATGATAACATTCACAAGCTCTTCGACATTTTTCAGCATCAGCATCACATTAACAGCGAATGGTTTGTCTGTGAGTTTACGCAATTCACGAATTTCTTCGCGCAATTGGTCGCCAGTCATACCACCTGAAGCAATAATCCCCAAGCCACCCGCTTCTGAAACAGCAGCAGCCAACTGATAGTGAGAAATTTGCGCCATAGCACCTTGAAAAATTGGATATTTGATGTTTAGTAAAGTTGTAATAGACATACTATCTCCTTAGTTCTGTTTTTGAAATTATTATATCACGATTATAAAAACGTTTTCAAATCCGTGATTTAATAATCTTTCTTTTATTTGTGAAATATTTTGCTTTGAAAAGAGAGGTTATCAATTATTTTACTTGTGAAAAATACAGAATCATTTTATTATAATAATTACTTATACTATATTAAAAATAGTTATAGATACTTAATTCAGAAAAATGGAATGAGGCAAAGATAAGGAATGTGTTGATTTTGCTTAGAAAGCAACTGTATTTTGTGTTATAATAATAGAAAAATGTTCATGAGGTGAGAAATGGACAATATCATTGATGTCTCCATTCCTGTGGCAGAAGTAGTTGACAAGCACCCAGAAGTATTAGAAATTTTGGTGGAGCTTGGTTTTAAACCGCTTGCCAATCCAATCATGCGCAATACGGTTGGTCGCAAGGTGTCGTTAAAGCAAGGTTCTAAGTTAGAGGGAACCCCTATGGATAAAATTGTTATGACATTGGAAGCAAATGGCTATGAAGTGGTGGGGCTAGACTAATGGCAGATGAACGAATTGAGATTTTGAAATCTATTTTGCTGGATTTGCATCATGGTGCAAATCCAGAAGAGGTTCAAGAGCAGTTTAACAAGTATTTTACAGGCGTTTCGGCTATTGAGATCAGTCTTATGGAGCACGAACTGATGAACTCGGATACGGGTGTAACCTTTGAGGATGTTATGTCGCTTTGCAATGTTCATGCGAATCTTTTTAAGGGAGCAGTGAAAAATGTAGAAGTTGCAGATACAGATCATCTAGGGCATCCAGTTCAAATTTTTAAGCAGGAGAATCTAGCTCTTAGAGCTGCTCTGTTGCGGATTCGGCGCCTCCTTGATACCTATGCTCAAACAGATGATGCAGAAATGAAGACAGAGTTGGAAAAGGGACTGATGCGCCAGCTGGACTTGGTCGGTCAATTTGACATTCATTATCAGCGCAAGGAAGAGCTGATGTTTCCGATTATGGAGAAATACGGTCATGACTCACCGCCCAAAGTCATGTGGGGTGTGGACGACCAGATTAGAGAGCTTTTTTGCGAAGCAAAGACTGCTGCTGAAGATTTATCTAACCTAGGTATCGAGCAAGCTCGAGCAACATTTGAAAATTTTGCGGCTGAGTTTGAAGCGATGATTTTCAAGGAAGAATCCATCTTGCTTATGATTTTGCTGGAATCCTTCACACAGGACGATTGGCTGAAAATTGCAGAAGAAAGTGATGCTTACGGCTATGCGATTATCAAGCCGGCTGAGAAATGGATGCCAGCTCGTCAATCATTCACGGAGGCAGAAAAAGAAACTGCTGAGAAGACTGGAAGCGAAGCGGCAGCTAGTGATGAGCTTGTGTCAGACGGTACTATTCAGCAGATCATTGAGACACCTGATGGGCAGGTCACCATTTCTTTTAAGCCAAAAAAGAAAAAGGCAGAAAACAATTTTGATCGACAGACCCAACAGTCTTTTGGACATGGCTATTTGTCAGTGGAAGAGGCAAATCTAATCTTGAATCATCTGCCGATGGAGATTACCTTTGTCAATAAGGAGGATATTTTCCAGTACTACAATGACAGTGTGCCAGCTGATGAGATGATTTTTAAACGGACGCCGAGTCAAGTGGGGCGCAATGTTGAGCTGTGCCACCCGCCTAAGTTTTTGGATAAGGTGCGGCGGATTTTCAAGGCTCTGCGTGAGGGAGAGCGGGACAAGTTTGAGATGTGGTTCAAGTCGGAATCGCGGGGCAAGTTTGTCCATGTGACCTATGCGGCGGTGCGGGATGAGGCTGGTGAATTTCAGGGGGTGCTAGAATATGTCCAAGATATTCAACCTTTCCGTGATATTGAAGAAGATTTCTACAGAGGAGTAGATTAGAAGGTATATGATGACGTACGAACAGGAATTTTTAAAGGATTTTGAAGCTTGGGTCAAAACTCAGGTGACTATCAACGAAATGGCTCTTGAAGAAAGTCAGAAAGTTTATGAGGAAGATAAAGATGAACGCGCTAAAGAAGCTGCGATTCGTTACGAGAGCCGCCTAGATGCCTATCAGTTTCTATTGGGGAAATTTGCCAATTATCAAGAGGGCAAGGGATTTCATGACCTACCAGACGGACTTTTTGGACAGAGAAATTATTGATTTTCTCTAGAAAACATGTTAAACTAAATGCATTAGAGGTGTTTTGAATCCCATTTGTCACAGAAAGCGGTGTTGCTGAGAAATCCGCACAAATGTCAAAACTGGTTGCTAAGGCTAAAATTGAAATAATGGTGTCTTTTTGTTTACTTTTAGGACCAGGCAGTGAGTTACGGGCTGTACTGGAGTATGCCTAAGCGAGCTAACGATGTAATAAAAGATAAACAAGAAGGCTAGAGTTGCGGGCGTCTGCCCGAAATTGGGTGGTACCGCGGATAACACATTCGTCCCTGTCATGGGTATGGCAGGGGCGAATTTTTATAATCGGAACGGGGAGAGATTATGATAAATATTTTAGGTCAAATTGAAGACAATAAACTTCCTGATATTGAGACAGAACGGCTGTATTTGCGCCAACGTCTAGTCTCAGATGCTGAGGATATTTTTGCCTATGCCAGTTTACCAGAAGTGACTTGGCCAGCTGGTTTTCCACCTGCGGAAAGCGTGGAAGAAGAGGAAAATTATCTCGAAAACATTATGCCCAAACGCTGGATTGAGCAAAAAATACCGTCTGGTTATGGTATCTGCTTAAAAGGGACAAATAAAGTCATTGGCTCGATTGATTTTAATAATCGCCATGCTGATGATGTTCTTGAAATGGGCTATTTGCTTCACCCAGATTATTGGGGGCAAGGGATCGTGACAGAAGCTGCGCGTGCGCTGTTGGAAGTTGGATTCACCCTACTCAATCTTTACAAAATCGAAATTGAATGCTATGGATACAACAAAGCAAGCCAGCGTATTGCTGAAAAACTTGGCTTCACCCTCGAATCTCGCATCCGTGACCGCAAAGACGCACAAGGGCAACGTTGTGATTTATTGCGCTATGGATTGTTGAAAAGTGAGTGGGAGATTAACTATGAGTAAATTGCTTGAAATTGCAAGTAAAGTTATTTTAGAGTTGTATAATGCTGATAAAGTTGCATTTGTATCACTTTGTTTAACGTTACTTTTTGGTTCCTTGTCTTGGCTTTCTCAAAGGAAAAGAGATAAGCAAGATGCAATCAGACAAAAGGAGCAAGATGATTTTAAGAGAAGGGCACAGAATGAATTGAGAAATTTTCAGGAATTTCAACAAAAATTTTCAGAATATCAACAAAAAATAAATGAGTTGCAATTTGGTATTGAAAATCAATCCGATTTAATACCTTACTTTCACATTAATCATAACAAATCAAATATTTATTATGATACAAATAATAAATTAGTTATTAAGCTTTACTTGACCAATATCGGAAGAGGGACAGCGGCTAATATTTTTATCATTCCCATGAGAGATTTAGAGCCAAATACACCTGTTTATTTTGAGGCTGATCCATTGTTATCATTAGAATTAACACATGGTGTTTATGATTATTTTAGTGAGTATTTTGCAATACCTAATGAAGATGTAAATATTGAAATTTCTGAAATAAATAATTCTGATAAACAATTATATTTTTTGAGATTCAAAATTCATTTTAGTGATGTTATAGGTCGAGAATATGAGCAATGTTTTAGATTTGGATACGATAATTATATTGTAAAAGGAATTAATAAAAATTCTACTTCTTTTCCTCCGAAACTAATAAAAGATATTAATTAACTAGAAAGGATACTAACATGAAACAACTTTCACCAAAATATAATCCAGCCGAGGTTGAGGCTGGGCGTTATCAAAAATGGTTGGATGAGGATGTTTTCAAGCCTTCTGGCGATAAGAAAGCTCATCCGTATTCTATCGTTATTCCACCACCAAATGTGACGGGGAAATTGCACCTTGGTCACGCTTGGGACACAACCTTGCAGGATATTATTATTCGTCAAAAACGTATGCAAGGCTTTGATACCCTTTGGCTTCCTGGTATGGACCACGCTGGTATCGCTACACAAGCTAAAGTTGAGGCACGCCTTGCTGAAGATGGTATCTCACGCTATGACCTCGGTCGTGAAAAATTCTTAGATAAAGTCTGGGAATGGAAAGACGAGTATGCTACCACTATCAAGGAGCAATGGGGTAAAATGGGGCTTTCTGTCGATTACTCTCGTGAACGTTTCACCCTTGATGAAGGTTTGTCAAAAGCGGTTCGTAAAGTCTTTGTTGAACTTTACAAAAAAGGCTGGATTTACCGTGGTGAATTTATCATCAACTGGGATCCAAAAGCTCGTACAGCTCTTTCTGATATCGAAGTTATCCACAAAGATGTCGAAGGTGCTTTCTACCACATGAACTACATGCTGGAAGATGGTTCACGCGCTCTTGAGGTAGCAACAACTCGTCCTGAAACCATGTTTGGGGACACGGCTGTCGCTGTCAATCCAGAAGATCCTCGCTACAAAGACTTGATTGGCAAAAATGTTATCCTGCCAATTGTCAATAAACCTATTCCAATCGTTGGTGATGAACACGCTGACCCAGAATTTGGTACTGGTGTGGTTAAAATCACTCCAGCTCACGACCCTAATGACTTCCTTGTTGGTCAGCGTCATAATCTTCCTCAAGTTAATGTCATGAATGATGACGGTACGATGAACGACCTTGCTGGTGAATTTGCTGGCATGGATCGCTTTGAAGCTCGCAAAGCCGTTGTTAAAAAATTGGAAGAAATCGGTGCCCTTGTTAATATTGAAAAAATGACACACTCTGTTGGTCATTCAGAACGTACGGGTGTTATGGTTGAACCACGTTTGTCAACACAATGGTTCGTTAGAATGGATCAATTGGCTAAAAATGCTATTGCCAATCAAGACACAGATGACGAAGTGAAATTCTACCCATCACGTTTCAATGATACTTTTCTTCAATGGATGGAAAATGTTCACGACTGGGTTATCTCTCGTCAGCTCTGGTGGGGCCATCAAATCCCAGCATGGTACAATGCTGAAGGCGAAATGTACGTCGGTGAAGAAGCTCCAGAAGGTGACGGATGGACTCAAGATGAAGATGTGCTTGACACTTGGTTTAGTTCAGCATTATGGCCATTCTCCACAATGGGTTGGCCTGACATAGAAGCAGAAGACTTCAAACGTTACTTCCCAACATCTACATTGGTAACTGGTTATGATATCATCTTCTTCTGGGTGTCACGTATGATTTTCCAATCATTGGAATTCACAGGACGTCGTCCATTTGAAAACGTGCTTATCCACGGTCTTATCCGTGACGAACAAGGACGTAAAATGTCTAAATCACTTGGTAACGGTATTGATCCAATGGACGTTATCGAAAAATATGGTGCTGATGCGCTTCGTTGGTTCTTGTCAAACGGTTCTGCCCCAGGTCAAGACGTTCGTTTCTCTTACGAAAAGATGGACGCCAGCTGGAACTTCATTAACAAAATCTGGAATATCTCTCGTTACATTTTGATGAACAATGAAGACCTTACGCTTGACCAAGCTAGTACAAATGCTGACAAAGTTGTTGCTGGTACGGCTGGTAACGTAACTGACCGCTGGATTCTTCACAATCTCAATGAAACGATTGCTAAAGTTACTGAAAACTTTGATAAATTTGAATTCGGTGTGGCAGGTCACATCCTTTACAACTTCATCTGGGATGAATTTGCGGATTGGTACGTTGAATTGACCAAAGAAGTGCTTTACAGCGATAACGAGGATGAAAAAGTTATCACCCGTTCAGTTCTTCTTTACACGCTTGATAAGGTTCTTCGTTTGCTTCACCCAATCATGCCATTTGTGACGGAAGAAATCTTTGAACAAATTTCTGAAGATTCAATTGTAACAGTAGCCTACCCAACTGTTAATTCAGTCTTTGAAAATGAAGCTGCGCATAAAGGTGTTGAAAGCCTGAAAGACCTTATCCGTGCTGTCCGTAACGCACGTAGCGAAGTGAATGTTGCTCCAAGCAAACCAATCACCATCCTGGTGAAAACCAGCGATAAAGAATTGGAAAGTTTCTTCAATGCCAATGTGAACTATATCAAGCGCTTCACAAATCCAGAGCATTTGGAAATTACTTCTGACATTGAGGCGCCAGAATTAGCTATGTCCAGCATCATAACAGGTGCTGAAATCTTCTTGCCACTTGCTGACCTTCTTAACGTTGAAGAAGAATTGGCACGTCTTGACAAAGAACTTGCTAAATGGCAAAAAGAATTGGATATAGTTGCCAAGAAACTCAGCAACGAAAAATTCGTTGCTAACGCCAAACCAGAAGTCGTCCAAAAAGAACGCGACAAACAAGCCGACTACCAAGCTAAGTATGATGCGACTGTAGCACGGATTGAAGAGATGAGAAAGTTGAGCTAGTCAGACTAGATACAAGAAAACACGGTATAAAAACCGTGTTTTTTGTTATTAGTATGTAGTGTAAATTTATAAGAGGAATATATATTTAGCTGTAAGGTATGTACTATGATATAATTAAACTGACAATTTATTTGAGAGAAAATATATCTAAATTGTAAAATCAGTTACATTGAGAATTGATACCAAAAGTTTATAAAGGAGTTTTAGCAAGTGATTAATTTTTCAAATTTAATGACAACAATCATAGGAGCATTTATAGGTGGTTTATTTTCTATTGGGGTTGCACGACTTCAATTAAAATCAATAGAAAAAGAAAAGGAAGCTGAACAAGCCTCAAAAATTGCAGCTTGGTTAACAAGTGTATCAAATTCAGATGACCAACCTAAAAATTGTTTTATTAGATATGATTTAATTATTAATAACAATTCTCATTTACCTATATATAATGTAGTAGTTTTAGCGTTAAGTAATAAGAAATATCTTCATTTTAAAGATATTAAAAACTGGGATGATAATCTTATCAATTATTATTCATGTTTAGTACCAGGGGAAAAAATAGATTCAATAAATACTTATGGGAGTGGTTCTGGTGAATGTCCTATGGTATCAATATTATTTACTGATACTAATACGAGACATTGGTATCGTAATCAAATAGGGAAATTAACTCAATTAAATTCCCAAGAATACGATAAACTAGTTAAAAAATTAGGTTACAGACCGCCATTATAAAAATCTCTCCCATTAAGTTTCTTTTTATAAATTTTCCAAACTCAGCTATACGATTGGGTTTGTTTTTGGTATAATGAACTTAAATTGATACATCAACATCCGAGGTCAGAAAGGTTCTTACTTAGTGTATGTATTTTAGGTGGAGTACCTGAAATAAGAAAGTTACCGATATTTTCCAACATACAATCCATCCCCACCCATCAAAAAAGAACAGCTCAATAATAGAACTGTTCTTTTTAAACTGTTAGCAAATCCAAATTTAAAGTTTATACGTGTATATGTCTTGATTCTAAACCTCAAAATTATAGAGAGCGGTTGAGAGGTAGCGCTCGCCGTTATCTGGAGCAAGAGCTAGGACTTTTTTACCTGTTCCTAGTTTTTTGGCGACTTCAAGTGCAGCATAGATAGCTGCGGCAGAAGAAATCCCTACAAGAAAGCCTTCTTGTCCACCGACACGGCGTCCAAGGTCAAGTGCTTGATCAGAGGTAACACGGACAATACCGTCATAAGCTTGAGTGTCCAGTGTTTCTGGGATAAAACCAGCTGAAATTCCTTGAATCTTGTGGGGTCCAGGATTTTCACCGGACAGGATAGCGGACTCATCGGCTTCAACTGCGTAAACTTGTATATTCGGATTGACTTTTTTGAGAGCATGAGAAACGCCAGAAATTGTACCACCTGTGCCAACTCCACCGACAAAGGCATCCAATCCTTTTTCACCGAAAGCAGCGATAATTTCTGCTCCTGTTGTTCTTTCGTGTACTTCAGGATTAGCTGGATTGTTGAACTGTAGTGGTAGCCATCCGTTACGTTCTTTGGCGATTTCTTCAGCTTTGGCAATCGCACCTTTCATTCCCTCACTTCCGGGAGTGAGCACCAATTCGGCACCATAAGCTTGGATAATTTTGCGGCGTTCCACACTCATGGTTTCTGGCATAACAATAACGACCTTATAACCTTTAGCAGCACCGACCCAAGACAAACCGATTCCAGTATTTCCGCTGGTTGCTTCGACAATGGTTGCACCCGGCTGAATCAAGCCCTCTTGCTCAGCGGTCTCAATCATGCTGAGAGCAATGCGGTCTTTGACAGACGACCCCGGATTGAAAGCTTCTAGCTTGACATAGACATCAGCAGCGCCTTCTGGAACCAGCTTATTCAATTTCACAATAGGAGTATTTCCAATGAGTTCTGTAATGTTATGATAAATTTGTGCCATAAAATAATACCTCAATTCTGTTGATACAATCAGTATAAAACGAAAAAGAGTCTTTGTAAAATATAAAAAAACTATCAAGTCGATAGCCTTTTTTAATATTTAGGATGAAGAAATGGGAACCTCAACTTTCCGCAATCCCTGCTCAACAATGTCAATTTTTCCATTAAACAGTTCAATCAAACTTTCTATAACGCTGTCCTTATCGTCTTTGTCAACGAAAATGGTCGTTTGTACTTGATCTGTAAAAGCTGTATCTTGTTCTTGCAACTGTTTGGCTTTAAGAAAATTTGGCAATTCTTGATATTGACTGTAGGAAAGAGTAAGCCTTAGTCCAAGTTGTTCTTTTATGTGGACACTTCCGATTTCTTTGATAGCTAGGGCAACGCTGCCAGCATAAGCCCGAATGAGCCCACCTGCTCCTAGCTTGATGCCCCCAAAATAGCGCGTCACGACAGCACAGACGTTAGTTAGTTGATGATTTTCTAAGACGCCTAGCATAGGCACGCCAGCAGTTCCGCTGGGTTCGCCATCATCGCTACTTCGCTTCATTTCGCTCCGCTCTCCTAAAATAAAGGCAGAGCAGTTATGAGTAGCTTTGTAATGTTCTTTTTTAATAGTATTGATAAACTCTCGTGCTTCGTCCTCTGTTGTCACACGCTTGATATGACAGATAAAGCGCGATTTTTTGATTTCTTCTTGGACTTGACCGTCCTTTTTGATTGTTCTAAATTCCATATCTTCATTTTACAAAAAAACTTTTATTTTGCCAAAGTTTTTCCGAATAAATAGATATGACGGAATTACAAGATTGCTTAGGTCGTATTTTTACAAAAAGTCAATTGTCACCAGAATTGCAATTGCAAGCACAAAGCTTAGCTGGAATGGTAGAAGAGAAAGGAAAGTTAAGCTGTAATCGCTGTGGACAAGCCATTGACAAAGAAAAACAGCAACTACCAATTGGTGCTTATTATTGTAGGTCTTGCTTGATCTTAGGAAGGGTTAGGAGTGATGAAGAACTATACTATTTTCCACAGGAAGAATTTCCCAAAGCGAATGTTTTGAAATGGCAAGGAAAGTTGACAGAATTTCAAGCTAAGGTTTCTCAAGGACTTGTAGAGGCGGTTACCAAACGCAAAGATAGCTTGGTTCACGCAGTCACAGGAGCCGGAAAGACGGAAATGATCTATCAGGTGGTGGCACAAGTCATCAATCAAGGTGGAGCCGTATGCTTGGCTAGCCCCAGAATTGATGTCTGCTTAGAACTTTATCGCAGACTGAAAGTAGATTTTACTTGCGATATTTCACTCCTGCACGGTGAATCAGAAGCATACTCCCGCAGTCCTCTCGTGATTGCCACCACACATCAGCTTCTCAAATTTTATCAAGCCTTTGATCTTCTTATCGTTGATGAGGTAGATGCCTTTCCTTATGTGGACAATCCGATGCTTTATCATGCAGTTCATCAGGCAGTCAAAGTAGAGGGGACGAAGATTTTCTTAACAGCAACTTCCACAGATGAGCTGGATAAAAAAGTAGCTAAAGGAGAATTAACTCGTTTGAGTCTACCCAGACGTTTTCATGGCAATCCTTTGATTGTTCCGCAAAAAATTTGGTTGGCGGATTTTCAAAAATATCTTGGTCAAAAGAAGCTAGTTACCAAGTTAAGGCAGTTTATTCAAAAGCAGAGAAAAACAGGATTTCCACTTCTTATTTTTGCTTCCGAGATCAGAAGAGGGCAGGAGCTGGCAGAGATTCTCCAAAGCAATTTTCCAAATGAAAAAGTTGGTTGTGTAGCCTCGACGACTGAAAATCGACTAGAAATTGTAGAGAAATTTCGTCAAAAAGAAATCACGATTTTGGTAACGACGACGATTTTGGAGCGTGGGGTGACCTTTCCTTGTGTAGATGTTTTCGTGGTAGAAGCAAACCACCGTCTGTTTAGTCGCAGCGCTTTGGTACAAATCGCTGGACGCGTCGGTCGCAGTATGGATCGACCGACAGGCGAGTTAATCTTTTTTCATGACGGTACAACTATGGCGATAGAAAAAGCGATTAAAGAAATTCAGGAGATGAATCAGGAGGCCGGTTTATGAATTCATGTGTTTTATGTGATAGTCTACTGGATGAAAAACTAACATTTTGTGATTTATTGACTTTGACGAAGCCAAAAGCAAGAGCCTGTGATACCTGTTTTGAAAAATTTCAACGCATTTCAGGGCAGCATTGCCCGAAGTGCTATCGTGACGGGGCAAGTGAAGTCTGCATGGATTGCCAAGTGTGGATAGAAAAAGGAAAAGAAGTTTGCCATAAAAGTTGTTTTGTGTATAATGAAGCCATGAAAGACTTCTTCAGTCAGTACAAATTTCAAGGAGATTATGCCCTTTATTCTGTATTTGCAGAAGTTTTGCAAAAGGAATTAAAAGTTTACCGTGATTATGCGCTTGTTCCCATTCCTGTAAGTGCCGAAAAGTATCAGACAAGAGGATTTAATCAAGTAACAGCTTTCCTTGAGGGCGCAAAGTTGCCATTTAAGGAAGTTTTAGAAAAGCATGATACAATTGCTCAATCAAGCAAGACGAGAGAGGAACGATTGCAAAGTCAGCAGTGTTTTAAAGTAAAAGACAATGTTCAAGTTCCGACAAAAGTTCTTTTGATAGATGACATTTATACAACAGGCTCAACCCTACAATTAGCCAAGGAAATTTTAGTGGAAGCAGGAGTGAAAGAAATTGTGACATTTTCATTAGCCAGATGATAAAAAATTTGCAAAAAAAAAATGAAAGCGTTATAATAAAATAAAGAAAAACAAATGCTTAGAAAGAAGGTACTTATATGATTAAATATAGTATCCGTGGTGAAAACCTAGAAGTAACAGAAGCTCTTCGTGATTACGTAGTTTCTAAACTTGAAAAAATCGAAAAATATTTCCAAGCTGATCAAGAATTGGATGCGCGTGTAAACTTGAAAGTCTATCGTGAAAAAACAGCCAAAGTTGAAGTAACTATTCCACTTGGTTCGATCACTCTTCGTGCAGAAGATGTTTCTCAAGATATGTATGGTTCGATTGATTTGGTGACAGACAAAATTGAACGTCAAATTCGTAAAAATAAAACAAAAATTGAACGTAAAAACCGTAATAAAAAATCAACTAGCCAGTTATTTACAGATGCTGTCGTTGAAGAAGTGGAAGCTGCACCTGCAAAAGTCGTTCGTTCAAAACAAATTGATTTAAAACCAATGGACTTAGAAGAAGCTCTTCTTCAAATGGATTTATTGGGACATGACTTCTTCATCTATACTGATGTAGAAGACAACACAACCAATGTTTTGTATCGTCGTGAAGATGGTGACGTTGGCTTGCTTGAAGTAAGATAATCAATCAGTCCTCTGATGTATATCAGGGGATTTTTATTTGCTCTGCAATCAGCTCAAGATAATTGCAAAAAACTGTATTGAAAAATCATCATGTTTGAACGGCATCCCAAAAGTTGGACAGCAAAAAAAACAATTGACTTACAGTTATCACAGAAGAAAAACTGATACATTCTTTCGAGATTTTGTTATAATATTCTTTATGAGAGTTGTTGCAGGGAAATATGGGGGGCGTCCTCTTAAAACATTAGAAGGCAAAACAACCAGACCGACGACAGACAAGGTTAAGGGAGCTATCTTTAATATGATTGGTCCTTATTTTGATGGAGGACGAGTGTTGGATTTGTATGCCGGAAGTGGCAGTTTAGCGATTGAAGCTATTTCGCGAGGCATGGCTTCGGCTGTTTTGGTTGAAAAAGACCGCAGGGCGCAAACGATTATTAGCCAAAATATCATCATGACTAAGGAAAAAGAACGATTTGAACTTCTGAAAATGGAGTCCAATCGAGCGCTTGAATTGGTCACAGGACAGTTTGATTTGGTGTTATTAGATCCACCCTATGCAAAAGAGCAGATTGCTGCTAATATTGAAAAATTGGTTGAACGAGAGCTTCTGAGCGATGATGTACTGGTTGTTTGTGAGACGGACAAGTCGGTGGATTTACCAGAAGAAATCGCAGGACTAGGCATCTGGAAGCAAAAAATATATGGAATTTCAAAGGTGACGGTTTATGTCAGATAAAATTGGATTATTTGCAGGCTCTTTTGACCCGATTACAAAGGGGCATATTGACTTGATTGAACGAGCTAGTAAGCTCTTTGATTGCCTGTATGTTGGTATTTTTTATAATCTTGAGAAAAAGAGTTTTTTTAGTATTGAAGCAAAAGAAAAAATGGTGACAGCTGCTCTAGCTCATTTGGAGAATGTAAAAATTGTTACTTCTCATGACGAATTGGCAGTGGAAGTAGCTAGAAAGCTAGGAGTGACAACTTTTGTACGGGGACTACGTAATAGTCAAGATTTGGATTATGAGGGGAATCTCAACTTTTTTAATCATGAATTAGCGCCAGAGCTCGATACTATTTTTTTGATTAGCAATCCAACATATCAGCATCTCAGCTCGTCAAGAATTCGTGAATTGATTTCCTTTGAGCAGGATATTTCAAAGTATGTGCCTGAAAGTGTCGTAAAGGAGTTAAAGAAACAATATGGAAAAACCAAGAAATAAATTTAAAAAATGGCCGATAATTGCAATAGCAGGGCTGATTTTGCTTTTCTTATCTTTTGTAGTTCCCTTGCCTTATTATATTGAGGTGCCAGGTGGTGCAGCAGATGTCCGTCAGGTATTGCGCGTGGACAACAAAGAAGATAAGGAAAAAGGTTCTTACAACTTTGTAACGGTTGGGATTCAGCATGCGACCTTTGCTCATTTGGTTTATGCTTGGTTGACACCTTTTACAGATATTTATTCGGCGAAGGATTTAACTGGCGGAACTTCTGATAAAGAATACATGCGGATCAATCAGTTTTATATGGAAACATCGCAAAACCTAGCTAAATACCAAGGGTTGAAAAAAGCTGGCAAAGATATTACTCTGAAATATCTAGGGGTTTACGTCTTGCAAGTCACAAAGAATTCTACTTTTAAAGGCATTTTAAATATTGCAGATACCGTGACAGGTGTGAATGACAAGACTTTCAATAGTTCAAAAGAATTGATAGACTATGTTGGAGCGCAAAAGATTGGCAGCAAAGTCAAGGTGAACTATGTAGAAGACGGTCAGAAGAAATCTGCTACAGGTAAAATCATCAAACTTGAAAATGGGAAAAACGGGATTGGTATTAGCTTGATCGACCGAACAGAAGTCACAAGCAACACACCAATTGAATTTTCAACAGCCGGTATTGGTGGACCAAGTGCGGGCTTGATGTTTAGTTTGGCAATTTATACGCAAATTGCAGATCCAACATTGAGAGACGGTAGAAATATTGCTGGGACGGGCTCAATTGACCGCGAAGGAAAAGTTGGCGAAATTGGTGGGATTGACAAAAAAGTTGTTTCAGCAGCAAAAAATGGTGCAGAAATTTTCTTTGCACCAAATAATCCAGTTACTAAGGAAGCTAAAAAAGCTAATCCTAAAGCGAAAACTAACTATGAGACCGCTTTGGAAACTGCTAAAAAAATTAAGACCAATATGAAAATTGTACCAGTCAAGACCCTGCAAGACGCCATTGATTACCTCAAGAGCACAAAGAAGTCATAAAAATAGTTCAATAAAAGAGCAAGTTAATGATAGAAATTTGACTTTGCTCTTTTCTTCTTTCTCTATTTCAACTATCAAAAACACTTCTTTTTATGGTAAAATAAGTTTAATACAAGAAATAAGATGATAAAGGATGACTATGCGAAAAGAAATTGCACCTGAATTATACAATTACAATAAATTTCCTGGACCGGAGTTTCGGCAAATAGGAACCAAAATTTTGACTGAGACAATTGAATTTGACTTGGTAGAGAATTTCAAGGAAGGTTTTGATATAACGGCTTTTAATCAGCGTTTTTCCGATATTTTAACAAAATTTGATTATATTGTTGGTGACTGGGGGAACGAGCAGCTACGTTTGCGTGGATTTTATAAAGATGACAAGGCAAATGAAAGCGAGGAAAAAATCAGTCGCTTAGAAGATTATTTGTTAGAATACTGCAATTATGGTTGTGCTTATTTTGTCTTGGAAAATTTACAGCCGGCTCGCGCATAGTTTGATAACAAATCACATCACAAGAAAGAAAGTGAGAACAAGCCACGTCGTTCTAAACAAGCTCACTCCTATAAAGAAGAGCAACCCAAGCGAGAAAATCGCCAGCGCAGTAAGCGACAAAATCAAAAGCAAAGAGCAAGAAAGCAAAATTCAACGAAGCAACAACAAACAAGCAGCCAGCGCCATTTTGTCATTCGTCAAAAATAGTGTATGGAATGGGTTTTTGTAACGAAATGAAGGAGAAAAAATGAAACCATCGATTTATAGCTTGACCCGTCAGGATTTGATAGATTGGACAGAAAGTAAAGGAGAAAAGAAATTTCGAGCTACTCAGATTTGGGAGTGGCTTTATCGCAAACGGGTTCAGTCTTTTACAGAAATGACAAACATTTCAAAGGGTTTATTAGCAAAGTTAGAAGATGAATTTGTTGTCAATCCGCTAAAGCAAAGAGTGGTGCAGGAATCGGCTGACGGCACAGTAAAGTATCTTTTTGAACTGCCAGACGGTATGTTGATTGAAACAGTTCTCATGCGTCAGCACTATGGTCTGTCGGTCTGTGTAACCACTCAGGTGGGTTGCAATATTGGCTGTACATTTTGTGCTAGCGGGCTGATTAAAAAGCAGCGTGACTTGAATAATGGGGAAATTATGTCTCAGATTATGCTGGTGCAAAAATATTTTGATGAGCGTGGACAAGGTGAGCGCGTCAGCCATATTGTGGTTATGGGGATTGGCGAGCCTTTTGATAACTATGACAATGTTCTCAAGTTTGTGCGAACTGTCAATGATGACAAAGGGCTGGCTATCGGAGCTCGTCACATTACGGTTTCCACTTCCGGTCTAGCACATAAAATTCGTGATTTTGCAAACGAAGGAGTGCAGGTTAATTTAGCTGTTTCTCTTCATGCACCCAATAATGAATTGCGTTCTAGCATTATGAAAATAAATCGTGCCTTTCCAATTGGAAAGCTATTTGCGGCGATTGAATATTATATTGAAACAACCAACCGCAGGGTTACTTTTGAGTATATCATGCTAAATGAAGTCAATGACGGAGTAGAGCAGGCATTGGAATTAGCTGAATTGCTCAAAAACATCAAAAAGCTATCGTATGTCAATTTGATCCCTTACAATCCGGTTAGTGAGCACGATCAATATAGTCGCAGTCCCAAGGAACGTGTAATGGCTTTCTACGATACTCTAAAAAAGAATGGCATTAACTGTGTTGTTCGTCAGGAGCATGGTACAGATATTGATGCAGCTTGCGGTCAATTGCGCTCCAATACGATGAAGAAAGACAAGGAGAAGGCACTTGCGAAACATGCCTAGGTTAAAAGTGTGGCTGCAATCCAATGGAGAATTAACAGTTAAAGGACGTAAAATTCTGACTTGGGGAAGCATGCTCTACATCTTCTTATTGTGTTTGATGTGTTTTCTTCCTCAGGTGCCAGAAGAAGGGATGGAAACACCGGGAATTCAGCAGTTTGGACGCATTGTAGTTCTCCTTATTCCTTTTAATTCTTTGGTCAATCTTGGGCAAATTACTTCTTTCTTTCAATTAATTAAGGTTTTTGTGCAAAATATAATGAATATTTTTCTACTTAGCCCACTGATTTTTCAGCTTCTCTGGTTGTTTCCGAACTTGCGAAATACCAAACGTGTACTCTCTGTCAGCTTTGCGATAAGCCTTTTCATTGAATGTACACAGATTTTGTTAGATATTTTCATTGATGCCAATCGTGTTTTTGAAATAGATGATTTATGGACAAATACATTAGGCGGATATCTGGCTTTTCTGTTGTATAAAACTTGTGTCAGCCATTGGAAAGATAAGTTTCTGACTTCTAAGTAAAAATAAGGGTTATTGTTCGGATTTAGGATGCTTTTTCACTATTTTATTGACAGAATGGTAGAAAAACTCTATAATAATGCTCAAACATCAGAAAAGTAGTAAATTGATGCTTCCAGAGAGCTTGTGTTAGGTGTAAACAAGCAGTAGATATTTATGAAATGGGCTGATGTAAATGATATGAATTTGAAACAATAAAAATTCGGTGTGCACACCTTACAGTGTAACTTGTTGATAGACAAGATAGAGATATGCGGATAAGGTCTACTTTTCCCATAACTGAGGTGGCACCGTGCTCATACGCCCTCACACAGTTTTTTTGTGTGTGGGTATTTTGTTGTTTAAATTCAAGAATACTAAAGATTGTGAGGAAACATCATGGTAGAAAATAAAGGATATTTTGGTCAATTTGGTGGTGGCTTTGTACCAGAACTGATTCAAGTTTTATTAGACGAGCTAGAGGGAACATTTGAAAAGTATAAGAAAGATCCAGAATTCCTAGCAGAATATCATCATTATTTAGCAGATGATGCAGGTCGAGAGACACCGCTTTATTTTGCAGAAAGTTTGACGGACTATTTAGGAGGTGCAAAAATCTATCTCAAATGAGAAGACTTGAATCACTTAGGTTCTCATAAATTAAACAATGTTTTAGGGCAAATTCTCCTAGCAAAACGAATGGGTAAGACCAGAGTTATCGCAGAGACTGGAGCCGGTCAACATGGAGTAGCAACAGCTGCATCGGCTGCTAAGTTTGGCATGAAAACGTATGCTTTGTTTTCAGAAAATGATCGGGTAGCTCCTGTTTATTCTATTTCTGCTGGATTGGCCTATCCGGGAGTTGGTCCTGAACATGCCTTTTTTAAAGATTCAGGTCGAGTTGAATATGTAGCTGCGACAGATGATGAAGCAGTAGATGCGCTATTATTGTTGACGCGAAAAGAAGGGATACTTCCTGCCATTGAAAGTTCCCACGCTATTGCAGAAGCAGTTAAACGCGCGCCACAGCTAAGTAAGGACAATATTATTATCGTCAATGTATCTGGGCGTGGTGATAAAGATGTAGATTACTTAGAAAAAAGAAACACGAAAAATCAAGAATGAGATAGACGCCCATGAGTACAAATACCTACAGAAATATGAAATCTGGGAAGATGACGTAAAAAACTAAAATTTGAAAATTTTAATCATCGCCCTCTTATTTCGAGAATCTGGAGACATTCATCCCAGATTCATGACAGGACGTTATTCTAATTTTATTGAAGCAACAGTTCGCATAAAAGCAGAACAATCACTCCAATCAAAAGACAGGGAACGAAAGCTATCCTGTCTTTTCTCTTTTTTAAGCAAAAGAGACATAAGCCCGCTAAGCTGGCAATTTGAATCAGCCAAAGAATCTCTGTCAACTTGAAAACAGTTGAACAAGAAGCTAGAAAAAGAAAGTCTCCTGCGCCAATTCGTAAGTCAAAGAAAAAAGCTACTATTCCAAGGGTTAAAAAACTAATCATTAGAAGATTGAAACCTGTTAAAAAGAGAAGAAGGAAATGGAAAAACAGCCAAATAAGCAGAGGATATTCTTGTTCTCTTTGATCGTAAAGGGATAAGGTTATGCCCATTACAAGTAGGACAAGCTGACCGATATTTAGATAGCCCATAGAAGTTGCAAGAAAGAGAGATCCGATAGCGATTTCTAATACCAAATAGCGGATGGGAATTTTTGACTGACAAAACCGACAACGCAGTCGATTGATAAGCTGAGAAAGGACAGGGACTAAATCGCGAGGTGCTAATTTCTGTCCACAAGCATTACAATGACTGGAAGGAACGAGAATAGACTGTTCAGGAAAACGATCAACGACCAGCCCTAAAAAGGAAGCCACAATGCTTCCAACCAAGAAAAAATAAAAATGAATCATACTTTTTTATTCGCAAATAATTCTAAAAAATTGCAACTTTTCTAATAAAAGAAATTTCTGAGTTCAATCATTTGACTTTCTTATTTAGAAACATTATAATTAAATTATAATCAAAAAGATTAGAATCATTCTAAATAAAAGCGAGGTAGGATAATGGTTAATCTAAAAAATGAAGCAGCAAAAGATGTTGCAACTTTCTCAAGTGTTGAGTCTTTCAGTAAGTCTCTTCCCAAAACAAAAGCAGTTTTAAACCAAGTGGTAGCGGATTTATACACTGCTCACATTGCTCTTCACCAAGTACATTGGTACATGCGTGGAGCTGGTTTTATGGTTTGGCATCCTAAGATGGATGAGTATATGGAAACCTTGGATACGACTTTAGATGAAGTAAGTGAACGTTTGATTACTTTAGGTGGAACGCCGTATTCAACTTTGAGTGAATTTATCCAACACAGTAATATTGAAGAAAAAGAAGGAAAATTCAGTAAGAATGTTGCAGAAAGTTTGGAACGTGTCATCGAAATTTTCCGTTACTTGGTAGGTCTCTACCAAGAAGCTCTGGATGTAACAGATGAAGAAGGAGATGATGTGACCAACGATATTTTTGTCGGTGCAAAAGCAGAACTTGAAAAGAATATCTGGATGTTAACAGCAGAAATCGGTCAAACTCCGGGCTTGTAAGTAAATTTTTGAGAGTAGAAAATAAATTTTTAAAATCTTTTAGAATTTAAGATAAGTTTAAGGAGGTGGCGTTATACTAACATCATCAGATGAAGACCTCCTAACTTTATTTGATAAAAATCCTAAACTTTTCTTTTTCATAATAATCTCCCTATAAGAGTCGCCCAATCGGCGGCTTTTTTTGTTATTTTTGAGCACTTGAAGAATGTTTTACTTACAAAATGAGTTCTTTTCAACCTTGAAATACTCCTAAAATTCTGGTAAAATAAGCCTCATGAAAACACTTTATGATGTGCAGCAATACCTCAAAAGTTTTGGCATTATTATCTATATGGGTAAGCGCTTGTATGATATTGAAATGATGAAAATTGAGTTAGAGAGGATTTATGATGCGGGCTTGATAGAAAGAATGGACTATCTAGAAGCTGAGCGGGTCTTGCGAAGGGAACATCAGTTGGAATTACAATATTTGAAGAAGAACGAGGAGAAAACATGTTAAACTGGATTTTATTGGCAATTATTGTTGGGATGTTAGGCTGGATGGGCTTTAACTATATTCGTGTTCGTCGTGCGGCTAAGGTAGTAGACAATGCAGAATTTGGTGATATGATTCGGCAAGGTCAGTTGATTGATTTGCGCGATCCAGCCGATTTTCGTCGTAAACATATTTTAGGGGCACGAAATATTCCGTCACAGCAATTAAAAACAAGCTTAGGAGCGATTCGTAAGGACAAGGCTGTTTTACTATATGAAAATAGTCGTGGACAACGTGTGATGAATGCAGCTATTCTATTAAAAAAACAAGGTTATCAAAATATTTACATCCTCTCTACAGGACTAGATGGATGGAAAGGAAAAATCAAAAGTGAGTAATCCAAGCGGGTTGCTCACTTTTAATAGCTTTTTTCTAGATAGTGCCTCACTATTTCGAGTTCTGCTTGGTTCAATACTCGGTATTCTCCTGTGGCTAAGTTTGGGTTTAATTCAAAATCTCCGAAATGCGTTCGTTTAAGAGAAGTAACTTTGACACCAACAGTTAAAAACATCTTTTTGATTTGGTGAAATTTTCCTTCAGAAATAGTGACAGTAGCACGGCTCTTGTTTGAGCTAGAAGAACGAATTGTAAGAGTGGCTGGTTTACAAATTGTTCCGTCAAGAAAAACGATGCCCTTTTGAAAGGATTGTACTGCTTGGTCATCTAGGAGACCATTAACTTCAACCTCGTATGTTTTTGTGACATGATATTGAGGATGAAGTAGTAGAAAACCAAGCGGACCGTTGTCAGTGATTAACAGCAGTCCAGAAGTATCTCGATCGAGCCGTCCAACAGAATATAGATCTTCACTGAAATCTTCAGGCCTGATGAGATCTAGAACTGTTTGGAATTTGGCATCGGAGTTAGCTGTCACAACGCCAAGGGGTTTATTCATCATAAAATACTGATGAGGCTTGCCAAGGACAGGTTGTTCTTCTAGCGTAATCGTCTGCAAACCTGTATCAACATTTTGACTGAGTTTTCGAGCGGGACAGTCATCTACTAAGATTTTCTTTTTTAGTAGAGCTTGCTTCATTTTTTTACGGCTAATGTGAGCTTGAGCTAGTAGAATATCTAAACGCATACAGTTTCCTTTGTTTTTTCTTATCATATCATAATTTTGCAATAAAGAATGTAAATAAATTTGTAGGACATTGATTTTCTAATGAAAACATTTACACCCAGTTTAACCGTGTTTTTTGCCTTAATCTGTGGTATAATTGTTCAGTTAGAAATAAAACTTAAGATTTAGAGGATAAAATGACAAAATTAAGAGAAGATATTCGCAATATCGCTATTATCGCTCACGTTGACCACGGGAAAACAACGCTAGTAGATGAATTATTGAAGCAATCACATACCTTGGACGATCGAAAAGAGTTGCAAGAACGCGCAATGGACTCCAACGATCTTGAAAAAGAACGCGGAATTACCATTCTTGCTAAGAATACAGCTGTTGCTTATAATGGCGTCCGCATCAATATCATGGATACACCGGGACACGCGGACTTCGGTGGAGAAGTTGAGCGGATTATGAAAATGGTAGACGGGGTTGTTTTGGTTGTTGATGCTTATGAAGGAACCATGCCACAAACTCGTTTTGTATTAAAAAAAGCTCTTGAGCAAGATTTAGTGCCGATTGTTGTGGTCAATAAAATTGACAAACCATCTGCACGTCCTGCAGAAGTAGTGGACGAGGTTTTGGAGCTTTTCATCGAGCTGGGTGCAGATGATGACCAATTAGATTTCCCAGTTGTGTATGCTTCTGCTATCAATGGAACGTCTTCTATGTCAGATGATCCTGCTGACCAAGAGCACACTATGGCACCGCTTTTTGATACTATTATTGATCATATTCCAGCACCAGTGGATAACTCAGACGAGCCACTTCAATTCCAAGTTTCTCTTTTGGACTACAATGACTTTGTAGGTCGTATCGGTATTGGCCGTGTTTTCCGCGGGACTGTAAAAGTGGGAGACCAAGTGACGCTTTCTAAATTAGACGGTACAACGAAAAATTTCCGTGTTACCAAGTTATTTGGTTTCTTTGGGCTAGAACGTCGTGAAATTGACGAAGCCAAAGCGGGTGATTTGATTGCAGTATCTGGTATGGAAGATATCTTCGTTGGTGAAACCATTACTCCGACGGATGTGGTAGAACCATTGCCGATTCTCCATATTGATGAACCAACGCTGCAAATGACTTTCTTAGTGAACAATTCACCATTTGCTGGTCGTGAAGGAAAATGGGTAACGTCTCGTAAGGTTGAAGAACGCTTGCAGGCTGAATTGCAAACGGATGTTTCGCTTCGTGTGGATCCGACTGACTCGCCAGATAAATGGATTGTATCAGGTCGTGGAGAATTACACTTATCAATCTTAATTGAAACCATGCGTCGTGAAGGTTATGAGTTACAAGTATCGCGCCCAGAAGTTATCGTCAAGGAAATTGACGGTGTGCAATGTGAGCCATTTGAGCGTGTGCAAATCGACACTCCAGAAGAATACCAAGGTTCGGTTATCCAAAGTCTTTCTGAGCGCAAGGGTGAAATGTTAGACATGGTGGCTACCGGAAACGGACAAACACGTCTGATTTTCCTTGTGCCTGCGCGTGGATTGATTGGGTACTCAACTGAATTCCTTTCTATGACGCGTGGTTACGGGATTATGAACCATACTTTTGATCAATACCTACCATTGATTCCAGGTGAGATTGGAGGACGCCGTCGTGGAGCTCTTGTGTCAATTGATACAGGAAAGGCAACGACATACTCTATCATGTCTATTGAGGAACGTGGAACGATTTTTGTCAATCCAGGTACAGAAGTATACGAAGGAATGATTATTGGTGAAAATTCACGTGAAAATGACTTGACGGTCAACATTACAAAAGCCAAACAAATGACCAATGTTCGTTCTGCAACGAAAGACCAAACAGCGGTTATTAAAACGCCTCGTATTTTGACATTGGAAGAATCACTTGAATTCTTGAACGATGACGAATACATGGAAGTGACGCCTGAATCAATCCGTTTGCGGAAACAAATTCTTGATAAAAACCAACGTGCCAAAGCTGCTAAAAAGAAAAAATCAGCTGAATAATGAAAGAACGATTTGCTTCGTTGCTAATATATTAAAGAAGCAGATAGGCTAGAAAGGAGCAGAAATGTTTTATTTAATCTTTGGAATTCTCATTCTATTATTTTACATTTTTGCTGCTCCGCAGAGCATTAAAGGAACTTTAAATGTAGTAGTTTTAGTGATTGCTCTAGTCGCTTTTATCATTTTACTAGGATTGGCAGTATTTCAGATTTTTCAATTACCGTCTGAGTTTTTCGTAGGGATTTTGATGATAGGCGTAGCATATTTTTCCCTACGTGATATTTCAAAATTATCACAAAAAGATAAAAAAGTATCGTTTCGCTCAAAACTTCGTGACAGACAAGAATAAAAAGCCGTAAAGGCTTTTTTATTTTCTGAAAAAAAGGTAAAATAGATAGGAAGAATAAAAAAAGAGGCGTGTTATGAAGCACATTACAAATTTTGCAAATAAAAAAGTGTTAGTTTTAGGCTTGGCCAAATCTGGTGAAGCCGCTGCTCGTTTACTAGATAAGTTGGGAGCGATTGTTACAGTGAATGACGGAAAGCCATTTGAGGAAAATCCTGCTGCTCAGTCTCTTCTTGAGGAAGGCATCAAAGTGGTAACAGGTGGTCATCCTTTGGAACTCTTGGACGAAGAGTTTGAACTGATGGTCAAAAATCCCGGTATTCGTTACGACAATCCTATGGTAGCGAGAGCTTTGGAAAAGAAAATCCCAGTCATCACTGAAGTGGAGTTAGCCTATTTGATTTCAGATGCTCCAATTATTGGGATTACGGGCTCTAATGGAAAAACAACAACGACAACGATGATTGCGGAAGTCTTGACTGCAGGTGGTCAAAATGGTCTGCTTTCTGGGAATATTGGCTTTCCAGCCAGTCAAGTTGCAACAACCGCAACCCAAAATGATACATTGGTCATGGAGTTATCTTCTTTCCAACTCATGGGCATTGAAACCTTTCACCCAGAGATTGCAGTGATTACTAATCTGATGCCAACTCACATTGATTATCATGGCTCTTTTGAAAATTATGTCGCTGCTAAATGGAACATTCAAAAAAATATGAGCAAATCTGACTTCCTCATATTGAATTTCAATCAAACATTAGTGAAAGAGCTGGCTGCAAAGACGCAAGCGACCGTTGTACCATTTTCAACGACGGAAAAGGTAGACGGCGCTTACTTAGAGGGAAACATGCTGACTTTCCGTGGAGAGCCTGTTATGGCAGCAGATGAGCTTGGCGTTCCGGGTAGCCATAATGTTGAAAATGCCCTTGCAACTATTGCAGTTGCGAAACTGCGTGGCATTGAAAATCAAGTCATTAAAGAGACATTGGCAGGTTTCGGTGGCGTTAAGCACCGCCTTCAATATGTCGGTGAAATCAACCATGTTAAATTTTATAACGATAGCAAATCCACAAATATTCTTGCAACGCAAAAGGCCTTGTCTGGTTTTGACAATAGCAAGGTTATCTTGATTGCTGGTGGACTGGATCGTGGCAATGAATTTGACGAATTGGTGCCAGATATTCAAGGATTGAAGAAAATGGTTATTCTTGGAGAATCTGCAGCACGTGTCAAGAGAGCAGCGGATAAAGCAGGTGTTAGCTATATGGATGCTGCAGATGTGAAAGATGCGACGCAAAAAGCTTTTGCTGAAGCTCAAGCAGGTGACATTGTTCTTCTCAGTCCTGCAAATGCAAGCTGGGATATGTATCCAAATTTTGAAGTTCGTGGCGATGAATTTATTGCAACATTTGAAGAATTAAAGGGTTAAGATGAAAAAGATTGTATTTACAGGTGGAGGAACGGTTGGTCATGTGACTCTAAACCTTTTGCTCATTCCAAAATTCCTAGAAGCAGGTTGGCAAGTCCACTATATTGGTGACAAGCATGGGATTGAATACCAAGAAATCCAGAAGTCAGGTTTGGATATCACTTTTCATTCTATAGCAACGGGGAAATTACGCCGTTACTTTTCTTGGCAAAATATGTTAGATGTATTCAAAGTGGCTTGGGGCATTTTGCAATCTTTAGGAATTATGTTAAAGGTTCGTCCGCAAGCTCTCTTTTCTAAAGGTGGTTTTGTATCAGTTCCTCCTGTCATTGCAGCTCGCTTAGCTGGGATTCCAGTTTATGTACATGAATCAGACCTCTCTATTGGTCTAGCAAATAAAATTGCTTACAAATGTGCGACAAAAATGTATTCTACTTTTGAACAAGCCCATGCGTTGACAAAAATTGAGCATGTGGGAGCTGTAACAAAGGTAGGAGAAAAAATAACTGCTCCAAATGATCAGATTCAAGCCATTCAGCAGCATTTTGATGAAAACCTTCCGACACTCCTGTTTGTTGGTGGATCAGCGGGAGCAAAGGTTTTTAATGATTTTGTAACGGCAAATAAAATAGAATTAACTCAGCATTACAATATTATCAATTTATCAGGCGATGCTAGCTTAGACGAATTATCAAATCATCTGTACCGAATTGCCTATGTGACTGACCTCTATCAACCGTTGATGGACTTGGCGGATGTCGTTGTTACACGTGGCGGATCTAATACTATTTTTGAATTGTTGGCTATGGCAAAGCTTCATGTAATTGTCCCTTTGGGACGCGAAGCAAGTCGTGGTGACCAGATTGAAAATGCAGATTATTTTGTAAAAAAAGGCTATGCCAAAAAATTAGACGAGCCTAAATTGAATTTGGAAAATCTTCAAAAAATGATAACAGAGTTGCTTGAACAGAAAGAATTTTATGAAGAAAACATGAAACAGTCCCACGAAATAAAATCGTTAGATGAATTTTATAACCTTTTAAAAAATGACATGGACAAAGGAAGAAAATGACAAAAAAGAAGCAAGAGGATCAGAAAGAGCAAGAAACAGAAAAACTTTCTGAGTGGCAGAAAAGAAACAAGGAATACCTTGAAAAAAAGGCCCAAGAAGAAGCTGAAAAAGAGAAAGAATTGGCAGAGCAAAAAAAGCAGCATTTGCCAAATCCTGAAAAATCAGATGTAGGCGAGGAAGATGAAAAAGCAGAAGTAACATCTGATACTCAAGAAGCAGAATCAGAGGACTTAGAAGAATCCACTGTAACAGAGTTCTCCGAGGAAGAACAAGATGCGTCTCTTGATAAAGCATCCTTGCGAAAAAAGAAGAAAGCAGAACGCAAACAAGCTAAGCAGGAAGCAAAAGAGACAAGAGAAAAAATCGCTCCTCGCCATGTTTACCGTGCTTTGCCAGTATTGATTCTAAGTTCTATTTTGTTAATTTTAGCTGTTTATTTTATAAGTCCCTATTCAAAATTAAAGAACATAGAGGTGACGGGCAATAAACAGCTTTCAAGAACAGAGGTGCTGGATGCTTCTGGTATTCAAAAAGAGGATTATACCTTGACGACGTATTTGAGTCAAAAGGCACATGCTAGAAATATTAAATTGTCAAATCTATGGGTGAAAAAAGCAGAGATAAGTTACCAATTTCCGATTACATTTAAAATAAAAATAACAGAATACACAGTGGTTGCGTATGATTATTCTGGGGAGCAGTATTTCCCAGTATTATCTAGTGGAGAAGAAATTGCTACTTCGGTTAAAAAATCACAGTTGCCAAAAAGTTATATAATGCTTGATTTTTCAGATAAAGCAATGCTTAAGAAATTTGTGCAACAATTATCAAGTATTTCTGATACAATCAAATCAGAAATTCAAACGGTTCAGCATACACCGAGTAAAGCGACTGAGGATTTGCTGACAATCACTATGACAGATGGAAATAAAATCTTAGTTCCTTTGTCAGAAGTAGCTAAAAAACTACCTTATTATGAAAAAATTAAACCACAATTGACGGAAACAAGCGTTGTGGATATGGAAGCAGGAATATTTAGTTATAGAAATAGCTAAAATAATGCAGAAAATCTACCCAATTTTTATTTTTTTATGTTATAATATGCTTTGAATAACTATACTTTTTTGATAGTTAAATTGATAAGTGAGAAACTTGGTAGATAGAGAGGAATGGTCTAATGGCTAGAGATGGCTTTTTTACAGGATTAGATATCGGAACAAGCTCCATTAAGGTCTTGGTAGCAGAACACGTAAACAATGAATTAAATGTAATTGGGGTTAGTAATGCCAAAAGTGCTGGCGTAAAAGATGGTATCATTGTAGATATCGAAGCAGCAGCAAGTGCTATAAAATCTGCAATTTCACAAGCAGAGGAAAAAGCAGGGATTTCCATTAAGTTGGTGAATGTTGGTTTGCCTGCTAACTTGTTGCAGATTGAGCCAACGCAAGGTATGATTCCTGTAACAAGCGAAACAAAAGAAATCACAGATGCAGATGTTGAAAATGTTGTGAGATCTGCTTTGACAAAAAGTATGACTCCAGACCGCGAAGTTATTACCTTTATTCCTGAAGAGTTTATTGTAGATGGCTTCCAAGGTATCCGTGATCCTCGTGGAATGATGGGCATTCGTTTAGAAATGCGTGGGCTTCTCTACACAGGACCACGCACTATTCTTCATAATTTACGAAAAACAGTTGAGCGAGCAGGAGTTCAAGTAGAAAATATTATCATTTCTCCGCTTGCTATGACCAAATCTGTTCTAAATGAAGGAGAACGTGAATTTGGTGCAACTGTCATTGATATGGGTGGTGGTCAAACAACAGTAGCTTCTGTTCGCAACCAAGAACTGCAATTTACTAATATCTATCAAGAAGGTGGCGAATACGTCACAAAAGATATCTCAAAAGTTTTAAAAACTTCTAAAAAACTTGCAGAAAGCTTGAAGTTTAACTATGGCGAAGCATACGTACCTGCTGCTAGCAATGAGCCCTTCCAAGTGGAAGTGATTGGAGAAGTGGAACCAGTTGAAGTAACAGAGCGCTATTTAGCAGAAATTATTTCAGCACGTGTTAAACATATCTTTGAACAAATCAAGCAAGATTTAGAAAGAAGACACTTATTAGAACTTCCAGGTGGACTTGTTATTATTGGTGGTGGTGCAATTTTACCAGGTGTGGTGGAATTGGCGCAAGAAGTTTTCGGTGTTCCTGTTAAACTATACGTACCAAATCAAATCGGTATTCGTAATCCAGCTTTTGCTCATGTCATTAGCTTATCAGAATATGCTGGAAATCTATCTGAAGTGGATGTTTTAGCACAAGTTGCTGTTCACGGTGATGAACTTCTGCGTCATCAACCGGTTGAATTTTCTCGTCCGACTCAACAAAGTCAGTCGTTCAATCCGTTGCAGCGCTTTACTCAGCCGCAACAAACAACTGTGACTCCGATTGCTGAACCAGCAGAAGAAGTTGAACGTCCCGAACCACTTCCGACACAATCTCAACAACCAAAAGAAAAATTGACAGATCGTGTTCGAAATCTACTTGGCAATATGTTTGATTAAAGGAGAAGGTAATACATTATGACATTTTCATTTGATACAGCTGCGGCACAAGGAGCAGTAATTAAAGTTATTGGTATCGGTGGTGGTGGTGGTAATGCCATTAACCGCATGATTGATGAAGGAGTATCAGGCGTTGAATTTATCGCTGCCAATACAGATGTGCAAGCTCTGAGTGGCTCAAAAGCAGAAACCGTTATTCAGCTTGGACCAAAGTTGACTCGCGGTCTAGGTGCTGGAGGACAGCCTGAAATCGGTCGTAAAGCGGCTGAAGAAAGCGAAGAAGTGTTGACGGAAGCTCTTACGGGAGCTGATATGGTGTTCATTACTGCTGGTATGGGCGGTGGCTCTGGTACAGGTGCTGCACCAGTTATTGCTCGTATTGCAAAAGGTCTTGGTGCCTTAACTGTTGCAGTTGTTACTCGTCCATTTGGCTTTGAAGGAAGTAAGCGTGGTAACTTTGCGATTGAAGGAATCAATGAACTTCGTGAGCATGTAGATACACTTCTCATCATTTCAAACAATAATTTACTTGAAATTGTTGATAAGAAAACTCCTCTTCTTGAAGCTTTGAGCGAAGCAGACAATGTCCTTCGTCAAGGTGTACAAGGAATTACGGACTTGATTACAAGCCCAGGACTTATTAACCTTGACTTTGCCGATGTGAAAACCGTTATGGCAAATAAAGGTGATGCTCTTATGGGGATCGGTATTGGTAGTGGTGAAGAACGTGTTATTGAAGCTGCACGTAAGGCTATCTATTCGCCGCTTCTTGAAACAACGATTGATGGAGCTGAAGATGTCATCATCAACGTTACAGGTGGTCTTGATATGACCTTGATTGAAGCAGAAGAAGCATCAGAAATTGTCAATCAAGCAGCTGGTCATGGTGTTAATATCTGGTTAGGTACTTCTATTGATGATAGCATGAAAGATGAAATTCGTGTAACAGTTGTTGCAACGGGTGTTCGTCAAGAAAAAATTGATCGAGTAAGTGGTGTTCGTCCAGTTGCTCAACAAAATTCTTATGCAGCTGGAACTCGTGAAAATCGTAATTCTAGAGGAAGCCAAGGTTATGACCGTAACTTTGATTTGACTGAAAATCTTGAAGTTCCAAAGCCAAGTCGTCAACGGACAGAAGCGCCACAGGCTTCAGCATTTGGTGATTGGGATTTGCGTCGTGAGAATATTGTTCGCTCAACAGATGCGAGTGCCGCACCAGCTGTGGAACGTTATGAAGACACCAGTTCTGATGACGATGAATTAGAAACACCACCATTCTTTAAAAACCGATAAAATGGATTTAGCAAAGAATACATATCAAGTTTTAGAAAATGTAGCACAAGCTACTCAAAAAGCTAATCGCTCAAAAAATTCAGTAGAAGTAATAGCTGTCACCAAATATGTTGACAGCTCTACTGCTAAAGAGCTGGTTAAAGCAGGAATTCATCATATCGGTGAAAATCGAGTTGATAAATTTCTAGAGAAATATCAGTCTCTGAAAGATGAACGTGTAATTTGGCACTTAATTGGTACACTTCAAAGGCGGAAAGTGAAAGACGTCATCAATTATGTTGATTATTTCCATGCCTTAGATTCAGTAAAATTAGCTCAAGAAATCAACAAAAGAGCTGAACATATCATTAAATGCTTTTTACAAGTAAATATTTCCAAAGAAGCTAGTAAACATGGTTTTGCTGTAGAGGAAATAGATACGATTTTACCAGAGCTAGAAAAACTTGAAAACATTCAGATTGTAGGTTTGATGACAATGGCACCGATTGAAGCAGATGAAGCGGAATTAAATGTCATTTTCCAACAAGCCTATCAATTACAGCAAAGATTACAACGTAAACAGTTACCTAATATGCCTTTTACTGATTTAAGTATGGGAATGAGCCGTGATTATACAATAGCTATTGCAAATGGTTCGACTTTTGTCAGAATTGGTACCGCATTTTTTAAATAGGAAAGTATTATGTCTCTTAAAGATAGATTTGATAAATTCATTGATTACTTTACGGAAGATGGTGAAGATGCTGGCGTTCAAACGCCTGAGCTACCACCACGTGCGAGTAGTCAATCTGTAACACCTACTAAAGAAAGAACAGTACATACAGCAAGTAGTTCTGTACAATCTTCTACAAGGTCAGGAGCAAATGAGAATATCACTCGTCTTCATGCGCGCCAGCAAGAATTGGCACAACACCGCACGATTTCAGATGACAAAGTGACCATCAATGTTCGTTACCCAAGAAAATATGAAGAAACAACTGAAATTGTTGATTTGTTAATTGTTAATGAAAGTATTTTGATTGATTTTCAATATATGACAGAAGTGCAAGCTCGTCGTTGTTTGGACTATTTGGATGGTGCACGTTATGTGCTTGCTGGGAACATTAAAAAAGTTGCGAGTACAATGTACCTTTTAACACCAATCAATGTTATTGTAAATGTTGAGGATTTAAAATTACCTGATGATTTGCAAAGTGGCGAATTTGATTTTGATATGAAACGTAGATAAAAGCATGGTTTGGATTGTAAATATACTTTATAATTTAGTGAGATTATATTCATTCATTTTAGTGGTGTATGCTCTATTATCATGGTTTCCAGGTGCCTATCAAACATCACTTGGTCAGTTGATTTTACGGATAGTAGAGCCTGTTTTGAAACCATTTCAACGTTTCAATTTACAATTTGCTGGTCTTGATTGGACGATTCTTATCGTTATCTTTCTTTTGAATTTGGTTTCTGGCATCATTTTGAATGCCCTTTTGCTTTTAGCTTAAATTCATGAAGAATACCAAACATTTATACCAACATTTTGCTGAAGAAGATCGTGAATTTGTTGATAAAAGTTTAGAACAGATGCAGCGCATTGAGGATTCTTATTCTTTTGAAGTGACTTCGTTTGTAAATCCACATCAAGTTGAAGTTTTGCGAAATCTTGGGAATCACTTACAATTACAAATATTTTCAAGTTCGGATTATTATACGAGTGAATTTGCGAAAGTCGTTATTGCTCCTCTCTACTATGAGTTGCAATTAAGTGATTTTGAAATGGAGTTGTTAGAAATTAGCTATGCGAATAAATTTCACCATTTAACCCATTCGCAAATAATGGGAACGTTATTGAATCAATTAGGGATTGAACGTAAAGTTTTTGGTGATATTCTTGTAGCTTCAGGTAGAGCACAAATTATGGTAGATAAGAAATTCACTCAATTTTTCATCAATCATATCTCAAGGATAGCAAAGACACCTGTAAAATTAAAGCAAGTAGATTTTTCACAACAAATTATCGCTCAAACCGATTCAAAGCTAAGAGATGTACTTGTCTCTAGTATGCGTTTGGATAAAGTGATAGCTACCTCATTTCATTTGTCACGAAGCATTGCCGCTCGGCTGATAGCAACAAAGCAAGTTAAGGTAAACTATTCCATGCTGGATAATCCCAGTCATCAATTGTTATTGAATGACTTGATCAGTATACGGGGATATGGGAGAGTAAAAGTTTTAAGAGAAAATGGCTTTTCAAAAAATGGGAAGTACAAGTTAACTGTTGAATTATTGTCTAGTAAGTAAGGAGAAAATATGGCTATTACATCGTTAGAAATTAAAGATAAAGCTTTTGCTCACAAATTTAGAGGATATGATGTTGACGAAGTTGATGAATTTCTTGACATCATTGTCCAAGATTACGAAGATTTAGTTCGTGTCAATCATGAACAAGAGTCAAAAATTAAAAATCTGGAAGAACGTTTGACCTATTTTGACGAGATGAAGGATTCCCTTAGCCAGTCTGTATTGATTGCACAAGATACGGCAGAACGTGTAAAACAAGCGGCAAATGACCGTTCTGAAAATATTGTTCATAAGGCTGAGCAAGAGGCCCAACATTTGTTGGATGAGGCAAAGTACAAGGCTAATGAAATTCTTCGTCAAGCGACTGATAATGCTAAGAAAGTGGCTGTTGAAACAGAAGAGTTGAAAAATAAAACGCGTGTTTTCCACCAACGTTTAAAATCAACCATTGAAAGTCAATTAAGCATTGTGAATTCTTCAGAATGGGAAGATATTCTTCGCCCAACAGCTACTTACTTGCAGACTAGTGATGAAGCCTTTAAAGAAGTTGTTCAGTCTGCTTTGGGTGAAGTCGTAACGACTCCAGAAGAAGATGAAGTGGATGTGACGCGTCAGTTCTCTCCAGAAGAAATGGAAGAATTACAAAGACGCATTGAAGAAGCAAATCGTGAATTAGCCGAAACACAAGCGTTTGAAACATTAGATGAGTCTGTCTTAGGATTAAATCTGACAAATGCTGAGACTTCAACAGATAACTCAGAAGCTACTTCAACAGAATCTGTAGATATTTTATAAGAGAATGTAAAAACAAGATGCTAACAAAATATTCGCAGCGAGCAGGTGACGGTGAGAGACCTGTAATCCCTTTTGTTAGGATTATCATTTTGCAAACTTAGATCTGAAAATAGTAAGATTTAACGCTTAACTCACGTTACGAGTAAGAGGGATAGGAATCTTATTCTTATCTAAATGAAGGTGGTACCACGAATTTTCGTCCTTTGGATGAATTTGTGGTTTTTTTATTTTAATTTGTTACTAATATGAAAAAGGAGAACTTATGAAATTAAAAGAAACACTTAATCTTGGAAAAACAGCTTTTCCAATGCGTGCTGGTTTGCCGAATAAAGAACCTCTTTGGCAAAAAGAATGGGAAGATGCAAAATTGTATCAACGCCGTCAAGAATTGAACGAAGGTAAACCACACTTTACACTTCACGATGGCCCTCCTTATGCTAATGGAAATATTCACGTTGGGCATGCCATGAACAAGATTTCTAAAGATATTATCGTTCGTTCAAAATCGATGTCTGGCTATTATGCGCCTTACATTCCAGGCTGGGATACTCATGGTCTTCCGATTGAGCAAGTTCTGGCAAAGCAAGGTGTGAAGCGAAAAGAAATGGATTTGGCAGAGTATTTAAAACTTTGTCGAGATTACGCACTCAGCCAAGTAGACAAGCAACGGGAAGATTTCAAACGCTTAGGTGTTTCTGGTGATTGGGAGCATCCGTATGTGACGTTGACTCCGGATTATGAAGCTGCTCAAATTCGTGTATTTGGAGAAATGGCGAAAAAAGGCTATATCTACCGCGGTGCGAAGCCAGTTTATTGGTCATGGTCATCTGAATCAGCTCTTGCAGAGGCAGAAATTGAGTATCATGATTTGATTTCAACCTCTCTTTACTATGCAAATAAGGTGAAAGACGGCAAAAATGTGCTGGATACAGATACTTATATTGTAGTTTGGACGACAACGCCATTTACTATTACGGCTTCTCGCGGTTTGACAGTAGGTGCGGACTTTGATTATGTTGTGGTAAAGCCAGCTGGGGAAAGCCGTAAATTTGTCGTTGCTGCTGACTTGCTCAATAGCTTGTCTGAAAAATTCGGATGGGAAGATGTAGAGGTCTTAGCAACTCATCGCGGTGTTGAATTGAATCATATCGTGACAGAGCACCCGTGGGATGAGGAAGTAGATGAATTGGTGATTCTTGGTGACCACGTTACACTAGATTCTGGTACAGGAATTGTCCATACTGCTCCTGGTTTTGGTGAGGACGACTACAATGTTGGGATTGCAAATGGCTTAGAAGTAGCCGTTACAGTCAATGAACGTGGTATCATGATGGAAAATGCTGGTCCAGATTTTGCAGGGCAATTTTATGACAAGGTAGTTCCTACAGTAATTGAAAAGTTAGGTCAACTTCTCCTTGCGCAAGAAGAAATTTCTCACTCCTACCCATTTGACTGGCGGACGAAAAAGCCAATAATTTGGCGTGCAGTACCGCAATGGTTTGCTTCAGTTTCAAAATTCCGTCAAGAAATTTTGGACGAAATTGAAAAAGTGAAGTTCCATTCGGAATGGGGCAAGGTTCGTCTTTACAATATGATTCGTGACCGTGGAGATTGGGTCATTTCACGTCAGCGGGCTTGGGGAGTGCCACTCCCAATCTTCTATGCGGAGGACGGCACAGCGATTATGACTGAGAAAACAATTGAGCATGTGGCTGAGCTCTTTGCGGAACATGGCTCTATCATTTGGTGGCAACGAGAAGCGAAAGATTTGCTTCCAGAAGGATTTACTCATCCAGGGTCACCAAATGGTACATTCACTAAAGAAACGGACATCATGGACGTGTGGTTTGATTCAGGTTCTTCTTGGAATGGTGTGGTGGTCAATCGTCCTGAATTGACTTATCCTGCTGACCTTTATCTTGAAGGGTCAGACCAGTATCGTGGTTGGTTCAACTCATCGCTTATCACATCGGTTGCCAACCATGGTGTAGCTCCTTATAAACAAATTCTTTCACAAGGGTTTGCTTTGGACGGCAAAGGCGAGAAAATGTCGAAGTCTCTTGGCAACACGATTGCTCCAAGTGATGTTGAAAAACAATTTGGTGCGGAAATCTTGCGCCTTTGGGTAACGAGTGTAGACTCCAGTAACGACGTTCGTATCTCTATGGATATTTTGAGCCAAGTTTCTGAAACTTACCGTAAGATTCGGAATACCCTCCGTTTCTTGATTGCCAATACATCTGACTTCAATCCGAAAGAAGATACTGTTGCTTATGATGACCTTCGCTCTGTTGATAAGTATATGACCGTTCGATTTAATCAACTTGTCAAGACGATTCGTGAGGCTTATGCGGACTTTGAATTTTTAGATATTTACAAAGCGATTGTAAACTTTGTGACAGTTGATTTATCAGCCTTCTATCTTGATTTTGCAAAAGATGTTGTCTATATTGAAGCCGCTAAATCATTAGAACGTCGCCAAATGCAAACCGTCTTTTACGATATTTTAGTAAAAATTACAAAATTGTTGACCCCAATTCTTCCACATACAGCAGAGGAAATCTGGTCTTACTTAGAACATGAGCCAGAAGAATTTGTTCAATTAGCGGAACTGCCAGATGCGCTTACTTTCCCTAATGAGGAAGAAATCTTGGATACGTGGACAGCCTTTATGAACTTCCGCAGTCAAGCGCAAAAAGCTTTGGAAGAAGCACGTAACGAAAAAGTGATTGGAAAATCCTTGGAAGCTCACTTGACTGTTTATCCAAATGAAGTCGTGAGAACGCTACTTGAAGCGGTTAATAGCGACGTTGCGCAACTTCTCATTGTTTCTAAATTAACAATCGCAGACGGGGAAGCTCCTGAAAATGCTATTGCTTTCGAGGATGTAGCCTTTACAGTTGAGCATGCAGAGGGACAAGTTTGTGAGCGTTGCCGTCGGGTAGATGAAACAGTCAAAGAACGCAGTTATCATGCAATTGTTTGTGACCACTGTGCAGAAATCGTTGAAGAACATTTTGCGCAAGCAGTTGCAGAAGGATTTGAAACAAAATAATCAAAAGGGAGTGGGACAAAAATCGGTAATTTCGAAGAAAGTTGATTTTGTCGTCCCATCCCCGCACAGTTGAGTAGGGCTGTAAAGGTTGATTTATCAACCGCATAGAACCCACTCAATCACTGCGACTTGCAAGAAACTCATAAAAATCTGACGAGGTTAAGGACTTTTGTCCCAGCCTCGTCATTTTTCAATTTTAAAGTTGCAAATGCAACTAATGCATGTTATACTGATTTCATTGAGAATTTTCTATTTTATTGAGGATGGCTTCTAATTGAAAGAGTTCAGAGGAAGTCAAATCTTTCATGACAGTCTGGATATAGGTCGTTTCAAATCCAATCAATCGGTCGTAGATTTGCAAAGCCTTCGTCGTAGGGAAGAGCTCTTTAAATTTCTTATTTTGAGAGTTGACTTTCTTTGTGATAAATCCTTTTTCCTCTAGTTTTCTGAGGGAGCGACTAAGTGTTGTTTTATCAATTTTTACCATATGAGAAAGTTGAGATTGATTCAGTCCTTCATGCTCAACAATGCGGATAAGGATAAGAAAGAGATTATTATCTAGGTTATATTGGCTGGCTTCATGATTCATATTCATCATGGCTTGGCGAGAAATTATGCCCATTTGACGAAAGAGATGACGATAATCCATAAAAGGCTCCTTTTATAGTTGCATTTACAATTATTATATAATAAAGAAGAAGGGAAAACAAGTATGTGGTATAAAAGGACATTTGAGGAATTAACCACCTTAGAATTTTATAAATGTTTAAAATTGCGTTTGGAAACGTTTGTCGTAGAGCAAAATAGTGTTTATAATGATTTGGACGAGCACGATTTAGAAGCTATCCATATTTTTCATGAAAATGAAGTCGGCGAGGTAGATGCTTATGCGAGAGTATTTGAAACGGGCACTACTATTCATTTTGGACGTGTCGTAACAGCGGCTTCTACTCGCGGTCAAGGGCTTGGTCGTAAGTTGGTCCAAGCTATTATGGAGACTTGTGCTGAAAAATGGCCTGAAAAAGAGATCCACATAGAGGCGCAAGAGCAGGTGGTGAGCTTGTATGAGAAATTTGGATTTGAAGCTGTTAGTGAACCCTTCATCTTAGAATCACGTGTACATGTGAAAATGGTTTACAAACGAGAATAAATGGAAAAATAAGTTTTGATTGTGGGAAACGAAAGAATCTGTTCCTAAAATAATTTAAGTCGTTTACAAAAAGTACTCTATTTTAGTGGAAAATATGATAGAATAGCTGATAGGAGGAACAGTATGTTTCATAAAAGTAAGTTATTTTTTTGGACAACAGAAGTCTTACTACTAACCATTATCTTTTTTATCTGGCGGCAAATGGACGGCTTGATTTCCCCTTTTGTGAGCGTTTTAAATACGGTTTTAATTCCTTTTCTAATTGCGGGATTTTTGTACTATGTGACGAACCCATTAGTGAAATTCCTGGAGAAAGAGCTGAAAATTAAGAGGATTTTTGGAATTTTGATTACCTTGGTTCTCTTGTTTGGGATTATTGCTCTGGGCATTATTTATCTGCTACCTATTTTGATTACGCAGTTGACAAGTTTGATTTCTTCTAGTCAAAATGTTTATGGAGAATTGCAAAATTGGATTAACCAGCTATCGCAGCACTCTCTCTTTAAAAATCTGAATATCCAGTCTATTATTAAGCAGTTAAATTTGTCTTATGTGGATATTTTGCAAAATATTTTAAATAGTGTCACCAATAGTCTGGGGAGTGTCGTTTCAGCAGTAGTGAATACATTTTTGATTCTCATCATGACGCCGATCTTTTTGGTCTATTTCTTAATTGACGGGGATAAATTACTGCCCATGTTGGAAAGAACTGTTTTGAAGCGGGATAAGCTCAACATCACGAAATTATTGACCAATCTTAATGCAACGATTGCTCGGTATATTAGTGGGATTTCGATTGATGCGTTTATTATTGGAACGTTGGCTTTCATTGGCTATAGTGTTATTGGTCTGAAATATGCTTTGATATTTGCTATTTTTTCTATGATTGCTAATCTTATTCCTTATGTGGGTCCAAGCATTGGGTTGATTCCGATGATTATCACTTATCTGATTGCCGATCCGAAAAAAATGGTGATTGCAGTTATATATATGTTAATTGTGCAGCAAATTGACGGAAATATTCTCTATCCACGGATTGTAGGTGGCGTGATGAAGGTGCATCCCATTACCATTATGGTTCTCTTGCTTTTGTCAAGTAATATTTATGGGATTGTTGGGATGATTGTAGCGATTCCGATTTATTCTATTTTGAAAGAAATTGCAAAATTCCTAGCAAATTTATATGATAATCACCGAGCTGCGCAGGAGAAAAAGAAAAATGAGGAGTACGGAATTATTAATAAATAAGAATGGGATGATGAATAAATTCAAAATCTGAAAGATGAATAGACATTCAGAAGAACTGTGTCTTAATGTTTTAGAATGATGAATATAGGGAAGTGGAAGCAAACTAATTGCAACAAAATTTAGTTCGGAATGCCACTCCTTTTTCTTTCTAATACGTTTTATTAAAACCATAAGTGTATTTTTATGCTAAAATAGAACTAATAAGATAGAGGAGGTACACTTATGGTAACACGTCGTAAATATTCTCCGCAAGAAATAAGAAAAGATTCTTCTTATTTCTCTCCTTTGAAGGCAATCATTGAAACAGCTTTTTATGAAAATCAGGTTGTTGCAATAAAAACCGTAGAAGAAGCGTATCAATTGGCTTCCGCAGCTGCTGGGACAGTTGTCTTAGATATGCCTGTCATTCATACAAAGGAATTGGGCTTGCCTTCTTATGCTCGCGTTTTATTAACGAATTCTGGAGCAGTTGTTGGCCGAACGGCTAAAGCTCGACGGATTTTTGGTAGGGACAGTGAGGAAGATGAGAAGTTGCTTTCGATAGTACGCAGTGCAATTTATCAGGCTCATCATCGAAAATTTTATAAAGCAGATGCAGTTGTAGGGCTTGATGAAGCCTTCATGGCTTGTGCTCATCTTATGGTTCCTGAGGATGAAATTAACAACCTGTATTCGTGGCTTTTAAATTTCCAAATTTTGGATGAAGAGTTTAAAAATCGTTTGAGAGTTTCTAAAAAGTACGATGAAAATGATATATTTGTCTTTTTTGCCCCCAAATGGAAGCATCCAGATTATCCTGAAGGGTTGGTTTATTTTGATACTCAGCACAATTGTGTCATTATTTTGGGTTTAAATTACTTTGGTGAGTTGAAAAAAGCGACCTTAACCTTAGCTTGGGCAACTGCTGCTAGAAATGGATATGTAGCTTGTCACGGTGGTTTGAAAATCTTTAAACAAGGAGAGGCTGAAAAGAAAGACTATGTAGCCTCCTTCTTTGGGTTATCTGGCTCAGGAAAATCCACGCTGACTCATGCCAAACATAATGGAAAATACGATATCAAGGTTTTGCATGATGATGCCTTTATTATTTCTGTCAAAGATGGCTCTTCCATTGCTTTGGAACCGTCCTATTTTGATAAAACGAATGATTATCCAATTGGACATAAGGAACAAGATTTCTTTGTGACCGTTCAGAATTGTGGTGTGACACTGGATGACAATGGATTAAAAAAATTAGTGACAGAAGATATTCGAAACGGAAATGGTCGGACAGTCAAGTCTCGTTTCGCAACGCCAAATCGAGTTGATCGAATTGATGAGCCGATTCAAGCCATTTTCTGGATTATGAAAGATGATTCTCTCCCACCGTTGGTCAAAATCAACGATCCGCTGATGGCTTCTACGATGGGCTGTACCTTGATGACCAAGCGTTCCAACGCTGAAAATGTTACTGGGAAGCACGATGATTTAGTCATTGAACCTTATGCCAATCCATTTAGAGTGTATCCTTTGGTGGAAGATTATCGGAAATTCCGTAGTCTCTTTGAATCTGGTGTCGACTGCTATATCATCAACACTGGATTTTATATGGGAAAGGGAATTTCAAAAGAGGTCAGCTTGAATATTGTTGAAAAAATTGTTGATGAAGCGGCAGATTTTAAACCATTTGGACCGTTGGAAGGATTCGAATACATGGAATGTGAAGGCTATCCGATTCCGAATTTTGATGCTCGCTACAAACAATTACTTAGAGAAAGAATGCAAGTACGGCTGAACTTCTTGCTTGCCTTTAATCAAAAATACCCTAAAACGGCACTTCCTGTTGATGCAATTTCACGCTTGGAAACAGTTCTGCAAAATTTAGAAGCCTAAACAATCGATTTTCTTCTTTGCAATCTTCCTTCAAACTTTCTTTTTAACACTCCTTGTGCAAGAAGTCAAAAAGTATGCTATAATTAAGATTACTTATATATGAGGAGAGAACATTCATGGAAGACCCTAGCAGTCAGACCTTGTTACTGCAAGCTTTACTATTACTAGTTTTAACACTTTTAAATGCCTTTTTTTCAGCAGCAGAGATGGCGATGGTATCTTTAAATCGCGCTCGTGTAGAGCAAAAAGCTGAAGAAGGCGATGCAAAATACATTCGTTTGTTAAAAGTCTTGGAAAATCCTAATCATTTTCTGTCCACTATTCAAGTTGGGATTACTTTGATTACGATTTTGTCAGGGGCTAGTTTGGCCAATACACTCGGTCAGGAAATTGCTTCTTGGATGGGAAATTCCGAGACTGCAAGAGCCATTGCAAGCTTTTTATCTGTTGCTATTTTGACTTATATTTCGATTGTTTTTGGTGAATTGTATCCAAAGAGAATCGCTCTGAACCTCAAAGATTCCTTAGCGGTTCGTACAGCGCCAGTTATCATCTTCTTGGGAAAAATTGTCAGTCCCTTTGTTTGGCTTTTATCAGCCTCTACCAATCTGCTCAGTCGAATCACTCCCATGACTTTTGATGATGCAGATGAGAAAATGACACGTGATGAGATTGAGTATATGCTGACCAATAGTGAAGAAACATTGGATGCAGATGAAATTGAAATGCTGCAGGGGATTTTTTCACTAGATGAGATGATGGCGCGTGAGGTAATGGTGCCGCGTACCGATGCGTTTATGGTGGACATCAATGATGATACCAAGGAAATTATTGAAAGCATTTTGAAGCAGAACTTTTCACGGATTCCGGTTTATGATGATGACAAGGATAATGTTATTGGGCTTATTCACACCAAACGTCTATTAAATGAGGCTTTTACCAATGGTTTTGATAACATTGTGCTGCGAAAAATTTTACAAGAACCACTCTTTGTACCAGAAACCATCTTTGTAGATGACTTGTTGACAGAGTTGCGAAACACCCAAAATCAAATGGCAATATTGCTAGATGAATATGGTGGTATGTCTGGCTTAGTAACACTTGAAGACTTATTGGAAGAGATTGTTGGCGAGATAGATGATGAAACAGATAAGGCTGAAGTAGAAGTGTATCAGGTTTCTGAGCATACTTACTTTGTCCTTGGAACCATGAGTTTGAATGATTTTAATGAGTATTTTGAAGTGGAACTGGAAAGTGATGATGTTGATACGATTGCTGGTTATTATCTGACGGGCGTTGGCTCCATACCGGATGCTAAGGAACGTTTGAGTTATGAAGTAGAAAGTCAGAATAAAAAGCTCATTTTAACCAATGATAAGGTAAAAAATGGACGAGTGACAAAGCTCAAAGTAGAAGTTTCTGAAATAGTAGAAGAAGAGGAAGAAGTTGAGAAATAATCTCAGCTTCTTTTATTTTTCAAAAATTGATAAGTTTGCTTTACTTTTTATAATATGTGAATGACATTAAAAATAAAGGAAGCAGATCGATGACATTCTTCCTTTTTGGCTATTTTAAATATTGAAGAGTGAATTTTGTGAAGGGTCATGATCATTTTTGCCGCTTGGCAAAGTCAACGAAACGGAATTTTTCGAGTTTATGACGACTATCTGTAAACTGAAATTGCTGTCCGTCTGCGAGATAGACTTTTGATTTGACAGAGACGACATGGTGGTCATTTCCAATGCTCATCAATATTTTATCGCGATTGGTAGCTAGATCAATTGTGATTTCTTTTTGGGCGTAAGAAATGTGTAGTCCCAGTTCATCTTCTAAATAAGCATAAATTGAATGCTCTGCAATTTCACGGCTAATAGAAGGGACAAAACCCTTATCAAGGTAATCAATATCTAAGACGGAGGCAATCCCGTCAACGACCCTTTGGCGAATAATCCGCCACACCAGAAGGTATTCAGGAAAACCAGTAAGACTGGATAATTTTTTATCAACTGTAATTTTTTCTAACTGGATGACATTGGTTTTAGAATTCATTCCATGTTGCCGGACAAGTTCTTGGTAACTAGTTAGGTTGGAAACGGGAAAGTCAATTTGTTCTTGTTGGATGACTTTAGAGCCTTGACCTCTCATTTTTTGAATGAGACCAGCTTTTTGAAGCAAATCAAGCGATTTACGAATCGTGTCACGGCTGACCTTGTAGGTCTGGACAAGTTCGTGTTCGCTAGGAAGATAATCATTCATCTGATATTTCTCGTTTAGAATATCTTGTTCTAAGAGTTTAAAAATTTGTTCATATTTTTTCATGATATCCTCACTTGTTTTCTTTTTAGCATACAACTAAATAAATTTTACCAAAAAAGAGCCTTTTTTACTACAAACAACTTGCAGACATCTTTGGTATCGTTTACAATAAATGTATCAATCAATTGTACAATGATGAAAAAAAGAAGGAGAGTGTTAGGTTGAGCCTAGCCAAACAGAAAATGGGAAAATTTGAGAAAGACGCCAAGACGCTATTAGAGGCTATCGGCGGCAAGGAGAATGTCTCAGCTGTCAGCCATTGTGCAACTCGGATGCGCTTTGTATTGGCAGATGAAAAGAAGGCAGACGTAAAAGCAATTGAAGCCATTCCAGCTGTAAAGGGAACTTTTACAAATGCAGGGCAGTTTCAAGTCATTATCGGAAATGATGTGCCGATTTTCTACAATGATTTTACAGCTGTTTCAGGGATTGAAGGAGTATCAAAAGAAGCAGCCAAAGCTGCTGCCAAAAGCAATCAGAATCCAGTACAGCGTGTCATGACAATGCTGGCGGAAATTTTCACTCCAATTATTCCAGCCATTATCGTTGGGGGGCTGATTCTCGGTTTCCGCAATATTCTGGAAGGTGTGCAGATTCAGGCGCTCGGTCAAAAAATGGTTGACGGTGTTGCTCAGTTTGCTAAAGACGGTACTCCGATTTACAATACAATTGTGGATGTATCACAGTTCTGGAGCGGGGTAAACTCATTCTTGTGGCTACCGGGTGAAGCGATTTTCCACTTCTTACCGGTTGGTATTGTTTGGTCTGTTTCTCGTAAAATGGGAACCAGTCAGATTTTGGGAATTGTTCTTGGAATCTGTTTGGTATCACCGCAATTGCTCAATGCTTATTCAGTAGCTAGCACACCGGCTTCAGAAATTGCTAAAAACTGGGTGTGGGATTTTGGCTTCTTTACAGTTAGAAAAATTGGATATCAAGCACAAGTTATTCCAGCTCTGCTTGCAGGATTGTCGCTATCTTATCTTGAAATTTTCTGGCGCAAACGCATTCCAGAAGTTGTGTCCATGATTTTTGTGCCATTCTTATCCTTGATTCCAGCCTTGATTCTAGCGCATACAGTCCTTGGTCCAATTGGTTGGACACTTGGACAATGGCTGTCAACAGCGGTGCTTGCTGGTCTGACTGGTCCTGTTAAATGGCTCTTTGGTGCGATATTTGGTGCTCTCTATGCTCCGTTTGTTATCACTGGTCTGCATCACATGACCAATGCCATTGATACACAGCTGGTTGCAGATACAGGTGGCACGGCACTATGGCCAATGATTGCCTTGTCCAATATCGCTCAAGGTTCAGTTGTGTTTGCTTACTATTTGATGAACCGTCATAATGAACGTGAAGCACAGATTTCTCTGCCAGCAACGATTTCTGCTTATCTAGGTGTTACAGAACCAGCACTTTTCGGGGTCAATGTGAAGTATGTCTACCCATTTGTGGCAGGGATGATTGGTTCTTCTATCGCAGGTCTGTTATCGGTAACCTTTAACGTAACAGCCAATGCTATCGGAATCGGTGGGATTCCAGGTATTTTATCTATCCAAGCTAAATACATGCTGCCATTCTTCTTTGTTATGCTGGTGGCCATTGTAGTACCAATGCTATTGACCTTCTTCTTCCGCAAGACAGGTGTGCTTACAAAAACGGAAGATGAAAGTGTGAAATCACCGCAAATTGAAGCGATTGACGAAGCTAAAGAAGCAGCAAAAGTGGATTTTGCAGAAATTGTCAGCCCGCTTGCTGGAGAAGTCAAAGAATTAAGCCAAGCAACTGACCCCGTCTTTGCTCAAGGCGTGATGGGACAAGGAGTTGTCATTCTTCCAAGTGAGGGAGAACTGGTGGCCCCTGTGAACGGGACAGTATCAGTACTTTTCCCAACCAACCATGCTGTTGGAATCGTGTCAGATGAAGGTGTCGAATTGCTCATGCATATCGGTATGGACACTGTTAATCTCGACGGAAAAGGTTTTGAAGCTCATGTGGCTCAAGGAGACAGAGTGAGCGTAGGTCAGAAACTGGTTAGTTTTGATATAGCAGCTATTCAGGAAGCTGGCTTAGTGACTGAAACACCTGTGATTATCACAAATCAAGAGCAATTTCAGGCTGATGAACAGGGAACATTACCGCGAACTGTTAGACGTGGAGATAAGCTGATGACAGCTACTCGAATCGGATAAAATGTTTGATACGAGCTATGATGAGCAGGATTTTATCTAACGAATAGACAAATTTATCTCAGTAATCCATTTGCCTCACTGCTGGAAATCCAAGCAGCAATCTCTTAACGAGAGGCACAAAGGCTCGTAGCAAAGAATAAAAGTAACGATAAAGGGGAGGAGCGCAAGCCCCACCTCTTTCTTTTAGAAATAGAAAAGGAAGACAAATGGCATTAGATAAGACAAAAGTCGTCTATCAAATTTATCCAAAATCATTTAAAGATACGACCGGCAATGGGATAGGAGATTTTCAAGGTATTATTGAGAAAATTCCTTACCTCAAAGAATTAGGAGTGGGTATGGTCTGGCTCAATCCTTTCTATCCCAGCCCGCAGCGTGATAATGGTTATGATATTTCAGATTACACAGCTGTCAACCCTCTTTTTGGAACGATGTCTGACTTTGAAGAGATGGTCCAAGTTGGAAGAGAGCACGGCATTGATTTCATGCTGGACATGGTCTTAAATCACTGCTCAACTGAGCATGAATGGTTTCAAAAAGCTTTAGCTGGTGATCCGTACTACCAAGATTTTTTCTTTCTGCGCGATGAGCCAACAGACTGGCTGTCTAAGTTTGGCGGTAGCGCCTGGGCGCCTTTTGGGACAACGGGCAGGTACTACCTGCATCTCTTTGATGTGACGCAAGCTGATCTCAACTGGCGCAATCCTCATGTCCGTGAAGAACTTTTCAAAGTTGTCAATTTTTGGCGGGACAAGGGTGTCAAAGGTTTTCGCTTTGATGTCATCAATCTGATTGGAAAAGATGAGGTGTTGGAAAACTGTCCGGAAAATGATGGTAAGCCTGCCTATACGGACAAGCCTATTGTACACGACTACTTGCACATGCTGAATGAAGCGACTTTCGGACAGGCTGACTCATTTATAACTGTCGGGGAGATGAGTGCGACTACTATTGAAAACTGCATTCTCTATACAGATCCGGCACGTCACGAATTGTCTATGGCCTTCAATTTCCATCATTTAAAGGTGGATTATGAAAATGGTCAAAAATGGAGCTTGAAAAAATTCGATTTCGAGGAACTCAAGCGTCTTTTCCATACGTGGGGCAAGGAAATGAGTGACCATGATGGCTGGAGTGCTCTATTTTGGAACAACCATGACCAGCCACGTGCCTTAAATCGTTTTGTTGATGTTCAGCATTTTCGTAATGAAGGAGCAACCATGCTTGCAGCCAGTATTCATCTGTCTCGCGGCACGCCGTATATCTATATGGGAGAAGAAATTGGCATGGTGGATCCAGACTATGACTCTATGGCAGATTATGTGGATGTAGAGTCTATCAATGCCTATCAGATGCTGCTGGAGCAAGGCAACACACCAGAAGAAGCTTTTGCAATTATTCAGGCCAAATCTCGCGATAATTCTCGCACTCCTATGCAGTGGGATGATTCAGCGAATGCTGGCTTTACGACAGGCATCCCTTGGCTCAAAGCTGGGAAATCTTATCCTGAAATCAATGTTGAAAATGAGATGCAGGGCCCGATTTTCACTTTCTATCAAAAACTGATTGCTCTTCGCAAGGAGCTTCCTATCATTGCCGAAGGCAGCTATCGACCAGTTTATGAAGACAGTCAGCAAGTTTATGCTTTCGAGCGTCAATTGGGGATCGAAAAACTTCTGGTACTCAATAACTTCTATCCAGATCCGATTACGATAGATATTTTACCAGAGTATCAAAATGGCGAAGTGCTCCTTTCTAATTATGAAGAAGCTCAAACAGCAGCAGTTGTAACCTTAAGACCTTATGAAAGTTTGGCAATTATTGTAAATAAACACTAAATGTAGCAATAAATCCTAAAATCGACTGAATCATTCAGTCGATTTTTTTAAACCCAAGAGAAAGCGCTTGCATCATCCTTCTGTTTTATTTATAATAATTACGGTAGAAATACATCTCAAGGAAATTTGATTTCCAAATTATGATGTAAAGGAGAATATATGAAAAAAACTTCAAAACAATTGCCTGTATTGTTTGCGACAGCTATTTTGTTAGCTAGTAGCGTTCTAAGTCCTGTTGTTCAGGCAAATGAGGCGAACTCTTCAAGTTCAGAAACTTCTGTAACAACGACTTCAGGTTCTAGTTCTGTTGCTTCGACAACTCAGTCGCAATCATCAGAAACAACTTCTGAAAGTTCAGCAAGCAGTACGAGTAGTACGAATGATCCAAGTAGCACAAGCGAAGCAACACTTAAGACAGAAGCTTCAAGCAGTGAAGCAAGAGCCGCTGCTTCGGAATTTACCGAGGTAGCCAATATTGGTCAAATTCAAGGCGAAGCACATGAATCGCCTTATAATGGGAAAAAGGTGCGCGTGTCAAATGTAGTCGTCACTAAAACGGATCGATATGGCTTTTATGTACAAGACATCAAAGCTGACGGGAACACAAAGACTTCAGATGCTATCTATGTAGTTTCAAAGGAAAAAGTAGCTGTTGGAGACCGATTGACGATTGAAGGTGAAGTTAAAGAAGGTTACATGGAGTCGCTCAGCGTCCGTCCGGGACAACAATTTCAAAAGCCGGCTGGTAGCTTGACTGTCACGCAATTGATAGCTTCAAAGGTAACAAAAGACGGAACAGCGGCATTGCCAGCTCCTGTCAATATTTCAGAGCGTATGCCAAAAGATGTCGTAGACAATACTCCGACTGTCTATGATCCAGAGCATGATGCTTTGGACTATTGGGAAAGTCTTGAAGGCATGTTGACAACAGTTAAAAAACCTCATGTGCTTGGACCACAATATCGCGGGGATATCTACCTGTTGCCTGCTGGTTATCAAGAATTACCGTTAAATAATATCGGTGGTGTCAATTTACGTCCGAATGTACAAAATACGGCAACCATTCCAGTTTATGTAGGAAATAAGTTTGTTGCCAAAGCCAAAGATTACTTTAATGAAGATGTTGTTGGAGTCGTGAGTTATCGCAGTAAAGTCTTTAAGTTGGAGCCAACCCAATTGCCAGCTTTGCAAGACGGTGGTTTGCAAAGAGAGGTTTCTAAACTTTACCCAAGTGAAGATAAATTGACGATTGCTTCTTACAATATCGAAAACTTCTCGGCGAACAATGCAGTGGGCGAAACACCTGATGCAAAAGTGGAGAAAATTGCCAAATCCTTTATCAATGAAATCCATAGTCCAGATATTATCACACTCATAGAAGTTCAAGATAATAACGGAAGTGTCAATGACGGCACAGTAAGTGGTGTTAAAAGCGGGGAAAAGTTAGCTGCTAAGATTAAACAATTAGGCGGCAAAGAGTATAAGTATGTCGAAGTAGCTCCTGTTGACGGTGCAGACGGAGGAAAACCTGGCTCCAATATTCGTGTAGCTTTCTTGTACAATCCTCAACGAGTGAAGCTAGTAGAACGTGAAGCAGGAAGTAGCACAGAAGCAGCTACGTTCAAAGATGGGCACTTAGTCAAAAATCCTTCAAGAATTGACCCGACCAATCCAATCTTTACAAAAGTTAGAAAATCGTTAGCAGCAGAATTTGAATTTAAAGGTGAGCATATTGTCGTCATTGCTAATCATTTAAAATCCAAGCTCGGGGACGATGCGGTCTATGGTTCAAAACAGCCTGCAGTGCAAAATACATTAGCACAGCGGATTGAGCAAGCTAAGTTGCTGAATGCCTTTGTAAAAGAAGGTTTGAAGCAAAATCCAAATTTGAAGTTTGTCTTGACTGGTGACTTTAATGACTTTGATTTTTCTGATACAGCAAAAGCAGTTGCTGGTAATGAATTGGTAAATATGATGCTCAATCATGATGCAGCTGATCGGTATTCTTACTTCTACCGTGGCAGCAATCAAAGTTTAGACAATATCTTTGTTTCAAAAAATATTGCGGATAAAACAGTATTCTCACCAGTTCATATCAATGCTTCCTTTATGGAAGAACACGGTCGGGCGTCAGATCACGATCCCGTTATTGCACAGCTTGATTTTAGTCAGAAGAAAGGTAATACGACACCGACACAACCAACTGAGCCAAAACCTTCTGGTGACACCACAATGCCACCAAATAAAGATGATAAACTAACTAAAAAGAGGATTTTACCATCTACAGGAACAACAGGAGCTGAAGTCGCTGTTGTAGGGAGTGTCATCTTAAACGCAACCCTCCTTTGGCGAAAGAAAGTGGCGGATTAAAAGGAATAGATGATAAACGAGAGAGTTTTAGACTTCTCTCGTTTTTGAAAAATATTGAAAATGAAACTGAAAAACAGATTATTTTCTAAAAAATAGACAAATTGTGCCTCTATCTAGAAAAGAAGTGTTATAATAATAGTATAAAACGTTTTCAAGAGGATAAGACGATGGAAAAAGAAGTCATTGATTATGGAAAAGTAACAGGTATGGTCCATTCGACTGAAAGTTTTGGAGCTGTTGATGGGCCTGGTATCCGTTTCATTGTCTTTTTACAGGGTTGTAAGATGCGTTGTCAATATTGTCACAATCCAGATACATGGGCAATGGAAACAAATAATTCAAGAGAGCGAACGGTGGAAGACGTCTTGCAAGAAGCGCTTCGTTATCGTGGCTTTTGGGGTAAAAAAGGTGGAATTACAGTAAGTGGTGGTGAAGCTCTTTTGCAGATTAATTTTGTGACTGCACTTTTTACCAAAGCTAAAGAATTGGGAATTCATTGCACTTTAGATACTTGTGCGATGCCTTTCCGCAATACACCAGAGTATCTCAAAGTTTTTGATCGCCTGCTTGAAGTAACAGATTTAGTGTTGCTGGATATTAAAGAAATCAATGATGCCCAGCATAAATTTGTGACAGGGCACACCAATAAGAATATTTTGGAATGTGCAAAATATCTGTCTGATAAGGGTGTTCCAATGTGGATTCGTCATGTTTTGGTTCCGACTTTGACAGACCGTGATGACGACTTAAAAGAGTTAGGTGAGTTTGTCAAAACCTTAAAAACAGTTGATAAATTTGAAGTGCTGCCGTATCATACAATGGGAGAATTCAAATGGCGTGAATTGGGTATTCCTTATCCATTAGAAGGCATAAAACCACCAACTGCTGACCGAGTAAAAAATGCCAAAGAGCTTATGAAAACAGAATCCTATACCGAGTACATGAACCGCGTACACAATAGTTGATACAAAAAAGTGAAATGTTAATAAGCACTCAAGGAGTTAGCCAGAAAAGCTGACAATTGGGTGCTTTTCTATTACTCTCTTTGTGAAAATCTTAAAATTGTGCTAAAATAGGGTGTATAAAAAGTTTATGAGGTACTATCATGTCTAAAATTTTAGTTTTCGGTCACCAAAATCCAGATTCAGATGCGATTGGTTCAGCTGTAGCCTTTGCTTACCTTGCACGTGAGGCTTATGGATTGGATACAGAAGCGGTTGCTTTGGGAGAACCAAATGAAGAAACAGCGTTTGTCTTGGATACTTTTGGTGTAAAAGCACCGCGTGTGGTGACATCTGCAAAGGCAGAAGGAGTTGAGCAAGTCATTTTAACAGACCACAATGAATTTCAACAATCTATTTCTGACATTGCAGAAGTAGAAGTGTACGGTGTTGTGGATCATCACCGTGTAGCGAATTTTGAAACGGCAAGTCCATTGTATATGCGTTTGGAACCTGTCGGTTCAGCTTCTTCTATCGTTTACCGCATGTTTAAAGAAGCTGGCGTAGCTGTACCAAAAGAATTGGCTGGTCTGATGCTCTCCGGTTTGATTTCAGATACCCTTCTTTTGAAATCACCAACTACACATCCAAGTGACAAAGTCATTGCTCCAGAATTGGCTGAATTGGCTGGTGTGAATTTGGAAGAATACGGTTTGGCTATGCTTAAAGCTGGAACGAACTTAGCCAGCAAAACAGCAGAAGAACTGATTGATATTGATGCTAAAACATTTGAATTAAACGGAAATCAAGTTCGTGTGGCACAGGTCAATACAGTTGATATTGCAGAAGTCTTGGAACGTCAAGGTGAACTGGAAGCAGCTATTGAAAAAGCAAACGCAGCTAATGGTTATTCTGACTTCGTTTTGATGATTACCGATATTGTCAACTCAAACTCAGAAATCCTGGCAATCGGTCGCAATATGGATAAGGTAGAAGCAGCTTTCAATTTTGTTCTTGAAAACAACCACGCTTTCCTTGCTGGTGCTGTTTCTCGTAAGAAACAAGTCGTTCCGCAATTAACAGAAAGTTTTAATGCTTAAGAATAGAATAAAAAAGGAGTTTCGGCTCCTTTTTTGATACAATAGTTCTATGAAAATTCAAGATTTACAAAATGGGGCTTTGCTTTTTGTATCCAGTCAATCTGATATGGCAGAAGCTATTCAGCGATCAACTGGGCGGTATAATCATGTGGTAATCTTTTTTGACGGCTGGATTTACCATGCGACAAGCGAGCGGGGAGTCATAAAACAGCCGATAGAGGAATTTTTACAGGACGATGAATGTTATAGTGTCTATGTTTTCCCTGATATAGATGCGAAAGCTGTCTGGAAAAGAGCAGAACAACACCTTTACAAGCCTTATAATAATAGCTTTTATCCAAATACGACAGGTTTTTACTGTTCTGAATATATTGCGGAAATTCTCCCCATTTTTGAAACTATTGCTATGCAGTTCGGTGATGAAGATGAGAAAATTGCTCCTTTTTGGCAGCAGTATTACAAGGAATTGGGGCTAGATGTTCCTCTTCATCAGCCGGGAACCAATCCTAGTCAATTGGCTCAATCCGAAAAATTAGTTTATAAAGGAAGATTAGATGATTAAAGTAATCAATCCCAGTCGTTTGACACGTCAGCCCTTTTTTCATAAATTGATAAATTACTTAGACCGACATGACGATGTTACTTTGCGAGAGATAAAGCATGAATTTGCAAACTTTTCCAATATTGATCGCTCCATGGAGGAATATATCAAAGCTGGATATGTACTTCGGGAAAATAAACGCTATCGTCAAAGCGTTCCTCTGTTGGAAAATGTGACGGATTTGTCTTTGGATCAGGAAGTCTTTGTGCGAGATGACAGTCCTCTTTATCAAGAATTGCTGAATATGCGTTTTGAGACGCATTTAACCAATCAAACAAACCAAGCTATTTTAGTAGAAAAAACGGATTTTCTAAGAGAGCAGCTGACGCTTTCCAATTATTTTTATAGGTTGAAACAACAATATCCATTGACCAATCAGCAACAAAAACTCTATGATTTGGTAGGAGATGTGAATCCTGAGTATGCTTTAAAATATATGACGACCTTCCTCTTAAAATATGGTCGCAAAACTGAGCTGATGCAGAAACGGCGTGATATTTTTGTAGATGCTCTAGTGATTTTAGGTTATATTGCGCCTAACGAGGCTGGGAAATATGAATTAAAATTGGATTTTGATAAGGAAACATTGACCTTTCGTGTAAAGAAAGCATTAGATAAACCTTAGAATAATAAAATTTTAAGGTTTATTTGATAGATTTATAAGTATAAGGTTTAAGTTTAGCAAGATTTGGTAGTCACTAAATCATTTCATGAAAGGAATGTATCGTGAATCTTTTAGCAAAAATTCGTCCGTCTCAGCCGTTGAAGTATTTGAAATGGTTTGATATTGTCATTGTGACAGCTCTGTTGTTTGGACAATTTATTTATCGTTCAACAGAACTTTATCTTGCGAGCTTGTCACCGTCCACTACGGCAGCAGTAACAGATACAGCTAGTAAAACAGCAAGGGACGGAGCAGCTTATTCCAGTAATTTAGAATTGCAGCTTCTCATGTTAGCTTTGACGATAGCCTATTTAATACTTCGCCGTTTTGACTTTAAGCAGTTGCCAATTCGTTTATCGTGGTCTGTACTCTTTTGGGGTCCATTTATCTTTGCGGTTATGGGGATTCTCGCGGATACAGTGACGACCCTTAGCGGAGAATACAATTATTTTGATCCGCAATTGTGGAAATATATTGATTTGACGGAAATTTTCCGCAAATTTATTGATTTGACACCTATGGCTATTCTCTATGCTTTGCTCAATGGCTTCTATGAAGAATTTTTCTTCTTAGGTTTATTGACCTCAGTAAAAGATAAATATAAGTGGTGGGTTCTTCTTTATTCGACGATTATTCGCATTTCTTTCCATACCTATCAAGGAATGCTCTGGGCACTGACAATTGGTGTTGGCTTTGGAATTCTCTATTATTTTCTTTACGAATATAAGGTTAAAAACCTCTTACCATTCTTCCTCGTGCATGCACTTGCAGATATGTTTGGGTCAAGTCTGATGTATGTTTTGATTAGTTGGAGAAAGTAAAGCCATAAAGCAAGATTTTGATTTCTGAAGAATTGTGCTCATCTCTCCTTGCTAGTATAAATTTTCTTAAATAATTAAAGGTCGAAAACGTTTGTCTCGACCTTTATTAGTTTCTATAAATATTTTTCAGCGATGGTATAATCACCTAGATAGTCTGCTTTTTCTCCGTTGATAATTTGGTAACAATCTGCGCCTTTACCAGCTAAAATGACAGCATCGCCTTCTCTGCTAGTTAAGCTAAGGGCTGTTTTAATGGCTTCTTTGCGGTCAGCAATCATATCAACATCAAAGGATATGTAAGAAGCAATTTCTTTTGCGATGGCAATTGGATCTTCGTAATTTGGATCATCTGCGGTTAAAATCACCGTTAGTTCTGGATGTTGATTGATTAGTAGACCAAAATCTTTGCGGCGACTTTCGCCCTTATTTCCAGTTGCACCGAGCACCAAAACAATCCTACCTTTTTGATGCTCTTGCACAACCGATAGGAGATTGGCGAGACTGACACCATTGTGTGCGTAATCCACAAACACTTTGGCACCATTTTGTTGGGTCAGCACTTCCATACGTCCAGGGACACGCGTAGCAGCAATGCCTTTTTTTATATCAGAAATAGTGGCACCTAAGCGTAGACAGGCAAGGCTAGCAGCAAGTGCATTTTCTTGGTTAAAACGTCCGATTAGCTGAATGTCAAATTTTTCTGTGAGGATTCCGCTTGTTTCAAAAGAAAAGGCTTGCGAATGATGAATTTGATTGTCTGAATGCTGTCCGTAGAAATCATGCTCCATGGAAGCAACTTGCTCAGCCAAAACTTCAAAATGGTCCATTTCGCTATTGACCACCACAGCTCGGCTATTTTCCATGAGAAGCCGTTTATGATAAAAATAGTCTTCAAATGTTGGATGTTCAATTGGTCCGATGTGATCAGGACTAATATTGAGGAAAACGCCAACATCAAAGGTCAAACCATAAACCCGCTTTTTCAGATAGGCTTGACTAGAAACTTCCATGATAAGATGAGTTCGTCCATTCTCAACAGCTGTCGCCATCATTTTGAACAAATCCAAGCTTTCCGGTGTTGTCAAAGCAGATTTGAAGAAGTGCTCTCCGTCGAGCGTCGTGTTCATGGTAGACAAGAGAGCTGGCTTGTAACTTTGTTGGAGGATATGATAGGCGAAATAAGCAGAAGTGGTCTTTCCTTTGGTTCCTGTAAAAGCGAGCAATTTGAGTTTGTCTTGTGGATTGCTATAAAATTCCATGGCAAGAAGGCTCATGGCTTGTTTTACGTCATTGACTATGAGAGCAGGAATTCCCACTTCAAAATCCATTTCACTGATATAAAGCTGTAGACCCGCTGTCACTGCTTTTTCCAAGAATTCTTTTTTAAAATTGTCACCCTTGACAAAGAAAAGAGTGGAAGCATCCACTTCACGGCTGTCGTAGCTGATTTTTTTAAAAACAAGATCACGATAATGATAAAAATATTGTCCTTTGTCGATAATCTCGCGGAAATTGTGATCGTTTTTTAAAATGTTTAATGCGTTTTCAATTGTTATCATACTTCTATTGTAAACTTAATGGCGAGGTTTTACAAGCGGAAAGGAAAAGTTTATAATAAGATGAGACTATTTTTAGAGGTTATGTATGGACCAACAAACAACAAATCAACAAAAACAAATGCTTCTAGGGACAGCGTGGCTGACAGCTAGTAACTTTATCAGCCGCCTTTTAGGGGCAATTTATATTATTCCTTGGTATATCTGGATGGGGAAACACGGTGCAGAAGCCAATGGATTGTTTACTATGGGCTACAATATTTATGCTTGGTTTCTTCTGATTTCTACGGCAGGAGTTCCAGTTGCAGTCGCCAAGCAAGTCGCCAAGTACAATACGATTGATCAAAAAGATCATAGTTTTACTCTCATTCGTGAATTTTTGAAATTCATGCTCTTGTTGGGAGTCATTTTTGCAGTTGTGATGTATCTTTTATCACCGTTCTTTGCGCATGTATCAGGAGTTGGGAAAGAGCTGATTCCGGTCATGCAAAGTTTGTCGTGGGCTGTGCTAGTATTTCCAGCCATGAGTGTTATTCGTGGATTTTTCCAAGGTTTTAACAATTTAAAACCGTATGCCATGAGCCAGATTGCTGAACAAGTCATTCGTGTGATTTGGATGTTACTTGCAACATTCTTCATTATGAAATTGGGCACAAAAGATTATGTTGCTGCAGTGACCCAATCTACTTTTGCAGCCTTTGTCGGTATGTTTGCCAGTATGGCGGTTTTGGTTTATTTTCTTTGGAAGACCAATCTCTTGACATCTATCTTACACAAACCGGCTAATAGTGCTGAAATCAACAGCCGTGCTTTGCTGGTGGATACGATTCGTGAAGCCATTCCTTTTATCATCACGGGTTCTGCTATTCAGCTTTTCCAAATCATTGACCAGATAACATTTATCAATACGATGAAATGGTTCACCAATTATAGCAATTCTCAGCTGGTGGTTATGTTCAGTTATTTCTCTGCCAATCCAAATAAGATTACCATGATTTTGATTGCAGTAGCAACTTCGATCGGCGGTGTGGGGATTCCCTTGCTGACAGAAAACTATGTCAAAGGTGATTTAAAGGCGGCTGCGCGCTTAGTTCAAGATAATTTGAGTATGTTACTGCTGTTTCTTTTACCAGCAACGATTGGTTCTGTCTTAGTAGCGCGGCCATTATACACGATTTTCTACGGACGACCAGATAGTTTGGCCTTGGGGCTCTTCATTTTTGCTATGTTACAGACGATTATTCTTGGCGTCTATACTGTCTTATCGCCAATGATTCAGGCGCTTTTCCAAAATCGTAAAGCAATTATCTATTTTGGTTATGGAGTTCTTGTTAAGCTCATTTTGCAAATTCCATTTATTTATCTGTTCAGAGCTTACGGCCCCTTGCTTGCGACTACTATTGGACTTATTGTTCCAATCATTCTGATGTACCAACACATTCGTCAAGTAACTGGGCTCAATCAAACCATTCTCTTCAAACGGAGTTTGTTGATTGGAATTTTAACGGCAGTTATGGCTCTTTTGATTGCCATTGTGGAAGTCGTACTTGGATTTGTCTTTCATCCAAGTGGACGCATTTCTAGTATGCTTTATTTGGTTATCATCGGTGGCTTGGGCATCGCTATTTATGGAGCAATGGCTTTGCGAGTCCGTTTGTTAGACCATTTTATTGGTGAGAAAGCTCAAACCTTACGTCAAAAATTTCATATTCATTAAAAAGCCGAAAGGCTTTTTAATATTGTAGAAAATTTATAAGAATTAAGATATAATGAAATTGGTTATTGTGAGAATAAACATCTATGATTTGATAATCTTTTAATAGCTATTATAGTTATTAACTATATCTAGGTCTTGAAAAGAACAAAACACAGTGCTTTCGTAAGATGATACAATAGAATCACTTAGAAAATATAAGAATTGCTTGATTCCGCTCTTATCTTGTGGAGGTTATTTATTATGGATAAAAAGTTACAATTAGACACGATTTTAGCTCATGCTGGTATTAAAACGGATGAAGCAACAGGTGCCTTGACAACACCTTTGCATTTTTCAACGACCTATCAGCATCCAGAATTTGGAAAATCCACTGGATATGACTATACGCGCACGAAAAACCCAACGCGAAGTAGCTTGGAGAAGACGTTAGCAGCCATTGAGCATGCGGATTATGCGTTAGCGACCAGTTCAGGAATGAGTGCTATTGTGCTAGCCTTTAGCGTTTTTCCGATTGGGAGTAGAGTTATAGCGGTTCGTGACCTTTATGGCGGTTCTTTTCGCTGGTTTCATCAAGTGGAGCAAGAAGGGCGCTTTCACTTTACATATGCAAATACGGAAGAAGAATTGCTTGCGGCTTTAACGGAGGATATAGATGTAGTGTATCTGGAAACCCCGACCAATCCGTTAATGCTTGAGTTTGATGTTGCATTTATTGCAGAAAAAGCTCATGCAAAAGGTGCAAAGGTTATTGTAGATAATACGTTTTATACTCCAATTTATCAACGTCCTTTGGAAAATGGAGCGGATCTTGTGCTGCATTCGGCGACCAAGTATTTAGGAGGACATAATGACGTTCTGGCTGGTGCTCTTATGACGAGTGACAAAGAGCTTTATGAGAATCTATTCTACAATCTCAATACGACAGGAGCTGTTTTGTCTCCATTTGATAGTTATCTCTTGCTTCGAGGTTTGAAAACCTTGTCTCTGCGTATGGAGCGTTCAACAAAAAACGCACAAGCTGTGGCAGCTTTCTTGAAAGATTCGCCAGCAGTAAAAGAGGTTCTCTATCCGGGAAAAGGCGGCATGATTTCCTTTAAAGTCAAGGATGAAGCAGTTATTCCACATTTATTAAATACACTAAAAGTCTTTACCTTTGCAGAAAGCTTAGGTGGTGTAGAAAGCTTGATTACCTATCCTGCGACACAAACGCATGCAGATATTCCAGCAGAAGTGCGGAAATCCTACGGTTTAACAGATGACTTGTTGCGTTTATCCATTGGAATCGAAGACAGCCAAGACTTAATCACAGATTTAAAATTTGCTTTGGAGGTATAATATGCGCAAATACAATTTTCAAACAGCACCGAACCGCTTATCTCATCACACTTATAAGTGGAAAGAGACAGAGACTGATCCTCAATTACTGCCGGCATGGATTGCAGATATGGATTTTGAGGTCATGCCGGAAGTAAAACAAGCGATTCATGACTATGCAGAGCAGTTGGTTTATGGCTATACTTATGCGAGTGATGAGTTGCTCCAAGCGGTGCTGGATTGGGAAAAGAGCGAACATCAATATTCGTTTGATAAAGAAGATATCGTTTTTGTAGAAGGTGTTGTGCCAGCTATTTCCATTGCGATTCAAGCCTTTACCAAAGAGGGAGACGCTGTTTTAATCAATTCTCCTGTTTATCCACCTTTTGCTCGTAGCGTTCGCTTAAACAATCGAAAATTGGTATCTAATTCTCTCAAAGAAGAAAATGGTTTGTTTCAAATTGATTTTGAACAATTGGAAAAGGATATTGTCGAAAATAATGTGAAATTGTACCTTCTTTGCAGTCCGCACAATCCCGGAGGACGTATCTGGGAAAGGGAGGTTTTGGAAAAAATTGGTCACCTTTGTCAAAAACACCAGGTTATCTTGGTATCAGATGAGATTCATCAAGATTTGACCCTGTTTGGTCATGAGCATGTTTCCTTTAATACCATTTCACCTGATTTTAAAGAATTTGCTCTGGTACTTTCTAGTGCTACCAAGACTTTTAATATTGCAGGTACCAAAAATTCCTATGCCATTATTGAAAATCCTTCATTACGTGCACAATTTAAACGACGCCAGTTGGCAAATAATCATCATGAAGTGTCAAGCCTAGGTTATATTGCGACAGAAACGGCCTATCGCTATGGAAAACCTTGGTTAGTAGCATTAAAAGATGTTTTAGAAGAAAATATTCAATTTGCGGTGGATTATTTTGCCAAAGAAGCTCCGCGGTTAAAAGTTATGAAACCACAAGGAACTTATCTAATTTGGCTTGATTTTAGCGATTATGGTTTGACAGATGATGAACTTTTTACTTTGTTGCATGACCAAGCCAAAGTCATTCTCAATCGAGGAAGTGACTATGGAAAAGAGGGGGAGTTGCATGCAAGATTAAATATTGCAACACCAAAACCCTTAGTAGAAGAGATTTGCAAGAGAATCGTGCATTGTTTGCCGCAATAAGAATGAAAAGAAATTTTCAGAAACAGCCATTTTGGGTTGACAATCGTTCTTAAGAGGAGTATAGTTAGTATGAAAAATCGGTAGGTGAGGCTACCATAGGGATACGGATGACTACCGCAAAGTAGTGGAGACACTACGCGTTGGTTAGCAGTTGAGATCGCTAAGGTTTCGACTAATGTCATTTCACTGCCCTACGGAGTTAAAGCTTGAACGGTAACACAAGACATACAGTCCTGCCATGTTTTTTCATGGTAGGATTTTATTGTTTTGAACTGATTTTTTAAAAGGAAAACCGCAAGGGAAAGGAGTGAGGAATATGCCAAATGATGATCACCCGAGTCAACAGAAAACCAGTCGATTGCCATATCTGAGCATTCCTCATGCTCCCTTTGGAATCGACTCTAGCAAATGAACGACACCTGAGCAAAAAGCTGTGTGCAGTTATTTTATTGCTTGGATGCGTCTTAGATAGAGGAGAAAATCAGTGAAAACAGCAAAAGAAAGATTAACAAATGCTCTTCATATGTCTGTAGGGGATACGATGACTTTTTTTAACACTTCCAGAGCAGGGCTGACAGAAGAGCAAGTTGAGGAAAACCGTGATATATACGGCGAAAATGAATTGACTAAAGGGCAAGAAGATTCAATTTTTAAAAAGATCTATGAATCCATTATCAATCCCTTTACCGTCATTCTCTTACTCATTGCATTGGTATCCTTGGTGACCAATGTTTGGCTGGCAAAGCCAGGGCAAGAAGACCCGACGACATTTATCATCATCGTTGTCCTTGTCTTGTTGTCTGGTAGTATTCGCTTTGTGCAAGAATTGCGGAGCGACAAAGCAGCCAGCAATCTTTCACGTATGATTGTCAATACAGTGACAGTCGTTCGTGAGGGAAAAGAGCAAGAAATTCCAATTACAGAATTAGTGGTAGGAGACATTATTCGCTTGAGTGCAGGAGATATGTTGCCAGCAGATGTGCTAATCTTGGATTCGCGCGACTTCTTCGTGCAACAGTCAGGCTTGACAGGCGAAAGTGATGCTGTTGAAAAAATGGCGCTGGATAAATGTGATACAAAAGAGGCAGATAGCTTGCTTGAATCTGAAGCCCTTGGCTTTATGGGAACCAATGTGATTTCTGGTCGTGCCATTGCCCTTGTTCTGGTTGTTGGAGATGATACCAAGATGGGTGCTATTGAGCAAACGCTCAATACTTATGATGAACCAACTTCATTTGAGCGGGAAATGAACAGCATTTCATGGTTGCTCATTCGTCTCATGTTGGTACTTGTACCCATTGTCTTTCTTATCAATGGTCTGACAGACGGAGATTGGCTGGAGGCTGGTGTATTTGCACTTAGTGTCGGTGTCGGTTTGACACCAGAAATGCTGCCTATGGTCATCACTGCGAGCTTGGCTAAGGGTTCCATTCTTATGGCAAAAGAAAAAGTTGTTATCAAGAAACTTAATGCTATTCAAGATTTGGGAGCGATTGATATTCTTTGTACGGATAAAACAGGAACGCTGACACAAGATGAGATCGTTTTGGAATATCCGCTGGATATTCATGGAGAGCTTGATTTAGCCGTTCTTCGCAGAGCTTACCTTAATTCGTATTATCAAACAGGGCTAAAAAACCTAATGGATCGTGCTATTATCAATCGGACGGAAAAAGAAGCTGAACAGCACGAAATTGTTCGCAACTTGGACCAAACTTTTAAGAAGATTGATGAATTGCCTTTTGACTTTGAGCGTCGTCGTATGAGTGTTCTTGTTAAAGACGATGAAAATATGGTTAGTATGGTGACAAAAGGCGCTTTGGAGGAAATGTTATCCATTTCAAATTATGTCGAAGATAAAGGGAAAATCCTTCCTTTGACAGAAGAAATTCGTCAAGAAATTTTAGCAGAAGTTGCACAGTTAAATGAACAAGGATTGCGTGTGCTGGGCGTCAGCTATCGCTCAGACTTAGATGCTGACTATGAATACACAGTAGAAGATGAGTCAGACATGATTTTGACGGGGTATCTTGCCTTTCTTGACCCGCCAAAACCTTCTGCGGCGCCTGCTATCAAGGCTTTAGCAGAATATGGTGTTGCCACCAAAATTTTGACAGGTGACAATGAAAAAGTCACAGAAGCGGTCTGTGAGAAAGTTGGCTTAGATGCAGAACATATCCTACTTGGTTCTGTGATTGAAACGATGTCGGATGACGAATTGAGCAAAGTTGTTGAAACCACAACTATTTTTGCGAAATTATCTCCCGACCAAAAAGCGCGTATCATTTTGCAGCTGAAAGCAAATGGGCACAAGGTTGGTTATATGGGAGACGGCATCAATGATGCACCTTCTATGAAAGTAGCTGATGTAGGGATTTCAGTTGATACAGCTGTCGATATTGCCAAAGAAACAGCTGATGTTATCCTATTAGATAAGGACTTGTTGGTGCTTGAAAAAGGCTTGGTAGAAGGTCGAAAAGTCTATGCTAATATGACCAAATATATCAAGATGACAGTCAGTTCCAACTTCGGGAATATCTTTTCCTTGTTGATTTCAAGTATTTTCCTACCATTTTTGCCTATGGCACCGATTCATCTGATTGTGTTAAATTTGGTGTATGATATTTCATGTATCGCTTTGCCATTTGACAATGTCGACCGTGAATTTTTGCAAAAACCGCGCATTTGGAGTGCCAAATCCATCACACGCTTCATGGCTTGGATTGGTCCAATCAGTTCTATTTTTGACTGTATGACCTTCTTGATTTTGTTCTTTATCATTGCACCGATGATGACAGGTTCTGTTTATCATCATGGGATGTCTAGCGAGTTCATCACCATTTTCCAAACAGGTTGGTTTATTGAGTCCATGTGGACGCAAACCATGGTTATCTACATGCTGCGCTCACCTAAACTGCCGTTTATTCAAAGCAGGCCGGCTTTGTCCGTAGTCATGACAACCCTAGCAGCCGTGTTCTTTGTAACCTTATTACCCTACGGTCCTTTTGCTACGCTTTTAAAAGTGGCTCCATTAAACGGTACTTATTTCTTATTATTAATCCTTGTCATGATTTTGTATATGGCAAGTGTTACGTTTGTGAAGCATCTTTATATTAAGAAATACCATGAATGGTTGTAAGCAATTGACAATCTTTGAAAAGGCTTGTTTGTCACGAGCCTTTTTTATGTTTTTTTGATATAATAAGAAGAATAAATTGAAAGAAGGAAAACCAATCATGGAAAAATTTCAAGTGATCGCACATCCGCTCATTCAGCATAAATTGTCTATCCTACGTCGCACAGATACCTCTACTAAGGCTTTTCGTGAGTTAGTAAATGAAATTGCTATGCTGATGGGCTATGAAGTTTTACGTGACTTACCATTAGAAGATGTGGAAATTGAAACGCCCATTACAAAGACGGTTCAAAAACAATTGGCTGGTAAAAAATTAGCTATTGTCCCAATTTTACGTGCAGGTATCGGTATGGTGGACGGTCTTTTGAGCCTTGTGCCAGCTGCTAAAGTCGGACATATTGGCATGTATCGCGACGAAGAAACCCTAAAACCAGTTGAGTACCTTGTGAAGTTACCAGAAGACATTAGCCAACGTCAAATCTTTGTGGTAGATCCCATGCTGGCGACAGGTGGTTCAGCTATTTTAGCCATTGATTCATTGAAAAAACGCGGAGCACACAATATTAAATTTGTCTGCCTTGTTTCAGCGCCAGAAGGTGTGAAAGCTTTACAAGAAGCTCACCCAGACGTGGAAATCTTTACAGCAGCCCTTGATGATCATTTGAATGAAAACGGCTATATCGTTCCAGGATTGGGAGATGCAGGAGATCGTCTTTTCGGTACAAAATAATGAGTTTTATGTTTGACCTTTTTTGACCAAAAGGCTATAATAGTCTCATATTTGAAAAATCTCACTAAAAATTGTTAGTCAGATTAAAATATCAGATGAAAAGGAGAATACAATGATTCCTGTAGTTATTGAACAAACAAGCCGTGGAGAACGTTCCTACGATATTTACTCACGCTTATTAAAAGATCGCATTATTATGCTGACGGGTCCTGTTGAGGACAATATGGCTAATTCCATTATTGCGCAATTACTTTTTCTTGATGCGCAGGATAATACCAAAGATATTTATCTTTACATCAATACGCCAGGCGGTTCCGTATCAGCTGGTCTAGCGATTGTTGATACCATGAACTTCATCAAATCAGATGTCCAAACAATTGTCATGGGGATGGCTGCTTCCATGGGAACCATTATTGCTTCAAGTGGTGCTAAAGGCAAGCGCTTCATGTTGCCGAATGCAGAATACCTGATTCACCAACCAATGGGCGGAACTGGTAGCGGTACGCAACAAACCGATATGGCGATTGCGGCTGAGCATTTGCTGAAAACTCGGAATAACTTGGAGAAAATCCTTGCGGATAATTCAGGGAAAACCATTAAGCAAGTACATAAAGACGCAGAACGCGATTATTGGATGAGTGCTCAAGAAACCTTGGATTATGGTTTCATTGATGAAATCATGGCAAATAATAATTTAAACTAATCATTTGTTTATTACTGTACGAAAAATGTCCTCTGATGGGCATTTTTTGATATACTTATAAATGATAAAATTAAATTAGAAAGAAAATTCATGTTTAAAAAAGAAGAACGAACAGGTTTGATTGTGTATTTGTATTACAATCGAGATGTGAAAAAAATAGAAACTATTGGCGATATTGTCTACCATTCTAAAAAGCATCGTTACCTCCAGTTGTATATTCCGACAGAGCAAGTAGAAGAGACGATGCAAAAGTTATCTAAAGAAAAATATGTCAAACAAGTACGGGTTTGTCACATTCAAGAATTGGACACAGACTTTGTTGGAAACTTGTTTAGAGATAAAGAAAACGTAAACATATAAAAAAATCTCATTTACCACTTGACAATTGTCAGATAATTCGATATATTCTAAACATATCATTTCGGAACGAGGAGATAAGAATATGAAGAAAAAATTTGCTCTATCATTTGTTGCCCTTGCAAGTGTTGCCCTTCTTGCCGCTTGTGGGGAAGTAAAGTCAGGTGGCTCCAATGCAACTGGTACAAAAGTTGCTGATAAGACTATTAAAATCGGATTCAACTTTGAAGAAACTGGTGCAACAGCAGCTTATGGAACAGCCGAACAAAAAGGTGCCCAACTGGCTGTTGATGAAATCAACAAAGCTGGTGGTATTGATGGCAAGAAACTTGAAGTTGTTGACAAGGATAATAAATCTGAAACAGCAGAAGCAGCTTCTGTCACGACTAACTTGGTAACCCAATCAAAAGTAAATGCAGTCGTAGGACCTGCAACTTCTGGTGCAACAGCAGCGGCAGTTCCCAATGCGACAAAAGCAGGTGTGCCTTTGATTTCACCTAGTGCGACACAAGACGGTTTGACGAAAAATCAAGAATACTTATTCATCGGAACTTTCCAAGACAGTTTCCAAGGGAAAATCATTTCTAAGTACGTTACAGAAAAGTTAAAAGCGAAAAAAGTTGTACTTTACACAGATAACTCAAGTGATTATGCCAAAGGTATCGCAAAAGCTTTCCGTAATGCCTACAAAGGTGAGATTGTTGCAGATGAAAAGTTTGTCGCTGGTGATACGGACTTCCAAGCAGCTTTGACCAAGATGAAAGGGAAAGATTTTGATGCAATTGTCATCCCTGGTTACTATACTGAAGCTGGTAAAATTGTCAACCAAGCGCGTGGTATGGGAATTGATAAGCCAATCGTTGGTGGTGATGGCTTTAATGGTGAGGAATTTGTCCAACAAGCAACTCCAGCCAAAGCCTCAAATATCTACTACATCTCAGGTTTTTCTTCGACAGTTGATGTCTCAGCGAAAGCTAAGAAATTCCTAGAAGCTTACAAGGCTAAATACAACAATGAAGAACCTTCAACATTTGCGGCACTAGCATACGACTCTGTTTATCTTGTTGCCAATGCTGCCAAGGGTGCGAAAACATCTGTTGACATCAAAGACAATCTTGCCAAGACAAAGAATTTTGAAGGTGTAACAGGTGATACCAGCTTTGACAAGAATCATAATACTGTTAAAACAGCCTTTATGATGACCATGAATAATGGGAAAGTCACAGCAGCTGAAACAGTTAAGCCGTAATCCTTCGCAAGAAATTGCTTAAAATATATTTTATAGTGTATAAAAGAGTAACTATTTATGGTAAGCATCGTAGATAGTTACTTCTCTTTATACGGGCTAAAAGAAAAGAGGCGGGATAAAAGTCTTAGTCTTAAAAATATGTTTCATTAAGGTTTGTAAGACATAGTGATTGATTGTTAGATATGTTTTAAGCTGTTAAAAATCAGTCAACCGTGAAATGAGACTTAAAAGGTTTAAAGGTCTCATTTGCTCAAACTTAGAATAGATGAGTGAGAAAAATCAATTTTTTTGAAATGATGACTTGACTCGCTCTTTTTTCACGATAGATAAGAAAATGTGAACGATCACATAGTTCTTTCTTCTATACTATAATTAGAAAGTGTGGTGGCCATGCTCCAACAACTTGTTAATGGTCTAATTTTAGGGAGTGTCTATGCTTTGCTCGCTCTCGGCTATACCATGGTTTATGGGATTATCAAGCTTATCAACTTCGCTCATGGAGATATTTATATGATGGGCGCTTTTATGGGCTATTTCCTGATTAACTCTCTTCATCTTAATTTTTTCCTTGCCTTGATTTTGGCAATGATTGGGACGGCAGTTTTAGGTGTGCTGGTTGAGTTTCTGGCTTATCGTCCATTGAGAAATTCGACTCGGATTGCAGCTTTGATTACTGCGATTGGTGTTTCGTTTTTCTTGGAATATGTGATGGTCTATTTTGTGGGAGCCAATACTCGTTCGTTCCCACAAGTGATTGAAACGGTTCGTTATAATTTTGGTCCGATTAGTCTCACAAATATCCAATTGATGATTTTGGTTATTTCCTTGATTTTAATGGTATTGCTGCAGGTTATCGTTCAAAAAACCAAAATGGGAAAAGCCATGCGGGCAGTTTCTGTTGATAGTGATGCAGCGCAGCTAATGGGAATCAATGTCAATCGTACAATTAGTTTCACTTTTGCTTTAGGTTCTGCTTTGGCAGGAGCAGCAGGTGTACTCATCGCGCTTTATTATAATTCTTTGGAGCCTTTGATGGGAATGACACCAGGGTTGAAATCATTTGTCGCTGCGGTACTTGGTGGGATTGGTATTATCCCCGGAGCAGCACTGGGGGGCTTTGTCATTGGTCTATTAGAAACCTTTGCGACAGCTTTTGGTATGTCAGATTTCCGCGATGCGATTGTGTATGGTATTTTAATCTTAATTTTACTCGTTCGTCCTGCAGGGATTCTTGGTAAGAATGTGAAAGAGAAGGTGTAAGCGATGAAGAAGAATGTAAAAGTAAATATTCTATGGTTTGTGATCCTTCTTGCTGGTTACGGTTTGCTGACTCTCCTTGTCAGCGCTGGAGTTTTGAATGATTTTTACTTGCAAATCTTACAGCAAATCGGTATTAACATTATTTTAGCAGTAGGGTTGAATTTGATTGTCGGCTTTTCTGGTCAATTTTCTCTGGGACATGCTGGCTTCATGGCAATTGGTGCTTATACAGCTGCAATTATTGGTTCGAAATCTGCTACCTATCCTGCCTTTTTTGCGGCTATGGTGTTAGGGGCATTGATTGCAGGAGCAGTCGCTTTGATTGTCGGGATTCCTACTCTTCGTTTGAAGGGCGATTATCTAGCAATTGCCACGCTTGGGGTCTCTGAAATCATTCGGATTTTAATCATCAACGGAGGCGATTTGACCAACGGAGCTGCAGGTATCTTGGGTATTCCTGCTTTTACCAATTGGCAAATGGTGTATTTCTTTGTAGTTATCACAACTATTTTAACCATCAATTTCTTGCGCAGCCCAATTGGACGAGCAACCTTGTCAGTTCGTGAAGATGAAATTGCAGCAGAATCTGTGGGGGTCAATACCACTAAAATCAAAGTCATTGCCTTTGTTTTTGGAGCGATGACAGCTAGTATCGCAGGCTCACTCCAAGCAGGATTTATTGGCTCTGTTGTGCCGAAAGATTATACTTTTATCAATAGTATCAATGTCTTGATTATTGTGGTATTTGGTGGTCTTGGTTCTATGACTGGTACCATTGTTGCAGCGATTGTTTTGGGAATTTTAAACATGGTGCTTCAAAATGTAGCAAGCATTCGGATGATTATCTACTCTCTTGCTTTAATTTTGGTGATGATTTTCCGTCCGGGAGGACTTCTTGGCACATGGGAATTGAGCCTATCACGCTTCTTTAAAAAAGATAAGGAGGTCAACTAATGGCGCTTCTTGATGTAAAAAACTTAACAAAAAATTTCGGCGGGCTGACTGCTGTTGGCGATGTGACCTTGGAGCTGAATGAGGGCGAATTAGTCGGTCTCATTGGTCCAAATGGTGCTGGAAAAACAACTTTGTTTAACTTACTGACCGGTGTTTATGAACCAAGTGAAGGAAGCGTGACCTTGGATGGGCATTTGCTCAATGGCAAGGCACCTTATAAGATTGCTTCCTTAGGACTCAGTCGGACATTCCAAAATATTCGCTTGTTTAAAGATTTGACAGTCCTAGAGAATGTCTTGATTGCTTTTGGAAATCACCACAAAGCACATGTTTTTGCTAGCTTCTTTCGTTTGCCAGCTTTCTATAAAAATGAAGCAGAATTGCGTGAGAAAGCATTGAAATTGCTAAAAATCTTTGACCTAGACGGTGAAGCAGAAACACTTGCTAAGAATTTAGCTTACGGTCAACAACGCCGTTTGGAAATCGTGCGTGCTCTAGCAACAGAGCCTAAAATTCTTTTTCTTGATGAGCCTGCTGCGGGAATGAATCCGCAGGAAACAGCAGAATTGACAGAGTTAATTCGTCGCATAAAAAATGAATTCCAAATCACAATCATGCTGATTGAGCATGACATGAGCCTAGTTATGGAAGTGACGGAACGAATTTATGTATTGGAGTATGGTCGTTTGATCGCACACGGAACTCCTGACGAGATTAAAAATGATAAGCGTGTTATTGAAGCCTATCTGGGAGGTGAAGCCTAATGTCTATGCTAAAAGTTGAAAATCTTTCCGTCCATTATGGCGTGATTCAGGCTGTCCGAGATGTCAGCTTTGAAGTCAACGAGGGCGAAGTTGTTTCTCTCATCGGTGCCAATGGTGCCGGAAAAACAACGATTCTTCGAACCATTTCAGGACTGGTTCGTCCAAGTTCAGGAAAAATTGAGTTTTTAGGAAATGAAATTCAAAAAGTTCCTGCTCAGAAAATTGTAGCAGCAGGGCTTTCTCAGGTCCCCGAAGGACGCCATGTTTTCTCAGGCCTGACTGTTTTGGAAAACCTAGAAATGGGTGCTTTCTTAAAAACAAATCGTGATGAAAATCAAGCGAATCTAAAAAAAGTCTTCTCACGCTTTCCGCGTTTAGAAGAACGTAAAAATCAAGATGCTGCAACTCTTTCGGGAGGTGAGCAGCAGATGCTTGCTATGGGGCGAGCTCTCATGTCTACGCCCAAACTCCTGCTTTTAGATGAGCCTTCAATGGGACTGGCTCCTCTCTTCATTCAAGAAATTTTTGATATTATTCAAGATATTCAAAAACAAGGCACAACTGTTCTATTGATTGAGCAAAATGCTAACAAAGCCCTCTCAATTGCCGACCGTGGCTATGTTTTAGAAACAGGAAATATTGTCTTGTCTGGCACAGGAAAAGAATTGCTCGCTTCCGATGAAGTCCGCAAGGCTTATCTCGGTGGGTGAACAAAGGAGAAAGAAGTGGTTTTCTACTTCTTTTTTATTCACTAATAATATTCTTGAAAACATAGGTAAGTAGATTGAAAGCGTTTGAAATAAACTAGAAAATACAGTATAATAGAACTGAAAATTAGAGATAAAGGAGAATTTCCATGGCTGTTAAAGATTTTATGACACGAAAAGTGGTATACATTAGCCCAGATACGACGGTAGCGCATGCGGCGGATATTATGCGGGAGCAAGGATTGCACCGGCTTCCTGTTATTGAAAATGACCAATTGGTCGGTTTGGTGACTGAAGGAACGATTGCCGAAGCAAGTCCTTCAAAAGCGACCAGCTTGTCTATCTATGAGATGAATTATTTGCTAAACAAGACCAAAATTAAAGATGTCATGATTCGTGATGTGGTGACGGTATCACAATTTGCTAGTTTGGAAGATGCTACTTACTTGATGCTGAAAAATAAAATTGGCATTTTGCCAGTGGTGGACAACCAGCAAGTATACGGCGTCATTACAGATCGTGATGTTTTCAGAGCCTTTCTTGAAATTGCTGGCTATGGTGAAGAAGGTATTCGCGTGCGTTTCATTACAGAAGATGAAGTCGGTGTGTTGGAGAAGATTGTGCATTTGATTGTCGAAGAAAATCTCAATATCTCTAATGCTGTTAATATCCCACGCAAAGATGGCAAGGTTATCATTGAAGTTCAAATCGATGGCAATGTGGATTTGCCGGCTTTAAAAGCGAAATTTGAAGACAAAGGCATTCAGGTAGAAGACATTACCCGTACTTCAGCAAAAGCATTATAAAATAACAAAAACGCATGAGAGCAGTCTTTTAACTGTGATCATGCGTTTTTTATAATGGGAGCAAGATTATTTCTGAATAGGTTGCTTATTGACATCTAAGGTAAAGCCTTCACCAAGGATTTCATGGGCATCTGTAATGGTAATAAAGGCATGTGGATCGACGCTATGAATAACTTTTTTCATGGATTGCATTTCGTTTCGTCCAACAACGCAGTAAATGAGTTTCAGATCATTCTCGCTGTAGTAGCCTTGTCCATTGATAAAAGTAATTCCACGACCGAGATCTTCGTCAATTTTCTTTGCTAATTCTTCTGGACGGCTAGTGATAACCATGAAGCCCTTGCCGGCATAACCGCCTTCACCAATCAAGTCAATTACTCGCGAAGCGATAAAGACAAAAATCAAGGTATAAGTCACTAAGCGAACATCTTTAAAAACAAGTATAACAAAAATAAGGACGCAGAAGTCTACAGTAAACATCAATTTTCCCATGGAGATATTCGTATACTTGTTAGCGATTCGAGCAATAATATCGGTACCGCCAGTCGTACCACCGGCATTGAAAACAATTCCTAGTCCAACGCCAGCAATAATCCCTGTCAGAAGCGTCACAATCACGAGGTCGCCTTCAAGGTTAATCACGAAAGGGATTTTTTCAAAGACCGCCAGCCAAGCAGAAACGGCGAAGGTCCCTAAGATACTAGAGTACAAAAGCCGCGATCCAAAAATTTTCCAAGCAATAATGAAAAGAGGAATGTTGATGATGAGATTCATCAGTGAAACAGGAATCTTAAAAAGATAGTATGTAATGAGGGTCACACCAGTTGCGCCTCCCTCATACAAATGATTCGGAATAATCAGATAATTGATTGCAAAAGCAAAAATTCCAGCTCCTAGAATAATTGTTAGATAGTTTTTAAACTTAGACATGATAACCTCCTAATAATTTCTGTACATTCTATTGTATCAAATCTTGAAAACTTATGTATCATTTTGAAAAAATTTTTTTAAACTTTTTCTGGCAATGATTTTTCTGGAGTTTTTTGTTAAAATAGAAAGGAGAAAAAGGAAGAAATGAGTTAGTATGGCAAAAGGAATATTCATCTCTTTAGAGGGACCAGATGGTGCAGGAAAATCAAGTGTTTTAGAAGCCTTGATTCCGATTTTAGAAGCAAAAGGGCAGGCGTTTGTCACTACGCGTGAGCCTGGTGGAGTGGCAGTTGCGGAGAAGATTCGCGATGTTGTTTTAGATCCGAAGCATACGGAAATCGATGAAAAAACGGAATTGCTCCTCTATATTGCCAGTCGTAGGCAACATTTGGTGGAACGTATTTTACCTGCTTTAGATCGTGGTGAAATGGTGCTGGTGGATCGCTTTATTGATAGTTCGGTGGCGTATCAAGGTTTTGGTCGAGGCTTGAAGGTAGCTGATATTGATTGGCTGAATGATTTTGCGACCGACGGTTTGAAGCCAGATTTGACCCTTTATTTTGATATTGAAGCAGAGGAAGGCTTGGCTCGTATTGCTAAGAGCAAAGAGCGTGGTGCGGACCGCTTGGATCGTGAAAGTGTGGAATGGCATCAGCGCGTGCGTGAGGGGTATTTGTCTATTCTTGAAAAAGAGCCAAATCGTGTGAGAAAGATTGATGCTAGTCAGCCATTAGAAAAGGTCGTTGCAGATACTTTAGCAGTATTGGCAGAACGAGTTGAGAGTTTAAGATGAAAATAGAAGAATTAGCTCAGTTGCAGCCAGTTTTGTTTGAGCGTTTTGAGCACATTTTACAGCAACATCGGCTGAATCATGCTTATCTGTTTACAGGGGCTTTCGGCAGTTTTGAAATGGCTCAATGTTTGGCACAGAGCTTGTTTTGCACCAATAAAAATGGCATTTTTCCTTGTGGAGAATGTCGAAATTGTCGGTTGATTGAGGAAGAGGATTTTTCAGATGTGACAGTCGTCCGTCCTGTCAATCAGATTATCAAGACAGAGCGTGTCCGAGAACTAGTGCGTAATTTTTCTCAGTCAGGGTTTGAAAGCAGCAAGCAAGTGTTTATCATTTGTGATGCGGACAAGATGCATGTCAATGCAGCTAATTCGCTGTTGAAGGTCATTGAAGAGCCGCAAAGTGAAGTGTATATTTTCTTGTTGACAGCGGATGAAAATCTTATTTTGTCCACGATTAAAAGCCGAGCGCAGCTATTTCATTTTCCAAAAAATCAAGCCTATTTGCTTGAAAAATTGGAGCAGACTGGGCTGATAAAGACACAAGCAGAATTGTTAACTGCTTATAGTCAAACAGAAGAAGAAGCCATGCGTTTGGCAGCTAGTCCAGCTTTTTTTGACTTGGCAGCAGAATGTGATCGTTTTGCATCGCTTTGCTTAAACCGGAAAGAAACTGCTTATTTGCAGGTTGCGAAGTTGGCTAGTCTGGCAGTTGATAAGGAAAAGCAAGAACAGGCTTTGAAGCTCTTAGAGCTTCTCTTTGCAAAAGAAATGCAAACAACATGTGGACGCTTCTATTTAGAAGGTATATTTACAGCAATAAAAATGTGGCGAGCCAATGTTAGTTTTCAAAATGCACTAGAATATATGGTGTTACAAGAAAGAGAATGATGTGCTACGTTGGCACAGGAAAATGGTAGTGAGGATGAATAAAAAAGAATTATTTGATGCTCTTGATGAATTTTCTCAAAATCTGCTTGTTACTCTAGCAGAAGTAGAAGCGATTAAGAAAAATCTGAAAAGCGTGGTGGAAGAAAATGTAGCGCTGCGCTTGGAAAATGATAAATTAAGAGAGCGATTAGGACAGGTAGAGCACGCAGCAGCACCAAAAACGAAAAGAAATCGAGATAATCTGCGCAAACTCTATGAAGATGGATTTCACGTGTGCACGGATTTTTATGGTCAACGTCGTGAAAATGATGCAGAATGTATGTTTTGTGATGAATTGCTTTTTAGGGAGTAAGCATGCAGATTCAAAAAAGTTTTAAAGGTCAGTCTCCTTATGGGAAGCTCTATCTAGTGGCTACTCCGATTGGGAATATGGACGATATGAGTATCCGTATGGTCAATACTCTGAAAGAAGTTGATTTCATTGCAGCAGAAGATACCAGAAATACTGGTCTGTTGCTCAAGCATTTTGACATTGCTACGAAGCAGATTAGCTTTCATGAGCATAATGCCAAAGAAAAAATCCCTGATTTGATTCGTTTGCTGAAAAGTGGTCAGGATATTGCGCAGGTTTCGGATGCCGGCTTGCCTAGCATTTCTGATCCAGCGCATGATTTGGTCAAGGCTGCTATTGCTGAGGAAATCGCAGTAGTGACTGTACCTGGTCCCAGCGCAGGTATTTCAGCTTTGATAGCTAGTGGTCTTGCTCCGCAACCTCATATTTTTTATGGATTTTTGCCACGTAAGGCTGGTCAGCAAAAAGAGTTTTTTTCTAATAAAAAAGCCTACCCAGAGACACAGATTTTTTGCGAATCTCCTCATCGGGTTAAGGCTACTTTAGAAAATATGCTTAGTATCTATGGAAATCGCTCCGTTGTTCTGGTACGGGAATTGACTAAGATTTATGAGGAATACCAACGTGGCTTGATTTCCGAAGTGATAGACCATATTTCAGAAAATCCGCTTAAGGGCGAATGCTTGCTGATTGTGGAAGGAGCGAGCGAAGAAGTGGTTGAACAGTCAGAAGCGGATTTGTTGGCAGAGGTTGATCTTCTAGTAGCAGCAGGAGCAAAGAAAAATCAAGCTATCAAAGAAGTAGCGAAAAAATACGGCTGGAATAAGAGTGAATTATATGCTCGTTATCATGAGCAAGTCAGTGAGTAAAAATGACTTTTTATAAACAAATTTATATTTCCCCTTTAGGAGAAATGTCTTTGGTTGCTGATGAGACAGGGCTTATTGGAGCTTGGTTTCTCAAGCAGAAATATTTTGAGCTTGGTTTAGAGAAGACCACGATGCCAGTAGAAAATGATATTCTGAAAAGAACTCGTCTTTTGCTAGATGATTATTTTAGCGGAAAGTATCCAGACTTTTCGGGTCTTCCTTTAGCTGTTGTTGGGACGGATTTTCAACAACGGGTCTGGGCTTATCTGCAAACTATTCCTTATGGGAGAACGATCACGTATGGTCAGATAGCAAAGGAGTTAGATATTCACTCGGCGCAGGCTGTTGGTGGCGCTGTGGGCAGAAATCCCTTTTCTATCATCGTTCCCTGTCATCGGGTACTGGGAAGTCAAGGGCAATTAACCGGCTATGCTGGGGGATTAGACAAGAAAATATGGCTTTTGGAGCATGAAGGTGTAGAACTGAGCGAGAAAGCTTTAGATAAATGATACAAATGGAGAAAATGATATGTTACGATTTATTGAATATCCAAAATGTTCGACCTGTCGCAAAGCCAAGGCTGAATTAAACCGCTTGGGTTTGGACTTTGAAGCGGTGGATATTGTCAAGGAAACACCGAGTAAAGAGGAAATTTTAACTTGGATGGAAACTTCTGATTTAAACATCAAATCTTTCTTCAACACTAGCGGGCTCAAATATCGTGAGCTAGGTTTGAAAGATAAACTATCAGGATTGTCCGCCGAAGAAGCCGCAGAGCTTTTAGCAACCGATGGTATGCTCATCAAACGACCAATCTTAGAAAAAGACGGAAAAATCCTGCAAATAGGCTACCGCACAGAATATGTAACATTAGATTTGTAAATGATAAATTGCAAGAATAAGTGCAACATTTATTCGAACTCATCCTCTAGAGCTTCACAAGAAGTTCTGTAACCTAAACATTTTCGTGGTCGGTGATTGATATCATATAAAGCCTTGTTCAAATCCTCATCAGAGATAGTGGCTAAATCTGTTTTCTTTGGGAAATATTCTCTTAGTAAGCCATTGGCGTTTTCATTGCTTCCTCTCTGCCAGGATGAATAGGCGTCCGCAAAGAAAAAGGAAATTCCTAAATTCTCTACCAGAGGATAGCAGGCAAACT